>PVMK01117717.1_pt1 | contig 10784 bp, 11 predicted proteins | sample 1853481 | NCBI WGS metagenome assembly PVMK01 (sample SAMN08533507, study PRJNA380276) | Marine sediment metagenome, whole genome shotgun sequencing project. | reverse complement strand
TTGCACCAGTTCATAGAGGCGACACAAAGAGACAAAGAGCGGCTCGAACTCGATCGTCTGCTCTACGTGGCCTGCACGCGTGCGGTCAAGTCGCTGCACCTGATTGGCAATGTCGGCCTTACAGCGGACGGTCAGTCGTACCGCCCGCCGATTGCCAGGAGTCTGTTGCATCGTCTGTGGCCCGTGATCGAGCCGGCATACGTCAAGGCGTTTGCGGAATCAGGTATCGCCGAGTCCGCCGCTTCCTACACTGAGGACGACCCGCACCTGGTGTCCCCGGTGTTGCGTCGATTGACGGTAGAACCACCGTCCAGGGCCCCGGACCTGCCGGGATCGAGTGACAGGCGCGCGCAGCCCGCACCGGGTAACGAGTCGAAAATCGAGTATTACTGGGTCGGTTCGGCTGCGCGACATGCGGGGACCATCGTGCATCGCTGGTTGCAAAGAATGTCGGATGGAATTGCGGCTATTGTGCAGCGACTTGACGGCACGGGTGCAGGCCACGTAGAGCAGGCGATCGAGTTCGAGCCGCTCTTTGTCTCTTTGTGTCGCCTCAATGAACTGGTGCAGCGGATCATTTTCGATTTCGCTGCGGGGACCGACCGGACTGATGATCATGTTGCTGCGACCATCGCTGCCGGTATCGACCAGCCAGCTCAAAACCGCCCTGTCACCAATTCTTGCCGACCTGCCGAGACCATGCAGGACAACGTGGTCGAATTGCAGTCCCTTGGCTTTGTGCATGGTCATGATTTGCAGACGACAATCCGGATCGAGCTTGCTCGATACCCGCTCCCGATCCAGCATGCGATCGAGATCGCGAACATCGGTCAGCGAACCGGCCGACTCGATTTTCTCGATGACATCCAGGAAACGATAGACGTTATCGAGTTGTTCAGCGCTTTGCAGAATGGATGGCCCGCCCAACGCATACCAGGCAAGCTCGACCCGCTCACGCAAGCTGTCAGTCGCACTGCCCTGCATAAAGACGCCGATCCTTGCACGGAATGCTGTTATGCGTTCGATCGCATCAGCCGACAAGGCACCAATGAGATTCTCGTCGTCAAGCAACTCGATGACGGTGCTGCGCGCGTCATTCCTGACGAGTCCGTGAATGTCCTTCCAGGTCAGGCCGACCCACGGGCCGCGTAACAAGGCAAGCCAGGCAAGCCGGTCGGACTCATGACAAAGCGCCCTGGTCAGCGCAAGGAGGTCGATGATCTCCGGCAGATCAGTCAACTTATCGATCTCAAGCGCCTGGTATGGAATATCCGCAAGCCGCAATTCAGCCAACAGCGCCGGCAATGTCGTTCTGCTGCGTACCAGGACGGCAACGCCCTCGCCCGCATGTTCCTGCAGACAGCCCTTGATGACTTCCAGCGTGTAACGGGCCTCCTCGTCGGGACCGGCGTCAAACAATGGGTGTATTCGATACTCGCCGGAATTAGCGTGCGCATCGACAGGCACTGATTCAGAGTAGGAGATTGCGCCGCTGGAAACGTCGTCCTGCAATGGCAGAATCTGACTGAATATCGTGTTGAACCAGTGCACCAGGTGTTCTCCGGAGCGAAAATTTCTCCGCAGAATCAATGAATCGAGTTTGACCTCACCGATGCCCTGTTGTCGCGCGAGCAAGAACTGTCCGACTTCGGCATCGCGAAACCGGTAAATGGATTGCATCGGATCGCCGACGCAGAACAAGGTGCGTCCGTCGCCCGGCGACCATCCTGCCGTCAGCTTTTTCAACAAACCGTATTGACTGATCGACGTGTCCTGCATTTCGTCGACCAGCAGATGCCTGAGCTGATAGTCGAGCATTAACGCGATGTCACCCGGTTCGTCGACGGGCCCAAGCGCCAGGTTTGCGGCCAGCGCCACCTGCGTATGATCACTAACGGCACCTTCACTGAACAGTCGTTGCAATTCCCCAACCGCCAGTGGCAACAATTTCAGCAAAGCGAGCAATACCGCCCATTGCTCGTCAACGTATCGTGGTTCTGGCAGGTTGCGGGTGCGCAGCAGGTTTTCATGCACATCCCGGCAAGTCGCGCAGCCGCTCGATGAGTGCATACAGGGATTTCTTCTGCCCTTTGTCACCCGCCGGGAAGCCGTCGTTCTTGTTGATACTTTTTCGCCAGTCGCCGGCTTTGGTCAGCAGCAGTCCGGCGATTGCCTGCCAGGCAAGACGATCGCCCGCCGCATTGCCGGGCAACTTGTTGCCGCCGCCAATCCCACACAACGGATGATCCGAATGATCACTTTGCAACAAATTGTCGACGGCGTAGCTAATCAGGGCCAGCAGTTCGGACGCACAGCTTGCCGGGAAATGGCTGCTCATGCGAGACAATTGCTGCACGACAACGCGCTCGATATTCTTTTCGAGTTGCTGGCGTGCCGCGGCTGCGTTGCGGGGATCTGACAAACCGCTGCCGGTCATTGCCAGCCATTGATCGCGGTTAGCGAGCATTCGCGAGAGATGAGAAATGTAGAGGCCCGTGTGATTGTCCAGGTGCTCCAGCACACACACAACAGAATCTCCGTCGGCTGCATCCAGGCTATCGAACGTTGCCGCAGCAGCATCACGATACATGCTGCTCATCTCCGCACCGGTCAAGGTCGCACCAATCCCCCCAAGCCCGGAGCCAGCGGCAACGATCTGGCGATACCTGCGCTAAAAGCATCGACGGTCTGGATGCGCATGCGCCCTGGCGACTGTATGAGATCCCAGCCCAGCTGCTGATCGCGCGCCAGGGCCGCGGTTGCAGCTGCAAATGTAATCCGCTCGTAGTCCGCTTCTGGTGCAACGCCCGCGCGGGCGTGTCGCAATGCATCGATGATCCGCAATTGCATTTCAAACGCCGCTTTTCGAGTAAAGGTGATCGCCAGGATTTCTTCCGGATTGCTCACGATTGCCAGCAGTTTCAGGTAGCGCTGGATCAGCAATTCTGTTTTGCCGGAGCCAGCGGGCGCCTGCACGATCGATGATCGTTCCACGTCCAGTGCAGCGCTACGTGATTGCCTGTCTGCCTGCAGCAGCTCGAGGTCAGTGAGCACGCTTGTATTCCTCCAGGCGGCTCAGGATGCCAAGTGGACGCCCCTCATCGGCAGTCAGCAGCAAATTGATGCGACCATCCCCGGCTGCAATTTCCCTGAGCGCCTGGTGTACCTCGCCGCGCCAGGCTGCCAGCCGTTGCGGCCAATCATCGCGGCGCGCAGCATCCCACTCCACGCTACCGCCGGTCCCCTGATAACTGATCGAGCGGCTGTCGATGTTGATGAGCGCCAGTCCGCCAACGGCGGACTCCAATGCATCTGCATACACCACCAGCTGCAGGTCCAGCGGATCGCCATCCCGGTTGAGCAGCTTTTTGGGCATGCCGGTCTTGTAATCGATGACCAGTAGCGACCCATCGGCGAGACGGTCAATGCGGTCGACCCGGAGTCCGAGACGGACGCCGAATGCCTCGAGCTCGAGGGATTTTTCAACCTCCGCGACTGCAAACTCGGGGCGCTCTGTCTCCGCGGCGATAAAACTTCGCAACAACCGGGTGAGCCGTGTCCGCTCCAGGCCCAGCAGTCGCGTGTGCGTCTTATCCGCATGTCGCAGATGCCCGGCAAGCGCCGAATCGATCGCACTGCCCAGGCGCTCGACGAGGTTGGTTGAGTCCCAATCACTTATCTCTGCCTGTGTCGGGCGGTCCGCAAACAAGGTATGCAAGGCATTGTGGATAATGTCGCCACGCACGCCCGGGGCAATACCGGGTTCGATCGCCTCGGGACGCCTGACGCCGAGGCGGCCATAGACGAATGCCGCAAACGGTTCGACCGTCTGGCGCTGAATGGTGTACGCGCCGCCCGCCACTACTTCATCCGCTGTTACCGGCGGCACCGGATCTTCCGCGACGATCACACTCGCATCGTTGCCGCAAAACTGCAGGGCATGCCAGCCCGGATCTGCCGCTCCGCAATAGATGTCATGTGCCATTTGGTCAAGCATGCTGCTGGCCGCCAATTCGGACTCGCCATCGCTCCTCGGCCAGCTGAGTACCGCCGTCGACGCGCAGCATGTCAGGCGTTTCAATACCCGCTTCGAAAACATGAGCGTATCAGCGGGTGTCGCGTCAGGCAGGCCAAATTCCTGTTGCAGGGCGCGCGACAACAGCGGCGAAGGATTGCCGGGAGGTGGCCAATCGCCTGCAACCACGCCGCTAATCCACACGTGGTCGAATTCCATGCCGGCCGCCTCGAGTGTACCCATCAGCGACACCACGCCAGCATCTGCTTGCGGTTGAAAAACCACATCCGCTGCCAGCGCAGCAAGTCGCTGCACTGCCTCATCGAATCGCACTTGCGGCGTTACGATCGCGGTTTTTGCCAATTCGTTCAGAAGATCGCGCCAGCGGTTGATAAGCTGGAATTCGCTGCTTGTCAGCGTGCCCGCGCCTGGCCAGCGCCATTCGTTCAGCAAGGAATCCATACGGCTGGCCCAATATGCCGGGCTGGCTACACGCCTCGACTCCTGTTGTAACGCCAGGATTCCTTCCACGCCACGCAACCAGTCCGCGCATTCATTCCTGTCTTTGAGCGCCGCCATGAGGCTGGCGGCCGGCCACGCCCGGTCAGGAAGCTTGCGCAATCTGAGCTCCAGGCGGCTGCGCCCCGCCGGATTTTGGCTGGCCAGGCACCTACTTCGAAGTAACAGGCTGATTTCCCGGGTGGACAGGCCGTGGTGAATCCAGCGCAATACCAATAACGCGGTGGAGATAGCGGGAAAATCTGCAAGCCTGCGTCCGTACGATACATTGACTGCTGCGCGATAGCGGTCGCCAGCGTATTGCCAGCCAGGCGCCAGCCCTTCGCGGACCATGCGAGCGGTTCTGTCTGCCTCGCTCTGCAGGGTGGGAACGATTATCGCTATCTTCGCATCCGGATCGGTTTGCAATTTGTCCCGCGCCCACGCGCCCGCCGCGCGCATCTCGGCATCGTGATCTTCGAAACAGGCGACGCTGGCCTTGGCACTTGTGGCAGGTTCCGGTGCAGTTTGCACGCTGCACTCCGCGAGCGTCAGCGCATCGATGACTTCGCTCACCGCGGGTGCGAAGCGGTCAAAGCCGACGAACACCACTTGCTTCGGCGCACGGACGAGTTGTTTCGACAGCAATCGGGTAACGAGTCGTGGAATGCCATGCTGGTCGGTCCAGGAAGATGCGTCCAACAGCGCCTGGTAGTCCGCAGCGGCGGCCGCAAACAACTGCTCGTCCGGGCTGCGCGCTGACCTTAAGAGTGCCGCCAGGGGAACATTCCAGTCGTTCAGCCTCTGCCAGCCGTCACGCGCCTGCCGAATAACGCCGCTCAACGCCGGCAGTCCGTCGGGCAGGTGTTTTTTGAGGCAACGTTCCCACAGGATTGAACTGGAAAAATTGTCGACTGGCAGTGGCAACTCAGCCGGCTCGGCAGCGGCTTCGAGCTGCCGCCTGCACCAGTCATGCCAGAAAAATATCGAGGGTGTTTCCCAGGAGAGGATGCCCGCTCGCAGTTGTTGCCCGGCATAGGCGGTCTGAAGTTCGCGTGCGAGACGCCGGCTGGCTGTAATTATTACTGCATCGCGGGAAATTGCGTCCTTAAGCCATGGGTACATCGGATCAGGCGTGCTATGCCGCGTGTTGTTCCAGCAGAGTTTCGATTCTCGAGAATACGTCCTTTATAAGCTCCGGGTCCGGCAATGTCGTTATGCGAAAGTGATCGGAATACGGCGTATTGAAACTGCTGCCGGGCGCCACCAGCACATGTTTGCTCTCGAGCAATTCAAGCGCGAACGTACGATCATCGATTTTGCCAGCCAGCGATTCGTCCAGCCGGATAAACGCGTACATCGCGCCTCTCGGCATGATCATGCTCAGGTAGCGACTCTGCTCAACCGCATCGGCGACTGCCTGACGTGACTGAAACAGGCGGCCACCGGGGATGACCAGTTCCCCGATACTTTGAAAACCGCCAAGCGCCGTCTGCACCGCCCACTGGCCAGGTACGTTGCTGCACAAGCGCAAGGCAGCAAGCAACTCCATGCCGTGCTGCAACGATGCCGCTTTTTCCAGCTCGCCCGTAAACACGCACCAGCCCACACGGTAACCGCAGGCCCGGTAAACCTTGGAGAGACCCGAATAAGTGAGACATACGGTATTGTTGACCAGCGTCGCCAGTGGAATGAATTCGGCATCGTCGTAAACCATCTGGTCGTAAATTTCGTCAGACAGGAGCACCAGGTTGTGTTGTTCCGCCAGCGCGACCATTTGTTCGAGCGTACTCCGGTCGTAAACCGCGCCGGTCGGATTATTGGGATTGATGATGACCATGGCCCTGGTGCGTGGCGTAATCATCGTCTCCAGCACCTCGACATCGGGCAAAAAGGAATTCTCTGGCGGGCACGGGTAATGCCTGGCGACTCCGCCGTTGAGGGCGACGGCAGCCGACCACAGCGGATAATCGGGACTTGGTATGAGTACTTCATCGCCCGGATTCAGCAAGGCACGAAGCGACAGGTCAATCAATTCGCTGACCCCGTTGCCGATAAAAACCTCCTCGGCGGTAATGTCCGTGATGCCACGATCCTGCTGCTGCATGACGACCGCTTCACGGGCCGGAAAAATGCCCTTCTGGTGGCTGTAAGGCTCCGCCTGACCGAGGTTTTCGATCATCGCCAGGCGCATGGTCTCCGGCGTACGAAAGCCGAACAAGCCAGGATTACCAATGTTCAGCGAGAGAATCTCGTAACCCTGCCTTTCGAGTTCTCCGGCGCGGTGCGCGAGCTGGCCGCGAATTTCATATTTAACGTCTGCCAGCGTTTTGCTGGTCTGGATCATGTTCCCTGACATCGCACAATCATATAGCACCATCCCGCGAGAGCGCTGCGATTTGTTCCGGCGTGTACTGCAACTCCCTGCCGAGAATCTCTGCGGTGTGCTGCCCGAGCATCGGCGGCGCCGATCGGTACTGCACCGGGGTCGCCGAAAAGCGCACCGGATTTGCCACTGTCGGGACCTCGCCGGCGAGCGGGTGTCGCAGCTGCCGGACAAGCTGCCGCTCCTGCGCGTACGGTTCCGAGAAAATATCGTCAATATTGATGAATTGGCCCGACCGGTACGCCACAGTCCGTCAGCACGTCGAGCCAGTAGTCTGTGTCCTGCTTCAGAAATTTTCCGGCAAGTATTTCAACCAGCGACTGGCGATTGCCGACGCGCGCCGCGTTGCTCATGTATCGCCGGTCGGTCGCGAGGTTCGGACAACCGAGCGCCGCTACACAGGCTTTGAACTGTGGCTCATTACCGACGGCCAGCATCAGGTGGCCGTCGGCGGTGGCAAACATTTGATAGGGAACGAGGTTCGGGTGCGCGCTGCCTTGCGGCTGCGGCAGCATGCCGCCGACCAGGTAATTCATGTTTTGATTGGCAAGCCACGCCACCTGGCTGTCGTACAGGGCGATATCGATGTGTTGCCCTTTGCCATTGCCCTGGCCCGCGGCCTGTCCGTCGCGTGCGATGAGCGCCGCGAGAATCGCCGTCGTCGCATACATGCCGCTCATAATGTCGGATATCGCAACACCGACCTTTTGCGGGCCGCCACCCTCTGAATCCGGTGCTCCGGTGATACTCATCAGGCCGGCCGCGGCCTGCATCATCGCGTCGTAGCCCGGCTTGTCTGCCCGCGAGCCTGTTTGACCGTAGGCAGTAATCGAACAATAGATCAAGCGCGGATTGAGCGCATTCAGCGACGCGAAATCCAGCCCGAATCGCTGCAGGCGGCCAACGCGAAAATTTTCAATCAGCACGTCACAGCCTGCCGCCAGTTCACGAATGATTTCCTGACCTTTGTGGTGCGCAAGGTTGACCGTCAGGGACTGCTTGTTGCGATTGGTCGACAGGAAATAGGCGGATTCACCGGTCGGGGCGCTGTTCACGATCCGTGAGCCATGGCGGGCCCCAGTGGCGAGTATCGTCCCCCGACCCGGGCCGCTCGATCTTGATGACCGTAGCGCCGTAATCGGCGAGTAGCTGGCTCGCCCATGGCCCCGCCAGCACCCGCGACAAATCGAGTACGCGAAACCCGTGTAACGGACCATGGACACCTGCAGCAGCCACACCTGATCTCCCAAAAAATAAAACCCGGCCAACCTTGCGGTTGGCCGGGTGGGTCCGCACGGAGATTGCGGATTGCGCAGCTGATTCGCCTGATCCTGTTGCCAGGATCCTGTCCGACTCAGCCTAGCTCTTCAACCTCGGCACCCTGTACTTCCGGTGGTGCCGGGTCTGGTTGATCGACCGGCTCTTTCTTGCCGTATCGAATCTGTAACATTTCGACCTGATCCGGCGTCAGCCTGCTGATCGAATGAATTCTGGCCTCACCCCCCGCAAACCGGTCAAAAATTATCGAGTCTCCGCCATAAGGGCAGAGCCTGTCGTCCCGCGACCTGGTGGCCAACTGGAACGACGATTTCAATCCGAAACCCGGTATCGACAAGCGGACATAGTAGCTTCGCTTGCCCGAGGCATGTATCAGCAGGCTCTCATTGCTCAGCGGCGTATAGTCTCGGATAGTCCGGATCCAGATGCAATCCGAGCCGTTAAAATCGATGTCTTCGGGGAGCTTGTCTTGCTCCTCAGCGGTCGCAAAATTACTTCCGAAAATACATAAGGTAATTACCGTTGACAGTTGTTTTATAACATTTTTTCTCATCATTCACACAGTGATTAACGGCAGATTTCAGGACCGTCATTATGGCCGAACTTAATCCTTTTGACTTGGCAAATCCATATTAAGTTCATGCCAAATCCGCAGCTTCTAGGCGACAGGCCGGGCCGCATCCCGAAGCCATTCGCTCCAGGAGCCGATATAGACCCGGGGTTCGGGAAGGCCGGCAATCGCCGCCGAAAGAACCAGGTGACAGGCGGTCACACCCGAGCCGCACATGACGGAAAATGGCGGCGGAGTACCACTCCCCAGGAGCCCGGCCCATGCCTGACGTAACTCCCGGCTTGATTTCCAGGTGCCATCGGCATTGAGGTTGTCCGAGAAAGGAAAATTGATGGCCCCGGGAACATGTCCGGCAACCGGGTCGATCGGTTCTGTCTGGCCATTGAATCGCGCCCGGTCCCTGGCGTCGACAAGACGCATTTCATCGCTCTTGCCAAGCATTGAGTAAATTTCGTCGGTCGTAATGATACGGCCACAATCGGGTGCCTCAAGGAGTGTGTCTTCGGGATACTCGGGCACCTCGATTGCCAGGGTCCCATCGCCAGCGATCCAGGCTTTGAGACCGCCATTGAGTACCGCTACCTGCGAATGGCCAAACCAACGCAGCATCCACCACAAACGGGCCGCCAACGCACCACTGGCATAGTCGTACACGACGACCTGGGTGCCCGGGCCGATGCCCCATCCTTGCAGCGTGGCCTGAACACATTCGTGTCAGGCAAGGGATGGCGACCACTGTCTTTGGTCACCGGGCCGGCAAGGTCCTGGTCGAGGTCCGCATACAGCGCGCCGGGGATATGGCCGGCCAGGTACTCTGCGCGCCCTTTCTGCGGCTGCAACAGATCGAAGCGGCAATCTACCACCCGACATTCAGCAGAGCCGAGCAGGTCCTGAAGTTCGGCGACCTCGATGAGTTTGCGATAACTTTTCATTCAAAGTCTTGTACAGACGAATTGCCTCAGACACAATATGCGCCCTCTTGAAGGCCGGAGTCCGGTGGTGGAAAAAATTCTTGTGGGCCTGAAGCGGGTCGTGGATTATAACGTCCGCGTTCGAGTCAGGTCGGATGGCAGCGGCATTGAGACTGACGGCGTCAAGATGAGCATCAACCCGTTCGATGAAATCGCGCTGGAAGAATCGCTGCGCATCAGAGAGCGTGGCGAAGCCAATGAGGTCATCGTCATATCGATCGGCAGCAGCGACGCCCAACAGCAGCTGCGGACGGGACTCGCGATGGGTGCTGACCGGGCCATCCTGGTCGAAACGGATGCCGCCAGCGACCCGTTGTCCAGCGCTCGCATACTTCTGGAAATAGTCAGGCGCGAAGAACCTGCACTCGTGTTGCTTGGCAAGCAGGCTATCGATGATGACAACAACCAGACCGGCCAGATGCTGGCCGCACTCTGGGGCCGGCCACAAGCGACTTTCGCCTCAGAACTGGTACTCGAAGGCAGCAAAGCGACGGTGACCAGGGAAGTTGATGTCGGGCTCGAATCGATCGAGGTCGACTTGCCAGCCGTGGTTACAACCGATTTGCGACTGAATGAACCGCGATACGTAAAGCTGCCGGACATCATGAAAGCGAAGAAAAAGCCACTGGACAGGATCCCACTGGCTGATCTCAAGATTGAAGCGTCCACGCGGATCAACGAAACCGCTTTTGCACCACCCGAAGAACGGCAGAAAGGAATAATGGTCGATGACGTCGCAGGCCTTGTGGCCGCATTGCGAGACCAGGGGCTGCTGCAATGACCAGAATTCTCTTGATTGCCGAACATGATGGTTCCACCATCAATCAGTCAACCGCCAAGTGTGTCAGCTGTGCCAGCGAAATACCGGATGCGGAAATCCATGTGGCTGTATTTGCGCAAGACGGCTCAAAGCTGGCGAGCGAAGTGGCGCGTCTGACAGCGGTCGACAAGGTTATTCAGGTCGATAATCCCGCCAATGCATATCCTGTTGCCGCAGTACTGGCGCCACAAATCGTCGAAATTGCTGGCGGCTGACTGATTGATGGTGGAACCATCATGTTCGGC
>PVMK01171554.1_pt1 | contig 10785 bp, 10 predicted proteins | sample 1853481 | NCBI WGS metagenome assembly PVMK01 (sample SAMN08533507, study PRJNA380276) | Marine sediment metagenome, whole genome shotgun sequencing project. | reverse complement strand
CTGTTCGCCGTCAGCGATAGTTGGACAGACCGAGAGGTTTGAATAAGAGAGACATTTAGCTCATCGTAACTCTGAAGAGGAACGATGATGACAAAGAAGAAAGAAAGCGCCGAGAAGGCTATACGAGACATTCGCCGAGCCACCCGTCGGCAGTATTCAGCAGAAGAGAAGATTCGCATTGTGCTGGAAGGGCTGCGCGGTGAATCAAGCATTGCCGAACTGTGTCGTAAGGAAAGTATTAATCAGAACCTGTACTACCGCTGGTCGAAGGAGTTTCTGGAGGCTGGCAAGAAGCGTTTAGCTGGCGATACCGCACGAGAGGCTAACTCCGATGAAGTCAAAGGGCTTCGTAACGAGGCGGCACAATTGAAAGAAGCACTGGCCGAGACCGTGTTGGAAAATCGCCTGCTGAAAAAAAGCATGTTCGGGGCTGGGGGCGCCGATACATGAGATACCGTGCCGCGGAAAAGCGCGAGATCATTGATCTGGTGGAACGCTCCTCGTTGCCGGTCCGGCGCACACTGGGTCGTCTGGGCATTCCCAAATCGACCTTTTATGGCTGGTATGAGCGTTACCGGGAAGGCGGCGATGCCGCCCTGGAAGATGCCTGCCCCAAGGGAGGTAAGGCCTGGAATCGCTTACCGGAAACGATACGGCAATCGATCCTGACCCTGGCACTTGAACGCCCGGAGCTTTCAGCTCGCGAGCTGGCGGTGCTGTTCACCGAGCAACAGCGGTATTTTGTGTCCGAATCCAGTGTCTACCGGCTGTTAAAGGCTTATGACCTGATCACCAGCCCGGCCTTTGTGCTGATGAAAGCAGCCGATAAATTCCAGCATCCGACCACGGCGATCAATCAGCTGTGGCAAACCGATTTTACCTATTTGAAGGTAATCGGCTGGGGCTGGTTTTATCTGTCCACCGTGCTGGATGATTACTCGCGCTACATCCTCGCCTGGAAGCTGTGCGATGGGATGACAGCGAAAGACGTCAGTGACACGCTCAGCCTGGCGCTTGAACGCAGCAGTCTTGAGACAGCCAATGTTCGTCACCGGCCACGCCTGCTATCGGACAACGGCCCGTCGTATGTGTCCGCTGAGCTCAGAGACTGGCTTGATGATCAGGGCATGGGACACACACGTGGCGCGCCGTATCACCCGATGACCCAGGGAAAGATCGAACGCTGGCATCGCTCGATGAAAAACCAAGTATTGCTGGAAAACTACTATTTACCCGGCGATCTCAAGGCACGTATCGGTGAGTTCGTTGAGTACTACAACACCGAGCGCTATCACGAGAGTCTGAACAACCTGACGCCTGAGGATGTGTACACCGGTCGCGGACAAACGGTGCTCAATCGGCGCCGACGGATCAAGCAGACAACGCTGGCTGAGCGACGTCGGCTATACTACCAAGAGAAGGCTGCATGACCATGAACCTGATGAGCTAAAAAGCCTCTCTTAAATCCGAACCCTTGCAGTCCGGAATCCTTTGACGACGTACAATACAAGACACTTGCCAGTCTGACTCGGTGGCTTAATTTGCAAGAATCAAAACTCACACCGTATTACTATAGAACTCATCTTTTTAGGCAAAAAATTCATCCATTAGCTCGCCCTCTTGTCTACGGCATAGATTACGGAATCATTGGACCAATCCAGTGGTTGATTCCCCTTTACGCAGGTGGGCTTGTCCTTCATGGCAGATTCAGTAGTTAGAAACCGCTAAAAAACGAAAACGCTAGTAATATCTCCGAAATCTTAACAAAACTGTACGCCGTCAAGGCATATGGCACCGCTTGGACTATTAAAAAATAGCTTTCTGCCCGTACTTTTTAGGGAAGTCTACGATTCACAACTTAACAAAGCTTAACACTCAGAACCTGAAGAACCCTGAAATAGAAAAGCCTCTAAAGTAGAGGCAAAGTAGTGGCAGATCCTACATTGCCGTCAACGAAACATGGCGAACCTCAAGGCCAAAGGCTGTTGAAGAATGGTGACGTCGAAAAGGGATTAATAGCCAGCAGGAATCTCGTAACTCCTCCAACCCATACCTCAGCATAGGTTTTGGATTTTCTCCTCCTGCTGCCCTCTAGCGCGGGGTTTACAGCAGAGTTATGAACCATTTTGAAACTCCTCTGCTTCAGTTTAAAAATAGCAGAAGTGTCTCTTAGGTGAAGTGGCTAGTTGGTACCATATGGGCTGACGTCACACAGCCGCCTGGTGGAAGTTCATGAGGTGGGTAGCGATGCCGGCTCCGATCTGCTCAAGGATGCGGACAGCATCTCCTATTTCGATGTCAACCTGCCGCTCTACTACCAGCGCGAGGGGTGGACCGAGACCAAACGGCGATCACTGTGGGGCTATCGACGCCTGTCCGCACGAGCGAGAAAGATTGTCGAGAATATCAATTACGGGGAGGAAGCGATGACCCGTCTGCTGCGAGAGGTTATTCATGAAGCAGACATTCGCAATATGTCTAATAAATAAGGGCCGCCAGTGATTGACAGCCCTGATATGTAAGCTTCCAGATTACATTCAAATTAGGATTTGGCTTATTCACGCTCCGAACTTGGGAGCGGTGTCTATTCCTTTGCTGCTTCTTCTGTTGCAGCCTCTTCAACCGCTTCTGTTGCCGCCTCTTGAGGATCTTTGTCTTCTGTGCCCTGCGCATTACACGTGCATGTAAACAGAACTATCGCCCCAAACGCCAGAATAGTTTTCCAGTTCATAACATTCGCTCCTTGTTAGCTAGATGTTGACTACTAAAATCTTCAGATCGCTATGACTCTCCAGTGGGCAAGTAGGTGTTCGGAAATAAACGAGAGGATTGCGGTAGGACAGCAATTAACCCGTTTACATCCATGCCCAATGCATCCGTGCCAACTTGTTATTAGCCCTCGTTGGGCATCTTACACACTAAAATAGTACATTGCTGGGGCATGAAATGCTGGCTTTAAACGACCTGCTGAGGAAGTAGCCCAATGGCTGTAATGGGTCGGAAGCGTCCATAAACACCCCAATCAGGCTGACTTCCGCTATGCGCCGAAAAGCAGAACTCAAATCAATGGAAATTTTGGGGTCAATTTGTTCGCCTTTCGGCCAGGAGCAGACATTCAGAAAGGCTGACTATGAAGTGAAATCCATTCCGGTATCGTAAATTCAATCGACGCAAGCCGCGTGGCCGACATATTTATACGAACTCGCATTTCGTCCCAGCGTGGGTCATCGTGCAGGTTTTCCCAGATCGGCAGAAACATGATCCTGTGAAACCAGTATCCCTGCATCCCATATCGCTCGTCCCGGGCGTAGCCCTTCTCGAGCCATTCAAAGGCGGAATCGATCTGGCCGGTCCACGCGTAGGCTTCTGCGATCAGATAGGCTTGGTCGCGGAACTGACCAGTAAACCGCTCGTCGAACCGGTCAAACGCCGCTTTGGACTCCCCGAATCGCCCCAGGTCGTGCATGACCATGGCGCGGGCGGACAGCATCTGCGGATCGTCCTGAAAGTCGGTGACCGACTCGAGTTCCGTCAGCGCCAACACCGGTTCACCCTGCAGAAGCAAGGTCAGGACAGCGTAATAGAAACCACCCTTATGCCCGATCAGAGATTCATGCCTGCGGAAAGCCTTCAAGGCATCGTCCAGTCGGCTGCCCCACAGGTAAGACTGGGCCAGTTGCCACGTGCAGGTCGCATGGACGGGATCCGCGGCGACGCAACGCTTCAGCAGGGCGATCGACTCCTCTCGGCGACCGATTGAGCGCGCGAACATCCCGGCAGCCCTTGTTAACAACAGGTCGCCCGGTGCTGTCCTCAGCGCGCCTGAGAAGCGCCTCGCAGCGGATTCGAGGTCGAGACGGTCTTCCCAATCGGTCCAGGCTATATGTGCCAGCGCCTCTCCGTTATCCGGGTCGATGGCCAACACCTTCTCAATCGTTTCATCTCTTATCCGCCGCGCCTCCATGTCGCTGATCTCACCCCTCTGTAAAAGCATGTAATTGACGCGAGCTGATAACATTAGCGCTGGTACGTAGTCCGGATCGATCTCCAGCGCCAGTGCAGAAAGTTCCGCGGCCTGCTTGTCGTCGTCCATTGAATCTCCGTGATCGATAATGTACCGGGCCCGCAACGTAAGATCGTACACCTCGGGATCGGTCTTCAGGCTCTCTACTCTTAGTCGCTCGAACTCAATAGTCAGCCGGTCAAATATTCTGGAAGTGATCTCGTCCCGGATAGCGAAGATGTCGTCCAGTGTCCGGTCGTAAATCTGGGACCATATTTGTTCGTCCTCGCGGGTATCGACGAGCTCAACCGATATACGGATGCGGTTGCCAGCCTTGCTTATCGAGCCGTCGAGCACATGGCCGACATTCAGGACCTTGCCGATCTCGGGGATCGTGGCGTCCTTGTTCTTGAACGAGAACGCTGATGTCTTGCCCGTCACGCGCAACTCCGGGACCTTGCCGAGCTGGTTGATCAGATCAACGGCAAGTCCGTCGCCGAAATACCCCTGGTCGCCTCCGGGCGATAGGTCCTGGAACGCCAGCACGGCCACTGAAGTATCCCTTACTTCCTCCTTCGCTTCCGTCCGGCCTATCTCCCTGGCCTCTTCCACGGCGGCGGCCAGTTCCTCTGCGTCGCGCGCCGGGTCCAGCAGGAACTTGTCGAAGGCGAAGTAGCCGAGCGCCAGGGCCAGCACCACCAATATCATGCGGTCCAGCCGCTTGGCCGCCTTCAAGGAAGCCGGGAGTTCGTGATCGGCATCCTTTTCCTTTTTCAGCCCTTCGGGCGTCCACTCGAAGACCCAGGCCAGTACAAGCGCCGGCACCAAGCCGATCGCCAAGAGGTTGACGACCAAACGCACCGCGGCGTCGGACAAGCCATAAATCGGAAATAGTGTTTCGACAACCTGGATGACCAACCACGCCACTACGATGTAGGCGACCCCTACACGTAATACATTCCGGCGCTTAAGTTCGTTGAATAACGACAAGAATCGGTTTCTTTGCATCCACAATTATCATTTAGAGTAGTCGCATACTCTAATAAATCCAACAGAGCCCTGATTATTGAACCCGAATGAGTACTCAACGAAGCTCCGTTAAGGGTTGCGAGTTCAACCGATCGACGCAACACATTGGTTAAATCGCTCAGCTGGCGTTTCATAGTTTAGAGTTTTTCTGGGTCGTTCGTTCAGTTGTCGCGCCACTGCATTCAGCTTCGCTTGCGAGTGTGCCGAGAGATCCAGTCCCTTGGGAAAGTACTGGCGAAGTAAGCGATTGGTGTTTTCATTGGAACCGCGTTGCCAGGGGCTTCTTGGATCACAGAAGTACACCTGGATGTTGGTCTCCAAGGTAAAGCGTTTGTGGTCGGCCATTTCGGACCCCCGATCCCAAGTCAGTGACTTGTAGAGCTCCCGGGGTAGTTTGCGAGCTTGCTTGATCAAGGCATTGATCACCGTTGCTGTATCTTTACCATCGACCTTCACCAACATGACGTAACGCGAGTGACGTTCTACCAGCGTGGCGATTTGGCTGTTCTTGCTGCCGAAGACGAGGTCTCCTTCCCAGTGGCCAGGTACGGCACGGTCCTCAACCGTCTCAGGTCGTTCGCGGATCGATACCGTGTCAGTGATCTGGCCCAACCCTTCACCTTTGAGTGACTTGTGCCGCGAACGCCGCATCGTGCGCCCTTACAGGGAAGATCCCAACCAAACCGAGGATGGCATTCATCTACTTCCCTGGAGTGCGACACCGTACGAGATGGGCATGCGCATTAATATTCCAGGCACCGAACGTTTCAACTTGAGCATTGCCAGCCAATGGTACCCGGGCAACGAAGGCTTCACCGGAATTGGCTGCCAGACCGGCTTCGAGCAACAAATTCTCGACAACGCGCCGCCTGTCGAGGCTGGCGGGCTAACCGGAATGAAGGACGTTTCAGTCTACCTGTGGCTCGATGGTGATGGCGATAATCTCCCGGACGGTTATACCGTCTCCACGGGTGTAATTGTGCCTAGACGACAGGCACCAGATGGTGATTATCTTGAGGGGCCTCCGCAGGTCACCCCCGTAGCAAGATATGCCGCTGTTTGCTCCTCAGTTGGTAAGGGCGATTGTGGCAATCCACGAGCCCCCAGCAACTGTAATTTCCTCGGTTACGTGCCTGTGACATTCACGATGCACGCCCGGGTGAAGTGAGGTGGCTTTCGACTGTTGAACTAAAAGTATCCGGCTCTCCATGAGCCGGATTTTCCAAGATGCCGAAAGTACCTGCTGATGTTGCCGGGAGCACGGAAATATACCGCTCTTTACGGTAATTTGTTATCCGTTTGATCAACAATTTATGTCTGTGCTGAATGGATGGAGCATGACACCACCCAGGGTCAGCTTTTGGTGGGTAATGGGGAAAGGCAAATTCAGTGTGAGTAATTGCATCTGTCTATACTTCCGCTCCTGACCGATTCCAGCATATCCCACCAATGGGAGAAAAGTTCTCCTTTGTATATGGACTCCTCCCAGTAAGAGAGAGCTTCAGCTTCAGACATCAGACGCGTATGTATATTCGGCTTGTTAGTGGAGACGCTATCTCCCAGCCCTCAATATATGCGCACTCCAGTTCCGGAAAGGGTCGGAAGCGACCATAAGGCCCCCTGCAGGATAATCTCCGCTGTTGAGCAGAAAGCAGCCATTCCCCTGCAGTGATTTTCAGTGCTATTTATCTCTGCAAACGGCCAGGAGGAACCTTTCGGGTGTCTGCTAGGTGCTTCACATCAATCCCCTTCATTGCACGATGCAGTAGACTGTTCATTGCCGCAGGTTTGAGGATACGATGATGTTCAAACTCGATGTAATCATGGCCACTGATGTGATCACGGTGTCGCCGTCGACCACTCTCGCGGAAGCGCGGTCAGTGATGAAAGAACACCGCATTCGCCATTTGCCCGTCGTTGACGCGAAAGAGGAACTGGTCGGCCTGCTGACACAAAGCGATGTCCTTGCCGCCACGGACTCCATTTTGCGCGATGAGGAAAACCGTATACGGGCCAGGGGGATATCCATCAAGGACGTGATGGTCACGAAAGTCGCCACCGTGGGCAAAAATGCCAGCCTCCGGGAGGCGGCGCTGTTCCTCGAAAAGCATCGCATTGGGTGCCTGCCGGTTGTAACCGACGGCAAGTTGGTCGGCATCATCACCGACACTGACTTTGTCGGTGTGGCGATCAATCTGTTGGAACAAATCGAAGAATTCGAACCGGTCGAGGAGGAATTTGCGGAAGAAATTGTGGACGAGTTTGTGGAAGAGGATTAGTCGGACTCGCGATATTCTTGATCAACGCTCGGTTAGGCCGCTTCGCTTCTAAGACCCGGATGCAGGTGCGCGACCATCAGGCCTCTAGGATCTAAGCGCGATGGCCTTTCCATTCAGACCATCAGTGTGCCAAGTGGTAATAGTGAGTGAAGTTAGGTAACACGTTGAAGTTCCGCATAGGGTCGAAAGCGACCTTCAGCGATACAAACAGCCCAGGTTCCGCTTTCCGCCCGAAAGCAGCTATGAATCGACTGTGTTTTCGAGCACCCTTGATCTCTGCTTTCGGCCACAAGCGGAGATTCGCGATCACAATAATCAAGCAGTAATTTAGCACTCGAAGTTTTTAGTTTTGCCTTTTCACACAGCCTCGGACAGAAGCGAACATCAAAATTGAGATCAAACTACACTAGCTAAGAAATCCACGGATTTATTAGTCAAAGCTGAAGTGCCGGAAATTCAGACCAGGTTAATGGAGAGACGCATAAAGGCAAGTACTTATTTCCGCTAAAAAAGCGGGAGGGCTTTTGACCCTCCCGTCAGAATTCAAACTCAGCTTGCTCTCAATCTTTCAGGTTAACAAATACCCGATCCAATTTGCCATTGAACGCAAACGGGCTGCCTTCATAATCAGGGTCCACCTGGGTGCCTGTATCCCGGCCGATATCAAAGGTCTCGGCCAGTGAGTAGGTACTTATATGCATTTTTGGCATTTCGGTGGCATCAACCGACTCACCATTTACAAATAACTCACCGTTCCCGCCAAACTCCACGGTCTTGGTGAAAACATATTTGAGCTCGGTGGATCCGCCCGGCAACACGGGTGATGTCAGGTGATAATGCACACCATCGAGGTAGTTATAGTCGAAATGCAAGCGGCCATCCTTGACGTACATTGACCAACCGCCCGTCATGCCGCCGACTGCAACGATGACACCCTCGTCACCGCCCTGTAAATCAATCGTGGTGATGATTTCATGGGAACGGTTCTTGACAGGCACAGAGGCTTTTTCGGCGATTCTAAATGCGCCTGGTGCGTAGTATACAAATTCCTTCTTGTCACCAAACAGGATGTCTTGCGTGCCTGCCAATCGCTTGAGCATATCATCGTAAAGCGGGTAGACGTTATTGGCCCAGGCCTCTTCATCAAACGCTTCTTGCAGTTCCTTGAGCTTTTCCGGGTATTGTTCAGCAAGGTCAGTGCTTTCGGAAAAATCCTCGGCAACGTTGTAAAGCTCCCAAACATCATCCTCAAAGGGTGTGACAGAACCCACGATCCATGGCATACGCTGACCATGCAGGGTCACGGCTTTCCAGCCATCTTCCCAGATCGCCCTGTTGCCAAACATCTCGTAATACTGGCGTTTTTTGGCGTTTGGTGCATTGGCATTGTCAAATGAATAGGCCATTGAAACACCCGTGAAGTCCTGCTGGGGAATTCCGTGGTATTCATCCGGTTTTTCAATACCCGCAGCCTCCATGATGGTCGGTGCAATATCGCTGATATGGTGGTATTGGTTCCTGATTTCGCCCTTGGCTTCTATGCCATCGGGCCAGTGAACCACGAGCGCATCAGCCTGACCACCGCGATGCTCGGACTGCTTGAAATATCGGAACGGCGTATTACCGGCCATCGCCCAACCGGCATGGTAATGCGGGTAGGTATCCCACTGTCCCCAGCGTTCCAGATTACGAATACTGGCATCAAATGGGGTCTGCAATCCATTGAGCACATAGGTTTCATTGAATGTACCAGCCAGGCCGCCTTCTCCACTGGCGCCATTGTCAGAGGTCACGAAAATCAGCGTATTGTCCAGTTCACCGATACGCTTCAGTGTCTCAACAACCCGTCCAATCTGAAAGTCAACATATTCCATTTGCGCGGCAAAAACCTCCATCTGGCGGGTGTATAGCCGCCTCTCATCGTCGCTCAGCGAATCCCAGGCTGGAATAGCATCAATCCGCTCAGTCAGATTTGTGTTTTGCGGAATAATGCCGAGCCGTTTCTGGTTTGCAATGATTTCTTCGCGAACTTTGTCCCAACCTTTATCAAATTTTCCGGCATATTTATTGAGATAGGTGTCTGGAGCATGGTGCGGGGAATGCATTGAGCCCGAGGCCCATAACATCATGAATGGCAAGTCTTCTTTTAGTGATTTATGCCCGGTAATCCATTGAATCGCACGGTCGGCAAGATCTTTATCGAGGTGTTCGGTGGTGTGGTACGGCTCGGGTGTGTGGTCATTCCACATCACTGGGATAAACTGGTGCACATCCGCTGCCATGAAGTTGTAGCCGTGGTCAAAGCCTTCACCGCTGGGCCAGCGGTCAAATGGCCCGACTTGGGAGACTTCGTATAGTGGGGTATGGTCCCATTTACCGAGTGCATAATTCACATAGCCCTCATCCTGCAGATAGTTGGCCACCGATTTGGCGCTCTCTGGCATGATTGCGTTGTACCCTGGAAAGCCCATCGCCGTTAAAGCGTGACTGCCGAGACCAATGGCGTGTGGATTTCGTCCGGCCATAAGTGTTGCGCGCGAAGGAGAACACAAGGCGGTTGTATGGAAATTGTTGTAGCGCAAGCCGCCCTCTGCCAAAGCGTCAATGTTTGGTGTTTCAATCAGGCCGCCAAACGAACCAATCTGCGCGAAGCCCGTGTCATCCAGCAAGAAAATAATGACATTGGGCGCACCCTCGGGCGGACGTTTCTCGGGTGGCCACCATTCTTCTGAATCCTCGTATTTCTTGGCGATCTTCCCGCCAAATTCAGGTACGCCGTGCCCGGTCTCAGGCTGGGAAGCGGATTTATCTTCGACTGACTTATTAATTGAAACGTCGCAGGCGGATGCAAAGAAAAGACCCGAGAATAATATTAAATACTTGATCGTATTTACAAAAGTAACTTTCATTATCAAAAACTCCCCTACCTAAATGAGTTGATCATGCACCTTTGCGGTGCAAGCTGATGCAGTACCGTTGGGTATATCCACGGGTTGTTTTTTACAGATTTGCTAATTGAACAACTTATTGATTGTGAATGTGTACCAGCATAACTTTTTAACCCAAGCCGCTCAAGAATTACCCACTAACTCCCAGTCTAGTTCACAAGGCACCTCTTCAATCTTATGTAGGGCCGCTTTGAGTCGGAAGCAGCAAAAGTCGCCCTTGTCGAGAGACTGGCCGCTTTCTGCCAGAAAGCAGAACTCATTCAGGCATGTTTATCAGTGTTGTTTTGTTCCGAGTTCGGCCAGAAGCGGACATTGTCGGCCTGTTAGTCACGTTCAAAATTAATTCTCAATTCACTGCGTATTTCATTCAAATTTTAGAATCAAATAGACAGCCAGAATTTATGTCCTATGCTTGAAAGATAGGACTAACAAAGTCAATTAGCACGGATGCATCGGACATGAATGTGGACGGGCTAAATATCGTCCATTTCGAAAATCCCTCGTTTGTGTCCGTATATATAAAGCA
>PVMK01121211.1_pt1 | contig 10790 bp, 9 predicted proteins | sample 1853481 | NCBI WGS metagenome assembly PVMK01 (sample SAMN08533507, study PRJNA380276) | Marine sediment metagenome, whole genome shotgun sequencing project. | reverse complement strand
GCCGGTTGTAAAGGCTAATCTTCACAACCGGCCGCTCAGGACTTACAGCATGCTCAGGATTTTCAACAAACTCGCGGCTGAAGGGGGGAGGGCCGAGGTGGTCGAATGAAAAAAGGACTTTTTACGGAACCCTCATGGATAACCTCTTAAATTCTCTAAATTTTTCAGGAATTTGACCAGCAACTGTCAGGTCTCAATTGAAAACCCTCAAGTATGAACGTAAGTTCCATTCGGCTTTTTATTCCTTTACAATTAACTTTATATGCGATTCAAGCATTTTTCAGGATATCATCTCATTTTTTCAAAACACATTTCATTTGTGATTCCCCTTTCAATATTAGTTTTAACATATTTACAATAAATTATCTTTATTAGCATTTTTTATAGTATTTAGCATTATAATTTATAAATTAAAACAATATAAAATAAATTAATCAAAGGTTTTTGTCAGATCTAGCCCTATTTTAGAATTTTTTCTTGTTTTTTGTTTGGCCCATATATATTCTTGACATTGCCCATCAACATATCTTATCCATTTGATAATTAGATTTTCCGAGGTGAAATAAATTGGTTGCCGAAAAGAAGAAAGCCATTCTGAAATCTGCCGAATATCTCTTTTCCACCAAAGGTTTCAACGAAACGACTGTGGCGGATATCGCGAAAGAGTCCGGAATTCATGAGGCATCCATATACTCTTACTTCAATAACAAGAGGAACATTCTGTTTGCGATTTATGGGGGTTACCTCCAAAAGGCCACTGAAACACTTGGTGAACATTTTCAGGGGATGAAGGAACCGGGTCCCAAACTCCGAAAATCGATCTGGCATTACCTGGCTGACATGAAGAACAATCCGAACTATGCCAAAATCCTTATTATGGCTCAAAGGGAAAATCCGGACTTTTATAGCTCAGAACATCTCCAATACCTCAAACAATATTCAAACCTCATTTTAAAGATTATTATCACAGGGCAAAAGGAAGGTTTTTTTCGTTCAGACATCAGCCCACGGCTTATCCGAAACATGGGTATGGGCGCGAGCGTGTTTACGGCTATTGAGAGTATCGTAAAAAATCGTACCTATGACCCAAATGAAACTTCAGATATCATCTATCAACTGGTTGTTAACGCCACAGCTTCTAAAACTCAGACTGTTGAAAGTAACAATAAAATTCAAAGGGGTGAGAGGACTGAACGCCGCAGAACCCAGATTATTGAAAATGCCACTAATGTCTTTTCACACAAAGGTTTTTCGAATGCCACGATATCGGAAGTGGCTAAACAATCCAATTTGGGCGATGCGACCATCTATGAATACTTTGAGAATAAAGAGGGCATTCTCCTGGATTCTGCAGAAACCTTCCTAAGACACTTGGGCTCAGATGATGCAATTCTCTTTTCCAATCTTTCGGACCCTGAAGGGGTCCTAAGAAAACTAATCTGGCAATATATTTGGCAGTTGTATACTTTCGAAGACTTCTCCCGCGTTTTGACGCTGGAGCTTTTTAGGAATATTAATTTTTATTCCAGTGCCGGGTACAAGTATTTTGAAACCTTTTTTGAAAAAGTTTCTGATGCTATCCGGCAGGGTCAACAGGAAGGTTTATTCATTAAAGAAGTTCCAGTTCCTACTTATCTACATATGATTATAGGTACTTTCGACCAATTCCTTCTCTCACAGTTTCTAATGAACAAGGCCCCACTTGGACTTGCTGAACTAAATACTATCGTGGATTTCCTTATTCGAGCTATCAAAGTCCGGGAAACTTCATAAGTCTTTCCCTCATTCCCTAAGCCGTTAATCAGTAAAAATCTTTCTTAGAACACCTCAAACAAGAGAAGGTTTTTTCATGAGATTAATTCCGAGGGAAAAAGGGTTAGGGGTTTGAGAGCATTCAATAGACTGTTTATAAGGAGCCCAGCATGAGTAAAACTAACTCAACAAAGTTTTCTTTTTGGGAAAGAAAAATTGAAACTCTTCCGGGTCAAGAGATAATAAAACTTCAGATTCAAAGGCTGAGAAAAACCATTAAGAAAGTACAAGCCGTACCATTCTATAAAGAGAAGTTTAAGGCTACCTCAATACACCCCGACAAAATAAAGTCACTGGATTATGTCAAGTCTCTCCCTTTCACGACCAAGGAGGATATGAGAAGTCTGTTTCCCTATGGTCTGTTGGCGGTTCCTCTGGATGATTGTGTCAGAGTCCATGCCTCATCTGGGACCACAGGCAGGTCTGTTGCTGTGCTACATACCGGAAATGATGTCGAGACCTGGAGCAATATGGTCGCGCGTTGCCTTTATGGCGTCGGTGTTGGAAAATCGGATGTTTTTCAAAATATGGGAGGTTATGGTCTGTTCACTGGAGGATTGGGTTTTCACTACGGAGCAGAAAAGGTGGGAGCGCTCACCATACCTGCCAGTGCGGGAAACAGCAAGAGGCAGGTCAATCTGATGCTGGAGTTCGGGACAACAGCCATCCATATTATGCCGACTTTTGCCCTTTATCTCATGAAGGTTTTTGAAGCGATGGGCGTTGACCCGAGGCGGGATACAAAACTCAAGATCTTTTTTCTTGGTGCCGAACCCCATTCTGAAGAAACGCGGAAACGGATCGAGGCATTTTACGGTGTGGATGCTTATAACTCCTACGGCCTCTCCGAGATGAACGGACCGGGGGTCACCTTTGAGTGCCCCATGAAAGACGGCGTCCATGTCTGGGAGGATAACTTCATCGTAGAAGTCGTTGATCCTGAAGGGGATGAGCCTGTGGCTGTAGGGGAGGTGGGAGAATTGGTCTACACCTCTCTCACACGGGAAGCGATGCCCTTGATCAGATACCGGTCAAGGGATCTGGCTTTCTTAATCCCTGAACCCTGTGCTTGTGGAAGGACTCATCACCGGATATCCAGAATTCAAGGAAGAATGGACGACATGATCATCTGGAAGGGTGTAAACATCTTTCCAATGCAAATCGAAAGCATCCTTATGGACTTTTCCGAGCTTGAAGAAACCTATCTGATTATACTTGAAACCGAAAACGAAATCGACAAAATGACCATTCAAGTTGAAGCGGGTGAAGTTTATATGAGGGATGAGAAATCAGAAGCCCTGCGCAATCGCATCGTCAATTCCCTGCAATCTGAATTACAGGTGAAACCGGATGTTCAGATCCTGCCAAAAGGAACAATCCTGGTATCTGAGGGAGATAAGGCAAAAAGAGTTGATGATAAAAGATCCCTATAGCCAAATAACGCAATGGAGGAATCCCGAATAAAAGAGGCTCAGGATCAAATGCGCTCTTGTCTTTCTAACAAGCCTTGAAAATATCGAGACTTTGCCGCCCTGCTCAAAGTGGTGAATAGTATGATTTTTTGTGTATCCCTCAAAAGACTATTTTATGCGGCAAATAAAACAATTTCGGTGTAGCTTATGTATAGCCACACCTAGCGACACCATGCCTAAGTATGCTTTATTATTCACACCAACACATACAAAAGGGAAAAAATAGAATAGTAAATCTTTCGAAAAAAATGTACCTTTTCTGTACCTTTTTTGCTTCACACAGTGCCTATGCATCGAAGAACATGCACAACAAGCACGTCCTGCACAGAATTGGCTAAAAACCAGGAGGAGAAGATACGTAGACAAATCAATAAGTTAATGGATAATTATTCTGGAAGACTCGGTGAATGGCATTCATGAGGTCGTCGGTTCGATCCCGATCAGCTCCACCAGTCATATCAAGCACTTGGGGAACCCCCCTGAGTGCTTTTTTTATGGGGTTTTCCAAAAAATATAGCCTATTCTGCAGCTGCGCCCCCGATATTGTCTTTAGCAATTTCTGATGAATTGCCTGAGACGGACTCATGAGAAGAAGACCTAACTTTTTTTCACGGCTTCTTCAAAGTCTTTTGGCCATGCTCCCTTCGGGTTCATGGGTGAAAAAAATCATATATTTCTTGACAAAAAGTATCTTCCTGTCCTATTTTTCACCCAATAATAATTTGGGACATGCATGTTAATAATATGATAACAGAATGATACCGAGTGAAATCGATTTTCGATTATTGCTAAAACGCGGGGGTTAGCTTAACCGGACATAGATTACAACAACACTTATTTTTTATTTGGGGAGGTTAAAGACGGCAAAATGTTCAACGTAACAGAGTGCTTTGATACCGCTCTGATTATGACTGTTTCCTTCAAGTACAAGCTGGTATAAGGATCGGTTTGATTTCAATTATGTCTAATATTTTATCCGAGATCAGCTCGGAAATAAATTATGAAAGGACCCTACAATGAATCTTATAATGATCTGTATTGACACCCTCAGGAAAGACCATATCGGATGTTTTGGAAACCCATGGATCAGGACGCCGAATCTGGATAAATTTTTTGAGCAGTCTATTGTTTTCGACCGTTTTCGCCCAAACGCCATTCCAACGATCCCCCTTCGCCGGGGGTTGATGTTGGGTCGTCCCGTATATCCATATGTGGATGACAGCCAATTTCCCTTTGGCCCTATGGGTTGGCAGCCCATGGGTCAAGCTGAGGTCACCCTCGCGGAAACCTTTAGAAATGCGGGTTATGTGACCTCGATGGTGGTTGACCCGTGGCATTATTTCTTTCCGGGCATGAATTTCCACAAGGGATTTCACACTTGGGAGTTTATCAGAGGACAGGAAGGAGATCCCCTAGTGCTCGGACCGACCCATCAGGATCCAAAGGAATTCTTTGATGAAAAGATGTCGGGTTCCTATTTCCAGAACTTTTATGAGCAGTATAATCGAAACGTGGACGCGAGAAAAGTGGAGGAAGATCATTTCGCCCCCCGTCTCTTCACCGCGGCGGAGAAGTGGCTCCATGTCAATGCCCATTACTATGATAAATTTTTTCTGTACATCGACTGCTTCGACCCCCATGAACCTTGGGACCCCCCCGAATTTTATGCAGATCTCTACGATCCGGGTTATAAAGGGAAGAAATACATCTTTCCCGAAACCGGACCCTGTGATTACATGACAGAGAGTGAGATCAAACACATTCGGGCCAGGTATGCCGGGAAAGTGACCATGGTGGACCGATGGTTCGGACATTTTATGGAAAAATTCGAACTCATGGGTCTAGACAAAGATACCATGGTGCTGGTCTTCTCGGATCACGGCATTCTATTAGGCGAACATGGCCTTATGAAAAAGAAGAACTCATTCCTTTATTCAGAACTGCTCGACATCCCCATGATGCTCAGGATACCCGGAGGCCCCATTAAAGAAAAAAGGCTGAATGGTCTGGTCCATGAAGGCGACATCGCCCCGACATTTCTGAGGCAAATGGGGGTTGATTTGCCGGAATCTATGACCGGCCTGGATTTTTGGCCCCTGATTACCGGGGAGAGAGAGACCCTGCGGGATTATGCCATAGGAGGGTTCGGTGACTGGGCCTATGTCCAGGATGATCATTATCATTATTTTCGTGGCCTCACAGGGAAGACAGAGGCCCATTTGTACGATATGAAAACAGATCCGGCCATGGAACGAAATTTGTGCGAAGAAAAACCGGATGTCGTGAAAGTCATGGAAGAAAAAATGACTGAAGGACTTAAGGGCTGGTCCCCACCCGATAATTTGATCGATGGGCGCCTTCCACAACCGAGCTATAGTCCGCTGCCCTTAAAGTCTGACTCATAACAGGGGCAGTCGAGGTAATCCCAAGATCCGACAAATCCGGAAAGCAGAAGAAGCCCCGTGCGAAAGCACGGGGCTTCTTCACGTATCAGCATTTGACCTATTTATTGGGGATTTGGGCCGAGGACCTTAAGCCAGTCGCCTATTTCGACGCCGGGGGTTTCGATGCCTTTCTCTTCATAGAGGGCCCTTAGGAGTTCTTCGGTTTTAGCGGGCGATCGACCCACCAGCATATCTTCAATCCAATTTATGGTATCTTCCGGAAAGCAGAAAAAATCACCTGAGAGTGATATCCCCTTGAATCGATCCTCATCTATTTCATAATCTGCCCGAATAAGGCCCCCGGTTGCCTTGTGAAGTTTATGAATGATCTTTGTCCCTGACTTTATTTTGATGACCTTATCAGATGTTCTTTTCTTTCCTTTTTGAAGGAGCCACTTCTCAGTCATCATTTTCTCCCCCAGTTCATCTATTTTTTCATTCAACAATTCATCGCGATTTCCGGGTTCAAAAGGGCCTGTTATCTTCTGAAACTCTTCAACCATAATGTCATTCAAGGAAGACTCACTCCACTCGGAGGCCCTTTCTCCTCCCAGTTCACGAATAATAGTGGATAGGTTGTCTTCAAGAGTTTTGTGAAGCTTATCTCTGAATTTTTCGTCCGGGACCTTCAAAATCTTTGACATCATTCTATAATTGAAATCCATGATAAGATTCCCCACAAAAATAACTCTGTCACCTATCTCGCCCGCGCCCGTTCCTGAGACCTTCCGAGATCCACTGATAACATCATTTACCGCCTTGTATTCCGCTGGAATCCCAATACGCCTATAACTTTCTAGAACCGGTTGAATGAATTTTTTATAAAAGGCAACTTTGTTTTTGGGGACAATGGGATTGTCTTTTCGTAGTATCAACTGGAAAAAGTACTGGTCTCCTTCGAGATAGACAGCGCCGCCTCCCACTTCACGTCGCAAAACCGGGAGGTTGTTTCTTTTACAGTATTCCAGGTCCACTTCAGTGTCTGCCTGCTGGTGAAATCCTATACATACATAGGGCGTGGACGGTGAAACCAGACAGAGGGATTCCCTATTAATTCTTGCAAGGGCGTGGTAGATGAGCTGGGTTTCTTCCCAGGGGACTTTTCCTAGATTGTAAAGTTGCATAATATATCTCTCCAAAAGAATATTCGATTAGCAGGATTTATAACGGCCGGTCATGCATTAATCAGTTTTCATTGAAGTGCTTTTTCTACCAGTAGTGTGATGTCCATGACGTCGATTGAAAGTTTGTTTCTCCTTACATAACCCATCATTGTCCTGACACATTGTTGACAAGCGGTGACAACCGCATCTGCTCCCGTATCCGTCACCTGTTCTATCTTTTGTTTTGCGATCTCCGCTACCAGCTTGGGATCGACCATCTCCAAATTGCCTCCGCCTCCACAGCACATGCAATTCTCACGGTTTCGCTTCATCTCTACAAATTTTATTCCTGGAATCGATCGAATTAACTCCCTTGGGACATCATATATGCCGCTTCCTCGGCCCAGGTCGCAGGGATCATGATAAGTAACCGTCAGATCGAGTTCATTAAAATTCAGATCTCCCTTATTCACCAGTTCCAGGAGAAACTCGGCTGCGGGCATTAAATTGAATTCTTTGGGATAATGATCATTCCACATTTGATAGCAGGTGGGACATGCAAAAACCAGGGTTTGGGCTCCTTTTTGTCGGACTGCCTCCATGTTGTGCTCAATGATATCCGGAAGCTGCTCCGAGTATCCAGCACCAAGCAAAGGATATCCACAGCACCACTCCTCCTCGCCCAACAGGGTAAAGTCCACACCGCTCACTTCAAGGATCTTGGCCAATGCCATGGGTATCTTCTGGGCCATTGGAAAGTAGGACGCTACACATCCTGTAAAATAAACAACATCAGCCCGTTCCTTGATAAAACCATGTTCCGGAGGATCTCTTAAATCTTCTACCCACTCCGCCCTTTCTTCATTATCCTCACCAAACACGTTATGGCTTTCCATCAGGTTACTTGGTATCATCTCGATCTTTTTGGGATAGGTTTTGGACTTCACCAGGTCCGCTCGTAGTGAAACCCAAAGATCCTTGAGGTGAATCCCCACGGGGCAGACCTCCTGGCAGTTACCACAGAGGGTACATTTGAATACCGTATCACTAAACTTCTGCCTCTCCTGATCGGAAGGTCCCTTGATTCGAAAGATCTTCTTTAGAATAGGATTTCTGCTGCGTAAAATCCTGTTGAGACCTTTCATTCGATACAGGGCGGACAGCTCACCATCTTCCGATGCAGAAACAGCCGGACAAACATCGGTGCAATATCTGCAGCCGGTGCATGCCGACATCTCCATGAGTTGCCTAACACTGTAATCCTGATTTGCCATATTATCCTATGTTTACCTCGGCGTATTTCTCTATCTCTTTGGGAATCCATTCCCGCAAAGCAGCCGCCCCATGAACCAAATCCTGTAATTCTGCTCTGTCATCGGCTTTGATCTTATACATCCAGCCTTCACCATAACAATCCTCATTGATTAACGTAGGATTGATTTCAAGCTCCTCGTTGATCTCTATTAACTCCCCATTAACAGGGGCGTACACCTTTCCAAGCCATTTCCCGGATTCCATCTTGGCAAATGACTTTCCCTTCTTCAATCGCTTCCCCTCTGGAGGAAGCTGAATAAAAACAATATCTCCCGCCATTTTTTGCCCGAAATCATCCAGGCCCATTACAAAAAGATCCCCTTCTTCCCTTAGCCAGAAATGATTCTCCTCATAATATAGTTCCTCCTGCATGTCGTAACCTTCAATTTCCATAGTGCCACCTCCTTCGATTACATAATATCGCTTTGTTTCAGTTTTGTTATCCCCTCTCTTGCCCCGACGTCGCTCCCATCACTAAAACGATCGGGGCCGGAATAATATGCAGTAACCGGCTGAAAGGGATGTATGCAATGAATATAGCATTAAAACCTGCATGGACATACCAGAAAGTTTGATAAATATCTACAAGAACCAATGAAGATCCTGAAAACAATTTGCCGATAAGAAGCCCCAAGGGCGCATAGACCCCTGTCTCGGGAAACCCGGTCATGGCCATCCTGATTCCTTCTAGGATAAAGCCGATAATGACGATGACGGCAATGATGCCAAGTGCTGGGATATCCTGCCTTGGAACCCCGGCCAAGTCGGCCTTATTATGCCTTCCCCTTATGAAAGCCAAAACAATTCCTAAAAGAAGCAATATACCGGATAACTCAAAAAATGCCGCAGTCAATGGATGATTTTTATCCAGCATGGGCCATATCCAGGTACTTTCAGGAGATGCCAAGGAGCCGATCAGAGAAAAAAGCCCCCAGCTAAAACGGAACAGGAAAGGATAAAATATCATAGCATGAATAAACCATCTGCCCTTAGACCTATTAAAAAGACGTCGTTGGAGCAGCACGTCAAAGAAAAGCGTCCTCAGAACGGTAAAAATTCTGAATGAAAAAATAATTCTCACGGTCCCCACACACAAACCGAACAGTTTTTCCAATAATCCTGCTTTTGGTTTTCCGTGTAATCCGCCGGTCAGCCAGGTGGATATGGTAAGCAACAGCCCGAGAATAAAAACAAAAAGGCCTATCCTGGAAGGGGTATCCTTCAAGGAAAATGTGCCTGCATGACAGGGCATGCAAAGAAGGCTCTTTGGAGGCAGTACCGCGGATGCGGCCCCAACGGAATTCCCGGCATAATGACAACGAAGACACTGTTCCTCACCAGGCCAGTTCATGCTATGAACATCCAATTGTTGCCCCGGTTCGAATTCTATCTCCCCCATAACCATTAAGGTCTTATTGTCCCTGACAGGGACCATTCCCTGAACATGACAGGCTTGACACGATAAGGACAAATGAGCATCGTGCGCGACCTTTTCGTCATGGGGTGGGTGGCAAGCCCGGCAACTGCCTATAGACAGCTCATTATGCTCAAACCGATCGGCTTCAATATGGCATTCAAGGCAGTCCATTTCAGGGTGGGGATTTTTTTCAAACTGGTCGGGATTAATCAATGGTACCTGAAGACCTGTTTTGTCCTGCGCACTGGTTCCTTCATCAGCATGGCAATGGAGACACATGGTTTTGGACTCTGCCTTTACTAAGGCCCCTTCCTCGACAACCAGACCATGACACGACATGCAATCTTCCTCTTCCTTCGATAGGGATGGGAGCGTCTTCTGTTCGTCATGGCATGTCCCGCACTGTTTAAAGGGACTAAGATCTGGATCGAACTTGCCTTCAGCAACGTCGGATGCCATCTCATAGTGCGGGTCGTGACACTCAAGACAGGCCTTAAATTCGTCGAGGTCTTTAATCTGCTCGGTCCCGTGCTCTAACTCTAACTCATCCATGGATTCCCCGACGTCATCATGGCATTCCAGGCACGTTTCATAATTGAACAGACTCCTGAGGTTTTTGGTGACATTATCAGGATCAGGATGGAGATCCCTGTCCGCACTCACTTCATGACAATCGAGACAGGCAGTTTGGCCATGGGCTGATATATGAAAGGAAACAGAGTCAATAGTCCAGGATGCTTCCGAATCGACCCCGTAAAAGGTAATGAGCAATGGAATGAGAAGTAGGATAAACCGATTTTTTACCGTCATATGCCCCTGACAACATTTAAACCTGGCGGTTTTTTTAGCCACAAAGAAGGTGTGAACAAGAACTACTCAAAATAGTGGACCACTTTTTCCATATTCTCGCGAATGGACAATGTCTTATCAGCCTTAGCGGTGGAAAGGTATTCCCTGAATTTTAGCACGCCGTTCTCATCGGCCGAATAGACAATAACAAAAGGGGTCACCCCCGCGGCAGTCTTTCTGAAATTATCCACATCACCCCCACCCATATCACCGAACACTTTTTCATAAAACTTGAACTGGGGAGAGCTGAGGTTTACCAGTGCCGATTTTACACCAGGGTAATTCTTTGCAAGGTCCCTGAACTCATCCATTTCCCTTCGGCACCTCCTGCAAACAAGGGTTGCGGTCAATAATATGAGCCCTTTATCCTTAACAGGTG
>PVMK01165018.1_pt1 | contig 10791 bp, 12 predicted proteins | sample 1853481 | NCBI WGS metagenome assembly PVMK01 (sample SAMN08533507, study PRJNA380276) | Marine sediment metagenome, whole genome shotgun sequencing project. | reverse complement strand
CGATGACCAGGTCGATCTTCGGCATCACTTCTGCAATTTGCCGTTTGGCTTTCGCCATATGCCCTGGATACCACTCAATCTTCATTTACTACACCCTTTATTTCGAATCAATCGACTCAGACAAAAACAAAAAACTGGCTAAAGGCATTCTAAAAACACGAGAGCACCATCAATATGATTTACGGAAAACTGTTTTATGGCACTTTGGGCAAGGAGGAATACGGGTTGTTTTGGTCATATGCATTTCTGCGTCACATTCCTTGCAGGTTAAGGTCCCAGGGCTGGTAATTTCACCAGTTTTAAACTCCAGAGCCTTCTCTGACTTCTCGGCAAGTTCCGTAAGCGTTTCAGCAGCGCTTGTAAGGATTCGTGTGAAAGCACTCTGCACACCAGCGACAACACGCTGTGGTTCTACAGCTTTTATAACCGCTTTTTTAGCTTTGTCTGCATTCTCTTTCAGATCACGACGGACATATTCACCAAGCTTATCTGCCTGCTCTCGTGAAAAATCGCCTGCTGCAGAAAGTTCCTCTTTAGCCTTTTTGAGCGCCTCGTCGAAGGTTTTCTTTCCCTCCTCCAGAAGATCCGCGGTACGAGAAGCCAATTTTTCATAAAGTCCGACTTCTTCCTGTTCTTCTCTTTTGTCATTCTGATCGTTCATCGCATCTCTCCCAGATAAAATAGTTTCAACAAGTATATGCATAGAGACTACCACAAAGGATGGTTCTTGATGTTCAATGAAATACAAAATTTAAGGAATTGGTGTAAAGCTCAGAAGACACAGGAGTAGAGGGCCGATTGACGGACGGAGAAACAATTGAAGAAACCTTCAGGACGTGAGAAAATAGCACACTTTATAAACTATAAACGGATCAAGAGATGGAGGTAGAGATGCATAATCGATACATCATGACCGCCTTTGGTAAAGACAGACCTGGCATCGTTGCCGATGTGACAGAGGTTTTGTATGAGAATAACTGTAACCTTGAAGATACATCCATGTCGATGTTGTCCGATGAGTTCACCATCAACCTGCTCTTTTCATCTAATAGCGACAACATCGAAGCAACCCTGCTTGAGAAATGCAAGAACTTGGAGCAGCAGAAAAACATCTCTGCCTTTATTAGGCCGCTTAAAGAGCGTCGTCAGGTAAGCCAGGAAGGATTTTCTACTTGTACCTTGCATGTTGAGGGGATGGATCAGGCAGGCATTGTATTCAAAATCAGTCAGTTTCTCTCTAATAACTCATTTAATATTGTTGATTTAAAATCAACGGTGAAGGTAACCCCGGAGAGTGGAACAGCTCTTTATCTGATGGATATTCACATTCAGGTCCCTGAATCTACGTCGACAAAAACCTTCGGAGACGGCTTGAACCTCGTCGCTGAAGAGCTTAATATCGAAATCACCGTCACCTATTAACTGCTAGTTCATCATTCTCCACAGGGCCTGACATATATTGCCAGGCCCTGTTTTTTTTTGCGTAGTATTGTTGCAGCACGGCAAAAAAAAATTTCTTTGGTAGAATACTTTAAAACGTCAGTTACTGACCTTACATCGCAACAGGTGAGGCAATGCCATGCACAAGGATAATGTGCTGAATGTACTACAGCAGTCGGCCGAAAAACATTCACGTTTTTTGCAGGCATGGAAACGTGGGGTAATTTTTCTGGGGCCACATTTTTTTGGCCCGGGAACTCCGGAAACGGCAACAAGCAAAGAGGAGTTACGGCCACTTAAGGAGGTCGTTGACGCTGCGTTCGAAGATGAAAGTGAAGGAGAAGAGCAGTTCCTTGCGGCGATGGCCAGTTTTTACGATCCGGCCTGGGGCGAGGAACTGGCTGATCGTATCGAATGTCACAAGTCAATCTGTGGGCTAACTTTTGATCTCGATCATGAGTGCACCGAGGTCGTATGTGAGCTGCTTGCAAATTACGAAGGCTGGGAACTGACAGAGTCTTACAGAAATAATCAAACGAACTAACAAAAAAAGCCCTGATAGGATGTAAAAAACAGAATAGCCGTTATACTTTCAATGAAGCAACGTTGCTCGGAACGTAAACCCCTCACAAGGAGGTTATGCCTATCGATAATAAGCCTGATCATTGCGATTTTTTTTCAAACGAACCGGCGCTTTTATTTCGCCGGAAGAACCCGTGATTAGGGTAAGAAGATAGGTAAATCAAAGGCCTGCGCAGCAAGTGGCAGGCCTTTCACTTGTCTAGCAGCCTGTCGGACAATCAATAAACTGGCGGCTAGTTTATGCAGGTTATTCGAAGCACCAACAACTGAGCAATTACCAGAGTCAACTACCAGAGTAACTGGCGCGACGTTCTTTCAGAATTTTCGCGTGTCTGACTTCCTCACCGGCCAACCAGCTAAAGGCCTCTTTGCCATCCTCAGTTTGTGCAAGCGCACTGGCCTTAAGAAAATATTCTGCAAACTTCTCTTCTGCCTCGATAGCCATATCCAGGGCTTGAATATCGGCTGTATCTGTCTTCAGAATTGACTCAAGACGCTCAGCATCAGGAAAGATCTTCGCGTCATTAAACTGATTCAGGTACGACAGGAATTCTTCCTCACAATCGGAAAATACACCCTCCTGGTAATTGGCCTCCAACTGATTCAAGCGTCGGAGGTGTTCAACTTCATCTTGTGCCAGCCAGGTGAAGAGTTCTTTCAATAAGGGGGCAGATGCTCGCTCAGCCATAACGGAGTAAAAACGATGGCCATTCTTTTCAACTTCTTTTGCAGCCATGATAACTTCCAGGCCACTGAAATACTTGGTACTACTCATAAGAATTTATCCTCTCTGTAGAAAACATCCTTGTCATCCAAGGATTGATGGTCAATTGCCGAACAGTTTCTGTAGCGAATCCTGCAACAGTTTACGCGCCGTATCTTCTGCAGGCACAATCTCCTCTTCCTGCAGTTCAGACCCCTGCTCTGACTCGGATCGTTTGAAAAGTTTGTTGATTTGGCGGCCCAACTCGTTGGTCAACGCCTTTGCTGCCTGTTTTTTTACTCCCTTGGGGTCCAGACCAAAGCTTGGTGAAGAAATGTCTCCTTTAACCAATAACGGCATCTGGGTCCAACCATCCTTATCTGCAAGATAACTCGAAACAGTCCCTTTTTTATCCATCCGGGCAGACAACTCAGGACTTAGACGCGTATCAAGGCCTAAATCTAGAGAGCCATCCAGGCCGATAGTTCCCTTCGGGAAAAGTTTGAGTGCCTTACTGAGTAATTGACTGTCCATCCTGACCTTACCATCCACAACTTTGAATTGACTTTTAAAATTATCAAATTGGATATCAGTTAGTTCGGGCAGCTGCAAAAAAGAACTCAAGCCATTGACCAAGCCCGGACTGATCAGACGTCCATCCTCAACCAGCATATCCCCGCCACCAGAAAGATTGCGGCTGATGGCCTGCCAGTTTGTGCCCCGGCCATTAAGAGCAAGTGTCAGATCCAGGGCTCCCAGAAGGCTACCAGCGGCCTTAGGTGCCAGGGCTGTCAATAATGGGTCGACCTGTATCGCTTTCATTCCCAGGTTAACAGAATAGGCCAGGCCTTTTCTGCCCAAGTCAACACGGGCGCTGTTATTGAACGTTCCTCCAGCGACCTGACCATCCATGCGGGTAAGATTGAGAATGTTTTCTTTTAGTTCATATCGTGCCAAAAAGTTTTTAATCGTTAAGCTCTTCCATACCGCCTCAGCAACAGTAATCGTCCCCTTGGCGTGTAATGGTATATCAAAAGGGCCGACCTCCCCTGCTGACTGTTTTCCTTTTGCATAGCCCTCGCCCTCGCTCGTCACAATCGCCGCTCCGGCACTCCCCAGAAAAAGCGGCTCTAGCAAAAATCGCTCTGAAGAGATATCAGCGATAACGGTAATCGGTGTGGAATAAAGGTTGTTTGCCTTAAGGTTGATATCAGCATGATTATCACCGAGCCTTAACTGCAAACCCTTGGATGACAATTTGTCCCCAGTGACAAGCAAACGTCCTGAGAATGCAGGACGTTGCCCTGCAACCGTTGCCTGGACACTCTCCAGGTCGATAGTCGCCGACTTCAACAGAGCGAAAGCATCGTCCACATTACCTGACAGATTTGCTTCAATCGAGATTGATCCGGCCGGATCAAGTGAGCGAACATCACCGAGCAGCCCCGGAGGAACCGTATTAATCGCTTGCCGAATTTGCAGCTTTGGAACCGTCACAGTGAGATCAAGATCGAGATCGCTCATCAGGCCACTGATCTTTCCTGTGGTGTCTGCCTTGATAGTGTTGTAATCAAATTCAAATTGACGGATATGCAGCGTCTCTTGATTCAAAACGAACAACAAATCGTAATCTATACCCAGCTGGACATTTTTCAGTGGTGCGTCAGGTAGTGCGTCAAGAAGAAGGTCAAGATCTGTAAAGGAAAGATTGCCTTTGAGCACAATTTCATCAGGAGTTCCGGAAATATTTGACTCGAGATTCACCTTCAAACCACCCAGTTTCCCGGGAAGAGCATCCTGGAAATACGGCTTAAAAGCGACAGCATCCAGGTTCTGCAGGTCAACTTTAAAGTTCATCCCCAATGGCTTAAGGCTGACATGACCATCAAGTGCCAGTTGGCTGCCATTGAGTCGACACTGCATTGACAAGGGGATCTCACCTGTAAAAGAGACACCTTTCGCAGCTATCTGTAGAGAGGAGATTTCATAACGATAGGGCGCCCCGTCATTAAGAACATGGTCAAGAAAGATTAACCGTCCATCCTGCAGGAGAAGATTTGAGACCAAAAGGCTGATAGGTGTACTGCCCTTTTCATCCGAAGATTTTGGCTCTGCAGGAAGATCCGTTCGGCTTGATTCATTCTCGGACGAAGCCAAGAGATCACTGAAATTGAACTGTCCATCTTTGAAGCGTACAACCCTGATACTCGGTTTATCAAGTCGGACCTCATCGATGACTACTTTCATCGCCAACAGTGGTAACAATTGATATTTGAGCCTGGCCAGATCCGTTGATACAAAGACTTCTTTGCCGTCCTGTTCATAAACTGTCAGTCCATGGATTTCAATCCCTGAGAAAAGGCTGACTTCGATATCTCCCAGATCGATTTTGCGATTAAGATTCTCTTCAGCGAGAGGCAGAAGCGTTTCCTTCACCTGTTCCGGGGTAATCAATACCTTGGCCAGCACAAGCAATACGACGACCAGGACAACCAAAACTATTGCAATAACAGAGAGAACTTTTGCCCACATTTTCATATTAACAACTCCGACCAAGCCCGACAGATAAGATAGATGCTATAGACTTTACACCAAGCTATAGTGGATCTTCAATCTCATTAATTAAAAGAACTGCTTGCCACTCTTCAACCGAAACTGGCTGTACAGACAAACGATTACCTTTGCGCAATACACCCATACCGGAAAGCAGCGGATGCTGGCGCAAGGCTTCCCGGCTCAATGGATGCGGCAGGTGACAAAGATATTGGACATCGACCATAAACCAGCGCGGCTGGACATCTGTGGCTTTTGGATCAAAATGCTTTTCCCGGGGATCGAGCGCCGTATGAGCCGGGTAGCCTTCACGAACGACTCTTGCCAAGCCAACAATCGATGGCTCCAGACAGTTGCTGTGATAGAAGAGTACACCATCGCCAACCTTGATGGTGTCGCGTAAGAGATTACGGGCCTGATAATTACGCACCCCATCCCAATGCTCTGTCATGTTTGGCATCTGCTTCAAATCATCGAGTGAAAAACAGGAAGGTTCAGACTTCATTAACCAGTAGTTCATGGCCAGCTCCAACTTATTTACCTTTTCTTGACCTCTGTCAAATCCAGCGAAGTATGTGAAAGGTTAATGTCGCATCAAGATTGCTGATTTGGATCAACCATAGCAAATCATAACACCAAATTAGAGAGACATTATCCAAAAACCTGATAGAGTATAAAAGTTTTGAATCTACTTCATCAAAACCATTAACTCGATCACCCGAACGGAGGAAAAACCATGTCTATGTTTTGTTACCAGTGTGAACAAGCTTCCAAAGGAACCGGCTGTACTGTTGTTGGTGTCTGCGGCAAACAGCCTGATGTAGCCGCCCTTCAAGACCTGCTGGTCTACACCCTTAAAGGCATTGCTTTCTGGGCCGACAAGGCTCGGGCTAACGGCACCAAGGATCAGGAAATTGATCGTTTCATGATCGATAGCCTCTTCACGACTGTGACCAATGTCGACTTCGATCCTGAAGCCATTGCCAAATTCGTTACTGAAGGTGTTCGTCTGCGCGGCAAAGCCAAACAGCTTGCTGGCAATCATGATGGCGATGTTCCTGCAGCAGCTCAGGACTGGGCCTTACCCGCCACTTTGGAAGGACAAGTCAAGCTGGGTGAACTTCATGGCGTCAAGGATTACAACGTTGATGAAGACATCCACTCGGTACGTGAGCTCATTACCTACGGCATCAAAGGCTACGCTGCTTATGCCGACCATGCACGTACCCTCGGCAAGGAGTCGGATGAAATCTATGCTTTCACACATAAAGCATTGGCCGCTCAACTTGATGACAGCCTCGACCTGACAGCTAACGTCGGTATCGCACTCGAAGCTGGTCGTATCAACTACGTCACCATGGAACTGCTCAACCAGGCCCATGTTGAAGCCTACGGCCACCCGGTTCCAACTCCGGTACAGCTTGGCACCAAGGCCGGCAAGGGAATTCTGGTCTCCGGTCATGACCTCAAATTCCTTGAGGAGCTACTCAAGCAGACGGAAGGTACCGGCATTAATATCTACACTCATGGCGAGATGCTGCCAGCTCATGGCTATCCTGGCCTGAAAAAGTATTCCCATCTGGTTGCTAACTATGGTGGTGCCTGGCAAGACCAGCACAAAGAATTTGCTGCATTCCCCGGAGCAATCATTTTTAACACCAACTGTATCCAGAAACCCTCTGAAAGCTACACAGATCGTCTCTTCACCTGGGGTCTGGTCCAATGGCCCGGCGTCAAGCACATGGAAGGTTGGGATTTCTCTGAAGTTATCGCAAAAGCCAAAGAGTGTGGCGACCTTGAAGAGAACCCAGGCAAGGAGCTTCTCACCGGGTTTGGCCACAATGCCATTCTTGGCGTAGCTGACAAAATCATCGCTGCTGTCAAGAGCGGTGACATCAAGCATTTCTTCCTGGTCGGTGGCTGCGACGGTGCCAAGCCAGGGCGTAACTACTTTACCGACTTTGCCGTACAAGCGCCAAAAGACACAGTCATTATGACTCTTGCTTGCGGCAAGTATCGTTTCAACAAACTTGACTTTGGTGATATCGGTGGCATTCCGCGTCTACTCGATGTCGGCCAGTGCAACGATGCTTACAGCGCCATTCAGGTGGCTGTTGCCCTGGCAGATGCCTTCGAATGCGGTGTCAACGACCTGCCCCTTTCCATGATAATCTCATGGTACGAGCAAAAGGCTGTAGCGATTCTGCTGACCCTGCTCCATCTCGGCATCAAGAACATCAAGCTCGGCCCAACACTGCCAGCTTTCGTTACGCCGAACGTACTCAACTTCCTGGTCGAGAACTACAACATCGCCCCGACCACAACGGCCGAACAGGACCTTAAGGAAATTCTCGGTTAAGCAAAAGCAATATCACAACAAAAAGGGATGGCTCTTAAATGAGTCATCCCTTTTCTTAATTTCTTCCCTTCCTTTCCTCATCTTATGTCCTGACTGTAGTCACGAAGCTTTCAAGGCCGTCTCCGTCTTTGCCCCAAGTAGCTGCGTAGCACCAAGCGGCTTTGGCTGAAGTGCTTAATCTCTGAGCGCGTGACGTTCAGCATACAGATAAAAGAACGGCGCTAAGAAGATTTAAAACCTTTTTAGCACCATTTTGTTCCGCTATGGCGACAATACTGAAGAGACTATTATCAGTTTTTACCCCACCTCAAAAATTTCTACCTTATTCCGAAACTTCACATCAAGCCGCCGCGCTTTACGCTTCTCATAATCAAAACAGACCAATACCGTCTCTCCTTCTGCCGTCACTTCACCATTGCGTTCAATCCGATACTTCATTGTAAATGAGGAACGACTGACAGAAGTGATTCTGGCACCAATCACCAGGTCATCGCCGAGAAACATTTCAGCAAGGTACTTAACGTGAGCTTCTGGAAGAATAATGCCGCACTCGTTGCCGATATCCATCTCGGAGTAACCACCGAGGCTCTTTAAGTAAGCGATACGGACATCCTGAAAGAAATTGAGAACCGCAGAGTTTGCAACATGAGCACCGTAATTAACATCTACGACACGCACAACATAGGGCATTGTGAAGTTGAATCCTTGCATAGAAACTCCGTCTTTCATAATAAAACGACGCTGCCGTCATTTTTGACAACAGGGGCAGTAATAGGTCGTGCGTTGGCCAAGCTTGACCTGCTTGATGAGAGTATCACAATCCGTACATTTCTGACCTGCCCGACCATAAACCCGTAACTCCTGTTTAAAGTAACCAGGCTTGCCTTCGCTATTTGCAAAGTCCCTAATCGTGGTGCCACCAGCTGCAATCGCTTCATTGAGAATTATTATGACCACCTCAACCAGACGCTTATAAGCAGCCTTGCTGATTTTTCCAGCAGGCCGGGTTGGAGCGATGCTTGCGCGAAAAAGCGCTTCGCTCGCGTAAATATTGCCGACCCCGACAACTACGTGAGCATCCATCAGGAACGGCTTCACCGCAACTTTTCGATCGCGGGAAAGTTTATAGAGGTAATTTGTGTTAAACCTGGCATCAAAGGGCTCTGGTCCCAACCCAGAGAGGCGGACATGTTGAAGAGGGTCATCTTTAGTCCACAGGATGGCACCAAAACGACGTGAATCATTGTAGCGCAAGGTACTACCATCAGTAAAAACTATCTCGAAATGATCGTGCTTACGTCTTGCCGACAAAGAGGAGTCAACCCTCAAGTGACCTGTCATACCGAGATGGACGATCATTGTCCCTTGGTCAAGAGAGAAGAGCAGGTATTTTGAGCGACGACTGACAGTGTGAAATTTCTGACCAGGCAGGACAGTCACCATCTCCAGAGGAATAGGCCAACGTAGAGATGCGTTGTGAATCAGAACCTGAGCAACGACTTTATTGATAATTAGCGGCTCAATACCGCGGCGGGTAGTTTCAACTTCCGGAAGTTCAGGCATAAGAATTAAAAAATTGTCGATGGATCAAGTTTAGCAAAGTCTGCAAAACTGAGAGATTGCGGTCTTTCAGGAAGCTCTTCGTTGGTTATTTTCTGCCCCCGGTGATAAAGCCATGAATCATCTTCCAAGCGTAGCCATGCCAGTTCTGCAAAATTCTGAAGAGCGCCGTGAACCTTCAACTCCATCAAAAAAACCACCTGGGCTTCATCATCATTCTCCTGATGTTGCAGAATCTGACAACCAGTTATCTGGTAGTCCTGACCCAAGCTCTCTTTGCCGAACTTAACATATTCGTCACGCTCAACAAACTGTCGACGAAAATTGGATCCAGAGTGATAGGTGTCAAAGATGAAGCCGAAGTCGCCACGTGAAAAAGCCTCACTGCGAGCAAGGATAATATCTGAGGGAGTGTAAGTAGATAGGTTATTGTCGTTCATATTGAGCCTGTTTTGAACAGAGCGTTTTAATGCTGTAAAGCCTTAAAGGTCTACAGCAATATCTAATCCTTAATCCTCGGATCCAGCGCATCGCGGATCCCCTCACCGAGCAAGTTGTAGCCCAGTACAGTAATCAGAATTGCCAAACCAGGGAAAACCGAAAGCCACCATGCTGTACCCAAGGTCTGCTTACCAGCAATCAGCATATTGCCCCAGGACGGCGTCGGTGGTTGGACACCAATACCGAGGAAAGAGAGAGCGCTTTCGGTTAGAATCGCCCCGGCAACACCGAGTGTTGCGGACACAAGCACCGGAGAGATTGCGTTGGGAAGGATATGACGGAAGATAATGCGGATGTCTTTTGCGCCGATAGCCTGCGCCGCGAGTACAAAATCACGTTCCCTCAGAGAAAGAAATTCTGCACGCACCAGACGTGCCACCCCCATCCAACTGGTCAGGCCGATGATAATCATGATGTTCCAGATGGAGGGTTTCAGGAATGCAATGACGGCCAGAATCAGAAAGAAAGCCGGAAAACAGAGCATAATATCTACAAAACGCATGATCAAGAATCGATCCAACGCCCATAATAACCCGCCAGAGCCCCAAGTAAAACACCGATAAAGGTGGCAATACCGACGGCGACAAAGCCTACCAGTAATGAAATTCTGGCACCATAAAGGATTCTTACCAAGACGTCGCGACCAAGATCGTCGGTACCAAGAGGATAGTCAAAACTCGGTGGCTGCAACCTGTGAGCGATATCAATAGCACCAGGGTCACGGCCAATCATTGACGCCAGCAAAGCGAACAGAAACATGGTCAGGACAATTGCGGCGCCTGCCATGGCCATACGATTTCGTCTTAAACGTTGCCAGAGAACTTCACGAAAGAATGAAGACATTAAGACCTCACATCAGCTCATCAAGGTCATTGTTGTCGATCACACCACGATCGAGGAGGATACGGACTAAATTCTCATAACGATTTTCAAGTTGCTTCAAAGCTGAAGCTGAAAATCCGTCATTATGCGAAGTAGAAACGGACCGGGCAAAAGGAGTTGACGGTGTCACCAGCGCGGGTGGCGCAGGTGGCGCAGGTGGCGCAGGTGGCGCAGGTGGCGCAGGTGGCGCAGGTGGCGCAACGGGTAATAT
>PVMK01158099.1_pt1 | contig 10791 bp, 10 predicted proteins | sample 1853481 | NCBI WGS metagenome assembly PVMK01 (sample SAMN08533507, study PRJNA380276) | Marine sediment metagenome, whole genome shotgun sequencing project. | reverse complement strand
CACCGCCGTCCGGGACGATTGCCACGACGACGTCGTCGCGAGACATTGTTTCCGCGACCCGCACGGCGACACTCACGATCGCGCCGCTACTTCCACCGCAAAAAATACCCTCTTCGCGGCACATGCGGCGCGCCATGAGAAACGCTTCTTCATCGGTGACGCACTCGACCCGGTCGACGAGCTTCAGATCGAGCGCGTCCGGGATGAAGGGCGCATCCTGTCCGACGGCCTCCAAGAAATAGGGAGCAGGGTCGACGATCTCTCCGGTCTCGTGGAATGTCTTGTAGATCGACCCGGCCGGGTCTGCCATGGTGACTTCGATGCTGGGGTTCTGCTCCTTGAGGTACCTCGCGCACCCGGTGATCGTCCCCCCGGTCGCAGCCCCAGCAACGAATGCCGAAATGCGGCCGTCGGTCTGCTCCCAGATTTCCGGGCCGGTCGTGCGGTAGTGGGCCTCCGGGTTAGCTTGATTGAAGAACTGGCCTGTGAACACCGAGCCCTCGGTTTCGGCAGCTACCCGCGCCCCCATGGCGAGCCAGTGGTCGGGTGAGCCGAAGGGCGCGTCGGCTGGGGCCATCACGATGCGCGCACCGAACGCCTCGAGCATGCCGATTTTGTCGGCGGGGGTCTTATCCGTGCACACGATGATGGCAGCGTAGCCGCGCTCAGCCGCGAGCATCGCGAGCGCGAAGCCTGTGTTGCCGCTCGAGGCCTCCACGATGGTTCCGCCGGGACGCAGCGTCCCATCGCGCTCCGCCTGTTCGATCATGGCCAACGCCGCGCGGGCCTTGATACCGCCCGCGGGATTGAAGTACTCCAGCTTCGCCAACACGGTCGCCCCAGATTCTCCGACGACCCTATTGAGCCGAACCAGGGGCGTGGAGCCGATAGTCTCGCTGATGCGTGTTTGAAAAGGCACCTGTAGCTCGGCCATCCTACTTGATCTTGCTCTTTAGCGTCAGGACCAAGTCGCTATCCGTTGTAGATCAAGGTGTCCGGTTTGAAAGCGGCCCAAGAGAACCAGAAGGGATCGGCATGAACGATGGGAGTGAGCCGGCTGCCTCTCGACGGCCCGTCGATTGCCTCGCCCAGGATGGTCCAGGCACTGCCGGTCTCCGCGTCTACGAAGGTTTCGCCTTGGTCGTGGAAGGTTAGCTTTCGGCCCTCGAACGAGGTGGCAAAGACCCCCGTGGCGCCCACCGCTGTGGAGTCTGCAATGACCTGCCGGTCCAGCGCCGAGCGCGCCCCGGGCTTGAAGAACACGACCAAATCTTGCTCGCCAACCGTGTAGTGGACCACCCGCTGCCGCTTTAAGGTCGTGTAGGGGAATGCAGCAGCTACGCCGTTGATAGTCAGCGCGACGACCCGCTCTTTGGGCAGCAGGCGACCGTCTAGCTTGCCCTGGAACAGAAAGGGTGGGGTGTCCGCGCGGTCGTAACCTGCGTATGGATTTCGCCCGTAGTCGCGATTGAAGCCGGTATCGCGTGACAACGCCCGTCCATCAGGATGTGCGAGCCGGAAATCGCTCCAAGAGACGATCGATGAAGGCATCAGGACCAGTTGATTACCGGCCAGTTCTCCCACGATGCCCTCGCCAGTGAGCTGCTGCCACCAGCTCTGCGTCTGCCTGTCCCACATGATCAAGTCGCTCCCGTGCAGGAACCCCGATACGCCGAAATCGAAGAGCCTATCTTCCAGGCGCCGGTCAAAGACGATGGCGGAGTTGCAGAGAGGGCAGAAGGTGACGGCTACTGGCACCCCACCGACGACGTCATTGACGATCTCGTGCCAGGTGAGGACCTGGAGAGGATACGCCTTGGCCTCTCCGTGGATTTCCACGGACACGACCGGCTCCTGATTCTCAAGCCACTCGCTCGCGGCGTCGACGGATACGAAACTCGGCTTGTCGAGGGGCGGGATCCCATCGCGCGGGACGCCTCCCGACAACACCTCGCTGTAGGGCACGGTGTGGTAGCGAAAATCGGTTCTCCACCCAGACCCGGAGATCCCGGCCTTCCTCAGCTCTTCTTCGAAATGCGGGTCGGGTTCGATCATTGCGAAACCAACGCACCGCTCTCGTAGCTTGGTTCGTACATGCACGCTGCGATGTGCTCGCGAAGATCTGGCGGTTCGTCGATTCCCGACAGGCCTTGCTCGAAAGCAAGACGCGAAATTGCGACGGCGATTTCTAACGAGACGTCTCTGATCCGCTCCAACTCTGGAAATAGGGATCCCTGGGATAGGTTTGCCTCGGTAACTGCATCCGCCACCGCTTGGGCTGCGACCCGAAACATCCTGTCGGTCACCCTCCGAATACGGCACGCCATCACTCCCAGTCCGATACCAGGGAAGATGTAGACGTTGTTGGACTGCCCGGGCACAAGCGTTTTGCCCTGCACCGTTACCGGATCGAAAGGACTGCCGCTCGCGAATACGGCACGACCCCCGCTCCAGCCGTAAACTTCTTCTGCCGTGGCCTCGGAGCGCGATGTGGGATTGGAGAGGGCAAACACCACCGGTCGCTCGTGAGACCGTGCCATTGCTTCAATCACCTCGCGGCTGAAGATCCCCTGCTGGCCGGTAGCCCCAATGAGCACGGTGGGATTCAACGCTTCGATCGCCTCGGCGATTCCCGCCACGGGCTCGTGCTCATGGGCGTACGAGAGTGCATGTGGCTTCACGCGATCACGCCCGGCTACGATCAAGCCCTTGCTGTCCATGAACCAACACCGCCGCCGGGCCTCCGCCAGATCCATTCCCTCATCGGCGATGGCTCCCGCCACTAGCTCGGCGATGCCGATGTTCGCGGAGCCCGCACCGACAAAGAGCAACGTCTGTTCTTTCAACTTTTCGCCGGTTACCCGCAGAGCGGCGATCAACCCGGCCAGTGTGACCCCTGCCGTTCCTTGGATGTCGTCGTTGAACGTGCACATGTCATTCCGGTACCGCTCCAGAAGAGCGATGGCATTGACGGTGGAAAAGTCCTCGAACTGAAGCATCGCCTGGGGGAATACCCGCTGAACCGCCTCCACGAACTCGTCCATTAGTTCGAGATAGGGCGTCTGCGTGAGTCGGGGCCGGCGGAGCCCCAGATAAAACGGGCTCGTGCATGGAGCTCCTCGTTGTGGGTTCCCACGTCGACCACAATGGGAAGGGTCGCAGCTGGTGGGATTCCCCCAACCGCGGTGTAAAGAGCCAGCTTGCCGATAGATATGCTCATGCCGTTTGCGCCGAGGTCGCCTAGTCCCAGGACACGCCCGCCGTCGGTTGCCACGATGACTCGTGGATCCCGTTCGGCCCAGTTCCGAAGAACCGCCTCCACGCGACCTCGGTCATCAGCCGTGATGTACAGACCGCGGGGCCGCCGAAAGATCGCACCGTACTTGAGCGCAGCCTCGCCCACGGTCGGGGTGTAGATAATCGGCATGTAGTCTTTCAAGCGCTTCAGGATGGTGCGGTAGAAGAGCGTCTCGTTCTGGTCCTGAAGGGCCATGAGAAAGATGTAGCGCTCGAGGTCGGTGGGCTTGGCGGAGCAGTTTTCGACGACCCGGTCCACCTGTTGCTCCAGCGTCTCCACTCTCGCCGGGAGCAGTCCGTGTAATCCGAGCTGATCCCGCTCCGAAAGACTGAACCCAGTGCCCCGGTTCAAAATTGGATCGTTGAGCAATTCCTCGCCGCGTTTCGTCATGATCACTCAGCCCTCCGGCTTCAATGCGCCCCGCGGCGCATCGCAAAGCCTCGACCCTGCGTGCGGGCGACGATCTCGATGAGCACCGCCGACATTAGCATGCCGAGGAACAGTACGAGTTCCAACCTCCCCACTTGGGTGAACATCACCACCACGGCAACGAGACACATCGCCGTACCTACCACCGGAATCGAGCGGTTCAGGCCTATCGCCCCTGACAAGCGGAACGACGCTACGTTGATTGCGGCGAAGGCGAGCAGGAAGCCGGCGCTGCCCATCGCCGCGATGACCTCGATGTCCACCAGGTTGGCGAGTAGCGTCCCCGAGAGGCATACAAAGCCGAGTGCGGGGAGGGGCTGCTCGCGAACGAGCTGACCGAGCTGCGATGGGATCTCACGTTCGCTAGCCAGGGCGAACGTCATGCGGGCAGACGAGAACAACGTGGCGTTGATGGCTGACGACGTAGCCAACAATGCCGCCACCGCAATGACGTTGAAACCCAGCGGACCGATCAGTGCCTCGGCAGACTCCGCCAAGGCGAACTCCCCGGCGTCGACCAGTGCGGACGGCGAGAGCGTTCCGGCGGCCACCACGGAGATCAGCACATACAGGGCAATCACAATGAGGATCGATCCGTAGAACGCCCGGGGCATCACCCGGGCCCGCTTCTCCTCCGGCACGTCGCTGGCGACGTTGGCGATCATCTCGAACCCCTCGTAGTTGAGGAAGACGACCATCGCCCCCGCTACGAGGGTCAGTGGATCGACCCACTCGCTCACTGCAAAGCGGCCGTAATCGACGTCTCCGCTGAGGAGACCCACGACGATGAACGCTACCAGCAGCCCCACCTTGACGAAGCTGGCGAAGTTGCCGAACCTCACCACGAGACCGGTTCCCACGATGTTCACGAAGGCAAGTGCGAACACCACCGTCGTCATCAGCACGTGCCGCCACAATTCGGAGTCGCCGAGGAAGCTAGCGCCGAATCGGCCAAAGGCCGAGGCATAGAAGCCCACCATCACGATGTAACTGAGGACCAGCAGTACATTGAGTATCCCCGTGAACGCCGTGGCGCCAAATGCTCGATCGAGATAGGCGACGGTGCCACCGCGATCCGGATAAGCGACCGAAAGCTTCCCGTAGCAATGCGCCGTGACAAGGGCGATTGCCCCGCCGATCAGGAAGGCGATCGGGACGGCCCCCTTGGTAGTTGCCGCGGCAAGACCAAGAACCGCAAAAATTCCGGCACCGACCATGCCTCCGATGCCGATCGAAGCCGCAGAGACGACACCGATCTCAGCTGGCGGTTTGCCGGCTTGGTTGGTCATTTCCGGTAGCTCCTATCGATTGACCTCAGACGTATCATGTTATCGCGAGTCCTTGGGAAACCTGTCACGTGGTGAGCCACGCGGCACGATGTGCGAAGTGGGGGCGTCTGAGGTGAAGCCCTGAGGCGTTCGGGCGGTTGACTGGCGGGGCCATTCTGGGGCCACGGAGCGACCGAGTGATGCAAGAACCCCAAGTTCAGCAAGTCACAGCGCGTTCAAAACGTGATAGAAATGGACAACACAACATGAGCAAGGTTGCTTGCGCGTCCTCGGTTCTCGTACCCACGGCGAGCTCCGGAGCGGTTCCTGAAACATCGACGACTGCCTCGCGGAGGAAGACGACACCCGATCCTGCGACGGTGTCGACTACCTCAACGCCTGCACCGCGAATGCAAACGGCACGCGAGCGGTGCCACGCGGACAGGCCCTTTGAATTCGCTATGCTCCAACTGTCATCTCGATAGGTCAGCGCGTTTGTTTTTCTGGGGCCATTTTGGGGCCACTCAGCCCGATCCGATCATCGCGACACTCGGTTTACGAGTAGGTCGACGCGCCGTGCAGATATACGAATCATGGCGAAACCAACCAAACATCGCGGCATTTAGTACCGCGCAATTCGCACCCCCCCCAGTGGGCCCAATGGGCTGAGAGAGCCTGCCCCGCTAAACGGAAAGCGCCCGGATCGCGCAGATCGCCCACCTAGCGCTCAAAGGAACGGGCCGACTCCGCCAAACCCGTCACGAGCCGCTCTGGCTCGGAGCTTTGGCGATCGAGCTCCCTCTGCTTTGCGCGCGGCGTCAGCCAGAACGAATGCGCGCCGCGAATCTCGTGCGGCAACTCGACCTGCACGCCGTTGTGCACCGGAACGTTCACCGGGTTGTCCCCGCGTACCCCGCGGATCGACTCAGGAATGTTCTCGAGCTCGTCTTCAACCACATACCCGCGGAGCCCCGGTCGCAAGTGTGCCGCGACATGTCGTGCCAACCGTCGATTGCGACCACCGAGAAGCACATGCCTGGGAAATGCTTTGCGCCGATACCCATGAACCGTCATCACGACATCTACGTGGTCGAAGAACGCCGCCAGCTTCGTGGATTCCTGCGCCCGATAGCGCGTTGAAGGAATATGCCAATGGAGGTTGGGCGGCTGCCGCACCACGTAGACGGAGGCGCCGCAAGCGGCAGCCGATGCCATCGCGATGGTGTCGGTGTACGGCTCGAGGCTCCCCCCGTGAAACGCCATAAAGCCGAACCGTGATCGTAAGATCACTTCCTCTTCCACCCCCGGGCACGCGAGCAACTCCTCAAGATAGCATCGATCGCCGGATGGGCTGTCGTCGTGTTGTGTCATGGAAAGAGATCCAATGATCAAGAGGCTCGGGAAGACGCCCGCTCAGCGCGCGTGAATGCCCTCTAGAATGCCCGTGGCCTCACCGATTTCGATCAGGTGTCCATCGGGGTCCCGCACGTACGCGCGGATCTCGGCCTGTCGATCCCAGGGGTCGGTGAGGAACTCGATGCCGTGCTTTCGGAGCCGCGCGCGGGTGGCTTCGATGTCTGCGACTCGCACGTTGAGAAATGACGACACCGGAGCATCGAGGCTCGGCACGTCGAGCGTGATGTCGGGCTTGTCGGGGGTGCCTGGCCCGCCGGGGTTCATGATGATCCAAGAATTGGCGGCTTTGAGGATCACCGGATTCTCCTCGACGATCACCTCGGCGTCGAGCAGGTGTGCGTAGAACTCTCTCGACCTGGCAGTGTCCGAGACTACGATGAAATGAGTGAGGAACAGCCCCTGGTGGGGCGCGGGAAAGTCGTCTCGATCCATGATATTCTCCCTGACGTCACTCTGAGCGCAAGAAAGAACCTGGTGCTGCCGGCCATGGGCGCAACCCTAACCTCCGGATACACGCGCCATCTTGGTCGGCCCCTGACGGACCTTGATGTCGAGAGGGATGGTGGCCATTACGGGGCTCTTTCTGGGCGGTAAATCCTATTGTGGGTCACGAGTCGGGTTAGCGCGCCCACTGCCGGACTGGGCGGCCCTTTGAGCAGGTGCGTCCGGAATTTCATGATGCTCAACATGGAATAATGTTTGTTATTAGGGGGCTGTTTTGCAGTGGGTTGGGAGCTGCCCGCTTAATAGGGTCGCGTGCGGGGGAAGGCTGCACGCCGGCGGGAGAGCGTGGGGAGCATTCGCGAAGTAAGCTCCGCTTGTGACTATGACACCTAGCGTGCTTGCCTGCCTGACGTGCGCGACCTTGCTCGCGTCCTGCAGTGACTCGATTCCGGCAGCCCCTGAAGACGGTGGTGGGGGTCCGTCCCCCCCGATCGACGTCGGAACCGGAGGCTTGGGCGGAGCGGGGGGTACGGGCGGAGCGGGGGGTATGGGCGGCAACGACTCGATTCAGTGCGAGGAGCTCCCGTCCGGGACGAACCGGTTCACCGCAACGCTTCAGGGAAACGATCCCTTCGACTTCGAGCCTCAGGTGGTTTTCTCGGCGTGGCAACCCCGTTCATGTTCGTCCTTGAGGGACTTTGTCTTGGGCTTCAACGCAAACGACGAGTGCAGCGATGTTCCGGGAGAGATTTTCGAGATCGTCATCCACGAGCAATGGCTAGGCGCCATCGAGGCGACGCGCACCTTCAGCATCGCCCCCTCGAGCCCGATCCCAAGCAAGGTGCGGCTGTACACGAACGACGATATCGGCGAGCAGCGAGTCTGGGGTAACTGCATCGGTTCGAGCGGGATCCTCAACTTCACGAGCCTCGGCACCGACCCCGAAAGCACCAACACCGTCACATTGCAAAGCCTGATGCTCACCGACTGCGCAGCAAACCAGTCCCTCCCACGGCTCACAGTCACCGGAACCATCCAGATCCAAGGCCCCCCCGAATGCGACCCCCCCGACGGAGGGGTACCCAACCCGTAGAGCTCGATACCGCCGGACGCGCGGCAGCGCGGGACGAGCTGCATCAGGCATGCGCCCAACAACTGGCGCTTCGACGACAGCCAGGCTGCCGTGAGACCCCCTGAGCTCGGACAGAGCTTCTAGTCGCCCGCAACAGGTCGATGGCGCTAACCCCACCCATACCCCACTTCCCCAAATGTGCGCACGGTGGTCGTCGTCGTAGTTCCGACATACGTCCCGCACCCATTTTTGAGCCCACCACGAGGGTGACTGCCTCTGGATGCTCTAAAGATATCGTGATTGATACTTTCGCGAGCGGGTCACATACTCGAGATTAGTTGGTACGTCCCGAGGAGGCGCACGGCCAAAGGACCCAGGGAAGTTCCCCAGTTGTGACCAGTTTCAAACGTCTTTCACCGCCGGCGTAGTCGTGCGTCCTCATGGCAGCGAACCGGAGTCCGGCACGGCAAGCCTGATTGGCGTTCACGAAGTGCCGTACAAGGAACGCGGGCGATGGCGGGGTGTACTCGTCTTCAGCTTACGGACCCGGATCTCACTCCGCCGCGCCAGTCTTGTGTCCGGTGACGCGGGCTCGGGTCCGGCCGGTCTTGATCATGTAGACGCACCCCTCGGAGACCTGATGCTTCTGAGCGATCTCTTTGTTGCTGCCAGGATCTTTGTAGATCGCCAGAACTTTGTCGTCGGGCAGGTTTGGCCCTCGGATGTGAGGCATGACCTGTTGGACCTGTTCGGATCTGTAGAAGGGAGCCACCCCGCTACTCCCCATGGCGAAGCCTGCCGGCACGAGAACACCTTTCTTGCGCAGCTTCCCGAGTGCCGTCAGTGACGTTCCTGCGGCTTCCCCGAGTTCTGTTTCGGTGAGCAGTCCGTCGGTGCGTTCCAACGTGATGCCCAGTGCCGACTTGAGCTGCGGCACCTGTTCGAGGCTGAAGTACGCGGTGATAGGTTTGCCGCCTAGCCCGTAGCCTACTGGTTCTATTAGACCGCGCTTCACGTATTTGCGAAGCTCCTTGAATCCCGTCGCCTCGATGAACTCCTGCGCTGAGAGCAAGCCTTCAGTCGTTTCGAGGGTTACTCCCAGCCGCTGCTTGAGTTCGTCGACCTGTTCTGGCGAATAGTAGGGGGTGACACGCCTTCCATTTAGAGCGTAGCCGGCAGGCTTGATCCCGTGCTTCTCGGCATACTGCTTGAACCGCGAAAAACCGGGCTGGCTCCGGATCTCCCGTTCCGGCGCTCGCGGAAGACGCCGACTTTCGCAAAATCGCGCACTCGTCGTTGGGAACCCACCTTTCAAAGAAGCTCGGGCGCCGCATGCACACGCGCCGAGACGAGGAGGACTTACTCTTGGGCACCGTCTCGAGTTTCATGGCCGGTCACACCAGCTACGCGGAACTGGAGGAGAAGGGTCTCAAGAGTGTTCGTACAGGCAAAGATCTTCTTACAGAGCGCCTACCCCCTTTCGCGGAGGCAGTTGCGAGGCTCATCCTCCATTCGCTGCCGCAGTGCGCGGCGCTGTACAGTCGGACCAAGGGCCCTCCGCCCGGACTTTCCCTCCTTGACCCCCGAGTTCAAGACAAAGACCTCCAAGAGACGGTGGAGCGTGTAACGAGGGCAATCGCACCGAAGTTGGCGGACCCGGACGCCCCAGAGCCCCAAAAGGTGATCCGGGCCGCCATGCGCGCCCTCGGCGTGGACCCCAGGTACGTCAACGACATGTTTCAGTAGCAGTGGGTGAAAGTTGAGGTTTCACGCATTTCGCCCGGGACACCCTCTCCACTGCTATTTAGTCCAACACGATGAGTGACGACGACACCCGACAACGAGTTAGACAACATCGCAAGGACGCGGGGTTGTCGCAGACGCAGCTGGCATGGCGTACCGGCATCCACCGATCGACCCTTTGCCAACTGGAAAAGGGCTATATCAAGTGCTGGCCAGGTCATTTGAAGCGGATTGCGCGGGCGCTGAATGTGACGGTGGACGATCTCCGGGGGGCGGCGTGATCTACCCCGGCAACGAACATTGTTTTGGGGTCTGACGATGGCGCAGGTTCATAGACTCCCCGACACTAGCCACGACGATCGACGACTGATCGACGTGACGGTGGGGGAACTGCGAGCGTTGATCGTGTCCGAGGCGCAGAGGACAACCGAACCCGAGCGCCCGCTCGCCGTCAAAGAGTTCGCGGCGCTCTACGGTGTCGATTCCAAGCGCGTCTATGAGTGGATCGAGGCCGGGATGCCGTGCATCCGCACTGGCGACCAGCGGGGCATTCGTGTCTGGCCGGACAAGGCTCGCGCATGGCTGGAGAAGCACCGTGGCTAAGCGACGCGGCCCTACAGGCGAGGAGTTACCCGAGGGTTTCTCGTGGGACGGCAAACGCTATCGCGTCCACGGTCACCACGGCGGCAAGACGCTGGCGGCCGCCAAGCGAAAAAAGCGTGAGCTTGACCGCGAGGCCAAGGGCACGAAGCCACACACGCTCGGCGCCTACCTCGATCACTGGGAGACCTGGCAGGAGCGCAAGGGTCGACGCAACATCAAGAAGGATCGGCGGCGCCTTGAGCTTCACGTCGAGCCGACGTTAGCGCGCAGTCGATTGACGGACGTAACGCCGCCCGAGCTTCTCGATCTCTATTGGAAGCTCTACGACAGCGGCGACGGTGTTCTTGGCGCGAGGACGATTCGCGACGTCAACGGATTGATCAGCGGCGTCTACTCGCTGGCGGTGTTCGAGGGGCTGGCCGACTACAACCCGGCCACGCAGATGCCGCGGGGCTCCATGCCCAAGGTCGGAGACAACCCCTGGCCGAAGTACGAACCAATAGAAGTTGCTGCCTTGC
>PVMK01122929.1_pt1 | contig 10792 bp, 9 predicted proteins | sample 1853481 | NCBI WGS metagenome assembly PVMK01 (sample SAMN08533507, study PRJNA380276) | Marine sediment metagenome, whole genome shotgun sequencing project. | reverse complement strand
AAAAACTTAAGTCCAGATTGAAAACCAAAGGATATCTGGCCTACAGCCTTCCGGCCGTATCCGGCCGGAACCAGACCCGAATCTTAATCGGCGCTTTTGAAAGCCAGGCAGCTGCGGCAAACCTTGCTAAGCAGCTTAAAAAAGATGGATTCGACCCTAAAATCAGCCTGAGATAGAACGTTTGTCTTAATAACGTTCCGATACATGTAGTTTTTTTGAGTCTTTTTTGGATTATTAATAACGTCTAAAATAGCTTGATCCAAACGCTCTAATAATTTTTCTTCATTTTTGCAGACATAGTTATTAAACAAAAGTGGATTGCAAACAAGATCTCTGTTGGCACCAGCCAAAAGCATCTGGATGGCGGTACAGCGTGTAGCTGTTTCATTGGTACCCACCCGGGAAACTTGCTTGAGCTCTTCGATGGTTGCGTTTTGCGGATCGGCAATGAGTAAGGGCCGTGCCATTGATTGAAATATGGCGCATCATTCCGTAAAAGGATAGCTTTTTTTAATAAAAATAATTATATAGCGGTTGTCATGTTTGTAATAATTTCAGACTATTACAAATTACATTGTCTCCTGTTAGGGAATCTGCCAAACGGAACATATTTATGACAACCGCTATATTACGGAACCACTCAACTGATGACATTCCACAAAGGCCTTACCGGGCTCCTCTCTCGATACGAAACCCTGTTTCTGCTGTCTTTAGCGCTACTCGTCATTTTAATCTATGCCAACACGCTAGGCAGTCCGTTTATTTTTGACAGCAGAAACAATATTGAGTCAAATCCCCATATCCGAATTTCTAAAATCACGCTGAATGATCTGACAGAAGCAGCCTTCAAAAGTCCTGCAAAACAGCGGCCGCTGTCAAACATCAGCTTTGCGCTAAATTACTATCTGCACGGTTATAATGTGGTGGGCTTCCACGTCGTCAATATTCTCATCCATATCAGCACGGGTTTTTTACTTTATCTCTTCGTCAAAACAACCTTTTGCACCCCGGCTCTGAGATCCCGCTATGGCAACTATATGTGGATCTCATTTTTTACAGCGGCCGTCTGGATGGTTCACCCGCTGCAAACCCAATCGGTCAGTTATATCGTTCAGCGCATGAACAGCCTGGCCGCCATGTTCTATATATTATCGATCCTGCTTTATGCCCGCTTTCGATTAAGCCGGCAGCAAAGAAAAAAATGGTGGCTGTTCTCAGGCTGCATCCTGGCCGGGATTATGGCTTTGTCATCAAAGCAGACTGCAGCCACGCTGCCTGTTTTTATCATCGTCTATGAGTGGTATTTTTTTCGAAACTTGGACTTGAAATGGTTAAAGAATCACATACTGCTGCTAACCGGGTGCCTCCTGCTGGCAGCCGTCATTGCGCTGGCCCTTTTGGGCAGCAATCCATTGGATGGTATCCTGGAGGGATATAAAGGTCGCGATTTTACCCCCACCCAACGTTTGCTGACCGAGTCACGGGTCGTCATTTTCTATCTCAGTCAGCTGCTGTGGCCGCATCCTTCACGGCTGAATCTGGATCACGATTTTGCGCTCTCCAATTCGCTGCTGGACCCGATGACCACATTTCTTTCCATATTAACACTTGCGGCACTTATCGGTCTGGCCGTCGCCACGGCAAGAAAGCAGCGCCTTTTGTCATTCTGCATTGTGTGGTTTTTCGGCAACCTGGTGATTGAATCTTCCATTGTCGCCCTCGAGATCATTTTCGAGCACCGAGTATACCTGCCGTCCATGATGTTCAGCCTAATCGTTGTTATGGTTGTTTACCCGCTGGGTGAAGCCGACATGGCTTCAGGCTGTGCTGTTGTGTGCCATGGTTACGGTTGGCGCTGTTTGGACTTATGAAAGAAATGCGGTTTACAGCGATCGCATCACGTTCTGGCAGGATTGTGTCGATAAATCGCCCCGCAAAGCCCGGCCCTATAATAATTTGGGGGTGGCCCTGGCCGATCAAGGTTATCACGACGAAGCCCTCAAGAAATATCGTAAAGCGCTGCAAATCGATCCGCACTACCAGGATCCGGTCGCCAATATCGGATTGAGCCTGGCAGAACAGGGAAAAATGGAGGAGAGCATCACCCAGTTTTTGAAGGCGCTGGAAATGAATCCGAAAGATTACAAAACACTCAATAATTTGGGGGCATCCCTGATTGTGGTAGATCGCCATGCGGAAGCTGTTCAGTATCTGTCTGAAGCGCTAAAACTTGATCCATATTATGCTCAAGCCCATAATAATTTAGGAGTGGCCCGGCAGCATCAGGGCCGGGTCGAGGAGGCCATTGATCATTTTTCAACCGCCGTGCAGCTTGATCCCTGATTATACCCAGGCCTATAATAATCTGGGTATCATTCTGGCAAACCAGGGCAGATTTGAGGAGGCGATCGAGCAATTTTCCGCCGCATTGAAAGTCAATCCCGCATACAAAAGCGCGCGCCTTAATCTAGAAAAAAGTTTAAAGGCCCTAAATGATTAACCGAAGCCCGCAACAACTATACCGGTTGTCATAAATATGTTCCGTTTGCCAGATTTTCTAACAGGCGACAATATAACGTTTAACAGACTAAAATTATTATAAACATGACAACCGCTATATTGGACGTTATCGACAACCCGGAGAAGACCCAACAAACTACCGCTATCGGAACGTTATTTTGACAAACGCTCTACGAAGACAATCAAAAGGATTTGAAGTAGCCCGCCGCACATCCTCACAGGATTGATGGGCCGTTTCCATCCATAAATGGTCTTTTTCCCGCCGGGCTGCGTTCTCCGCGGGTTTGCGGCTGCGACATACAAGAAGTAGGTCTCGCCACAAACCCTTGTGCGGCCTTGCCCAACGGAAAAAATCCTCATTTATGAATTTGAAACTTGCTAGCGCCATTCACTATTCGTGGATGGGCACTAATTAGTTTCCATCCGATGTATTATATATTTTCGGATGGGCACTTATTTTGCGCCTCTCGAGTAATATATCTTGACAGCCGGCGTTTCATCGCTTAATTTATTATGAGCATATGCTCATATATGAAACATCTCGGAATTTCTACAACTGAATGGAAATCCATGATATTTTTTGAGGCCTGAGTTTTTACCTCAATCATGGCCCCGGTGAAATAGAAAAAAGTATCACGGGGTAAAAATAATGGCACACGATCCAAAAGAAAATTAAGGAGGCTCCAATGCAAGAAGATGTTATCAGACTCGGTGGAGGGAGAAAAAGCCGTTTCATGGACAAGGTCATGGAGATCCTGCCTGAAGGCGGCAATTTAAATCGATGCTTGACGTGCGGGGCCTGTTCTTCGGGCTGCCCGGCCACGGGCCTTGAAGGCATGGATCCCAGAAAATTTTTGCGCATGGCGGCCCTCGGATTGGGCGATGAGATCCTTAAGTCCGATTGGCCCTGGATGTGTACCCTGTGCCAGCGCTGTGTCTATGTGTGTCCGATGAAAATTGATATCCCGCAACTGGTGTATAACGTTCGCGCAACCCGACCGCGGGAAGAACGCCCCAAGGGTATTTTAGGATCCTGCGATATGGCCCTGAGAAATGACAGCTGCAGTGCCATGGGGGCATCGCCGGAAGATTTCACCTTCGTGGTGGAAGATGTGCTGGAAGAGTATCAGGAAGCCCAGCCTGAGTTTAAAGACATGCAGGCACCCATTGATAAACAGGGCGCATATTTCATATTGAATCAAAACTCCCGTGAACCGGTGACCGAACCCGATGAGATGGTACCGCTCTGGAAGATTCTGCACCTGGTGGGAGCCGACTGGACCTACGGCAGCAAAGGCTGGGGCGGAGAAAATTACTGCATGTTTTTGGCCGACAATCAGTCCTGAGAGCACATTACCCGCACGGCTGCCAAACAGGCCGATGATCTGGGCTGCAAGATTTTTCTCAATACCGAATTATTGTAAATTTGGTCATTTTATAAAACCAAAGGAAAAACATGGGTTGGCCAAGTTTAGCCAACCCTTTTTATTTATTGGTGCCGGGGGCGGGAATCGAACCCGCATGGACGTAAAGCCCGCTGGATTTTGAGTCCAGTGCGTCTACCAGTTTCACCACCCCGGCAATCTTTAGCTCGCTGCGCTCGCATTTGCAGTAATGCAAAACTGGCGTAATGGAGTATTGGGTTTATAGGCAACTTGCCGGAAGTTGTCAATAAGATCCCAATATCTGGCCGGCAGTGACCTGACCTTCTCTTAGAATTCGCGGCGGCTCCCCGGTGACATCGACGACTGTGGAGCCGACACCGCCTTGAAGCGTGCCGGCATCCAGGACAAGATCCACCTGCCCGGCAATTTGGGGGTCCAGATCCGGCAGTCGGTAACAACCCGGACGCCCCGATAGATTGGCGCTGGTTCCGGTAAGGGGGCCTTTGACCTGTCGGACCATTGCTGCGGCTACCGGATGCCCGGGAAGGCGCACGCCGATTTTACCGGTTTGGGCGGTCAGTGAATCCGGCAATGTATCTCGGGCATCGAAAACAAGGGTCACCCTGCCGGGCCAAAATGCTTCCATAATAGCATCGGCAGCCGGCGGGATTTTCTCAACCAGCATCTCCAGCTGATTGTCGGAATCGATCAACACCAGGATGGGATTATCTTGCGGGCGCTGTTTTATCTCGATGATGCGTTCAACGGCGTCCGGATTCATTGCATCCGCGCCCAGACCGTAAAGACATCGGGTGGGAAATACAATCACCCCGCCCTGTTTAATAACGGCCGCCGCCTCTGCTATGGTCGCAGGTTCAGGCACTTTGGGATTTATTTTTTTTATCCGGGGGTTCATTCGCTTCAGGTTCAGGGTTCAGGAATCAATAGGTGTCAGGTGTCAGTGTTCAGGTGTCAGTAAACAGATGACAGAATGCGGAATCTGATAATTCTCGACGTCATCAAATTCGTATTCCTGACACCTGACACCTTATCTAGATTGAATTCTCAAGCTTTTTCGCTTTTTGTTCAACTTTAGCAGCCATATCCTGTTTGTATTCTTGAAGTTTTTCGGAAAGACCGGCATCTGCCAGGGCCAGGATTTGAACGGCCAGGATCCCTGCGTTTCTGGCACCGGATTTTCCAATCGCCATGGTGGCCACCGGAATGCCGGGCGGCATCTGAACGGTCGCTAACAACGCGTCCATTCCCTGTAGACAAGAGGAATCGATGGGGACTCCGATGATGGGAAGGCTGGTGTGAGCCGCCATGGCTCCGGCCAGATGAGCGGCATGTCCCGCCCCGGCGATGATAACTTTGATACCGCGCTCAGGGGCCGTGGATGCCCACGCTGCCGCCCGCTGCGGGCTTCTGTGTGCGGATGCAATCGTTATTTCAAAAGCAACACCGAAATCTTTTAAGACATCCGCAGCACGTTGCATGACGCCCATATCAGAATCACTTCCCATGACAATACCAACTTGAGCTGATCCACCGGAACCACGCTGTTTTCTCTGTTCTGCGCTCAAATTATCCTCCTTATGTTATTTCAAATTTCCCTGCCAGTTTTTCCAGCAATGTCTTTTTTTCCTGATCCAGTTCCTCTCTGCCGATCCGGGCCCCTTTAATCCCGCCGTTTAGTGCGATTTCCGACAGGTAACATCCGCCGTTTTCTAAAATCATCAAATCCAGGTGGGCAAACGGGAATCTGCCCCGCTGCATGACGGTTCGGCAAAACGCCTCCTTTTTCTCATCCAGTCTGTAAGGAGACCCGCTGCCGCCCAAACTTATGTTTACCCTGAAATTGTGAGGATTGCAGCGCGTATAGGATTCGACATAGTCTCCTGCAATGATGACGCGAATGTCTGTAAATTCCTCCTGGAAGGGCTGCAACACAAAAGGATAGGAAGATTCAGACAAAGCCATGAAACTGTACAGGGTTTCAATAGTTTCCCACCGGCGGATTCCGTGGCCGCAGTGCATGCCGTCATGTTTGGTCACAACGGGCCCGATACCATTCTTACCAAATGTGTTTATGGCTTCGATCAAATCGGTACGGCGAGGTATGGCCAGCGTATGCGGAAGCATCCATTCATGCAGAACAAATGCCTGGGCGACTTTGGAACTATTCAGGATCTGCGCGAGCGGTGACGGCAGGCAGCGTATGCCGCGCTCCAACATATCGATGAGCATCGGTTGTTTGAGATACTTCAATGACAGGTTGCCGATAAAGACATCCCCGGCAGTTAATTCATTATAGCGTGTCTTCAGCTCCCGGTTACTTCTGACAATCATTGAATCACCCGCTGTTCGCTGTCCTGATGTACTTCGATGCAAAGATCGATGAGTTGATCCAGAAGGCGGCTAAAACTCAATCCTGCAACCCGGGCGGCCTGGGGCAATAGGCTGGTCGCGGTCATGCCCGGTATGGTATTGGTCTCCAGAACGTATATCTCCCCAGCTTTTAATATCATATCGGTGCGGCTGTAGCCTTTGCAGAAAAGGGCTGTGTGCGCAGTTTTGGCATACGCCTGCGCCTTTTGAGTCATTTCATCATCAATGCGCGCCGGACAGATTTCCTGGGTGACACCGGCAGTATATTTAGCCTCGTAATCGAAGAACTCGTGTTCATCATCCGGTACGATCTCAATAATCGGCAATGCCAGCAGGTCCTTGTTGCCGATCACACCGGCGGTCAGCTCGATGCCCTCAATATAACCTTCAATCAATAGGGTTGAATCATGCGAAAATGCTTTTTCCACGGCCTTTTGGATGGTCTCCAGCGATTTGACAATGGTCATGCCGACGCTGGAGCCCGCTTCGTTCGGTTTGATTACCAGCGGCAGGCCCAGCTGCTTTCCCCAGGCGGCCGGCTCCAGCGCATCGCCTTTTTGCAATGCGATATAAGGTGGAATGGGCAGATCGGCTTTTTCATAAAGGTATTTGGAAGCGAGCTTATTCATGGCAAGGGAGCTGCCGAGAACGCCTGAACCCTGATAGGGGATATTCAGCAGCTCAAGAAGCCCTTGAACCGTTCCATCTTCGCCATAGGGGCCGTGCAGAATAATCAAGGCCGCATCAATGCCGGGCGCATCCTCAACCAGACGCGCTAGATCGGTTTTGGGATCGTAGCGGACAATGTTGTATTTTTCCTGATCCAGGGCATCATAGACCTGATCACCGCTGTTGAGGGAAACCTCACGCTCCGAGGACACGCCGCCGGAAAGAAGCGCAACGGTCATTTTTTTCATAGCTGCCGCCTTTGTAAAGATGGTAAATTACAGGTTTCAGGTGTCAGTGTTCAGGCAAATCATTCTTTTGTTTAATTGGTTTTATTGGTTCAATTGGTCTGATTGGTTCGGTTATTCAACTAATTTAACCAATCAAACCAATTAGACCAATGTAACACTTGTTTTAACATTGAACCCCTGAACCTTTGAACCTCTGAACCCTGAACCTTAACAAGTTATTTCTTCTTGGCGCTTGAAGCGGATGATTCGAGTTTCTCAATTAATTTATCTGAATACTTCTGAGGTGCTTCAAATTCGATGGGGGTGTTCCGCAAGGTATTTAATTTCATGATCAGAAAATTGAGCTTCTGCATGGTACGATATTTTGCAGCGGTTTCTCCCATTCCACTGAGAAGCGCTTCCGTTTGCTGAATTGCCTTTTTCAATTCGATTTCAGGAGGGAGGTAGTCGGCATTTTTCAATATCTTATAGGTCAGGCGCAGCTCTTCAGCCACCATCTGATCATCAAGAAGGTCTAACGGTTTCCCGGAACCTTCAAGATTCTCAAATTCGCCTTTTTTTTGAGCTCTGCGAATGCGTTCTTCAACAACTTTAGCAAAACCCGGTATCATCGCATCCTCTGGCGGTCTCGTAAAAAGATCACAAAAGCAATCTTTTTGCGAGAGTGTTTTGGATTTAGTGTTTGGTGTTTGGTGGCATGAAAATCTGCCAAAACATCATATATGTCAGGCAAAACACAAAATACGAAACACCAAACACTTGATAAATTCGCTTTATTACGAATGTATCATTTATATCATTTTTCTACATTTTATCAAACAAAATTAAAACCCCTACCCGGGCGCTGGCTTCTTTTCCTGGCTGCTGGTTCCTGGCTTCTGGTCACTCACTGGCTGCTTGCTTCTGGCAGCTGGCGACTGGCTAAACCGATTCATGCGACATTCAGAAAAAGTGAGTGCCCCGCAGTCAGAGAATAAGTTTGACCCCGGCGCCTGCTATTTGATAATGAAAATGAACTTAACAAATTCCCGCCGATTGTAATTTTTGAAAGGAACACCGAATGAAAAAAATAGCCTTTGCCGGAACCGATGGTCGAACCCTGTTGTGCGCTCTGGTGGTCTCCACCGCCACCAGTGACATTTATAAAGACACATTTCAAGGTGTCGTTGTTCGGGGTACCCCATCGATGCCCAGATTTGCAGAAACCATGAACTGGCCGGTTGAGTTCATTCCAACAAACGGCAATTCCTACGATGAATACGCAGAGGCTGTCATCAACGCAATCAAAACCGGCAACATCGATTATGTCATCCCGATGCCGGAGGCGCTTTTATTTGACGGCCTGGTGGATGAAGTGGAGGCGGCCGGTTTTGGTGATCGCATTGTCGGGCTCAAAAAATCCGCCGCCTTTATTGAAGGGGACAAGATCAAATGCAAAGAGCTGTGCCGCGAAGCCGGCATTCCGGTGGCAGCATCGTGGGCCGAGGTGGACGCAAAAGATTATGCAGCCCTGCTGCAAACCTGTCTGGACTATATTCAGAAATTCGGCGGGGCGGTTTTAAAATATCCTTACAGTGCCGGAGGAAAAGGCGCCCGGATTATTTTAAATTCCTGGGAGATCAGAGAAGTTTACGATACACTGATAAAGGATTATAAGCGCGATTATAAAAAAATGTATGGCGCAAAAGGGAAATGGCCGCTGTTAATCGAGTCTCTGATGTCCGGGGTGGAGATCAGTTTTACGATCCTGGTGGACAAAAACGGTAATTTCCAGATACTGCCGACGGCGATGGATTATCCGGAACGATTTGAGGGTCCGGCCAGCAAAACCAACCCGGTTACCGGCGGGATGGGCGCCATCTCACCCCATCCGATGGAAACCCCCGAACTGTTTGCATTAGCCGGAGAACTCATCGCCGGACCTCTTATTGATATAATGAAGGCAAAAGGCTACTTGCGCCCGTGCATTCTGTATCCGGGTTGTTTCGTTTCACTGGATAACGCCAAGCAACCCACCCACATTCGGGTGTCTGAAATAAATATTCGCCCGGGTGAACCCGAAGCCCAGCCGGTCGCCCGCCGATTGAGAAATTTAGGGATACTCATCGAGGCCATGTTTACGGGCAAACTCGATGAGGTAAAACCGGAAGTAAGAGACGACCAGCTGGCGATCTGCGCCGGACTGGTGACCGGGCCCGGGGGGCCTGACGGTCAAAAAGGATATCCGTGGTCCTGTACAAAAGGGGAACCGGTCGAAATCGATTTTAACTATATCAGAAAAAAAAACATCCAGATTATCCCGTCAGCGATGACCTGCTCGGCAGAAGACGGTCAATTTAAATCAGACGGCACCCGGGTAGCGTGGATGAATGCAAACGTGAAGATCAAACCCGATGACAGCCGCGGCGAAGTGGCGGAACGTTTTCGAAACAAACTCATGGCCGCGTTAGACAATGGCAAAATCCGAGTCATCCCCCGGGAAAACCCTCAGGGTAACCGCTTGGATATAAGAAGAGATATCGGGCTCCACTATCTCAAAGCTGAAAAAATATTCCCATCAAAATAGAAAACCCTTCAGAATTTCATATAGAACCAATCTCAAAAATAGGATTTTGGTTCAAGATCGCGGCGGGGCCTAGTTTTCCAGCGTTGCTGGATTTCCCGCCTGATCATATAATTTTTGTGGGTCGCTAACCGGAGGCATACTGTTGTATGTCGAGGATTTGAAGCGAGGCACCAACAAAGATATTGGGCCAAAAGACATTTTTGAGATGGGTTCTAATCTTGAGGGTATTCTCAACCAGAAAGTGGTGGCGATGCAGGGACTTGAACCCCGGACACTGCGGATATGAGCCGCATGCTCTGGCCACCTGAGCTACATCGCCACATATGCAAGCTGTAGCCTATCCCCAAAATGCATCTAACGCCCAATAGCTTCGTTGTGAACCTCCTCAAAATGCTCACTACCTCCCGTGTATGCTGCGCCCTTTCGTCGGCTCACGTGTTGCTGAGCACCTTTAATTAAAATGATCAGATGCGAAGTCCCGTTAGATAGCGGGGCCCTTGGACGTGATCTACTATTTTTGAGATAGGTTAGAAAAAGCCGGAATTCCGGCGGACCCCTCTCTTAACAACTCATCTTTGGCAAGTCAAGATGAAAGTCATGAAGAGGATCCTGCAACCTCAACTGTATATTCGTCCAGGTTGGCCGGCAGTTTATTGAATACGATTACAAATGGGATGGTCTTGCCGGTATTAACTTTGGTGTTTGAGCGGTTATCGCCGAAGCGATTTTGCAGCCGTTTGCTGATGACCTTAATATCCATCCGCACCAGATCAGCGTCACTGAGCATATTGCCGCAATAGACCGTGGCGCTTTTGACCAGCGCTTTACCTTTTCGATATAGCTTTGCGGTGATCTTGATATTACTTCGGGGGTGATCATATTCATTGCGGACTTGCCCGGAGATCACAAAAATCCTGCCCGCTTTGGCATTTTCAACAAACTTATACGAGATGGTTCGTCCAAGTGGGCTAATCTTCAGGTTGCCGGCAAGATCCTGGTCTTCGGATTTCAGC
>PVMK01141914.1_pt1 | contig 10793 bp, 16 predicted proteins | sample 1853481 | NCBI WGS metagenome assembly PVMK01 (sample SAMN08533507, study PRJNA380276) | Marine sediment metagenome, whole genome shotgun sequencing project. | reverse complement strand
GCCACAACCTGGGCAACAGTTGAACTTTTTTGACCGATAGCAACGTAAACACAATAGACTGGTTCAATCCCTAAATCTTTAGCTTCCTCAGTATGAGTATATTGCTGGCTGATTATTGCATCAATTGCAACAGCAGTTTTACCTGTTTGGCGATCACCAATTATCAACTCTCTTTGCCCTCTACCAATCGGAATCATAGCATCAACAGCAACAATACCGGTTTGTATTGGTTCTTTTACAGGCTGCCTTTGTATAACACCGAAAGCTTTTCTTTCTATCGGAAGATATTTATCTGTATTGATCGTACCTTTACCATCGATGGGCTGCCCAAGTGGGTTTATCACCCTTCCTAACATTTCTTCGCCAACTTGCAGCGAAGCAACTCTCTTGGTTCTTTTAACTGTATCGCCTTCTTTTATCAGCGCACTATCACCAAAGAGTACACAGCCGACGCTGTCTTCTTCCAGATTAAGTACCATCCCGATAACATCATTTGGGAATTCAACCAGTTCACTCGCCATTACTTTGCCAAGCCCATAAACACGAGCAATACCATCACCTACCTGAAGAACAGTTCCAACATCATAAATATCTGTTTCACTTTCAAAACCGGAAAGCTGCTTTCTTAATATTGCACTTATTTCGTCTGGTCTAACTTCTGACATAATTTTTATTCCTATAAAATTCTTTTTTTAGTTAAGAGATAAACCGCCTTGAACAAATTCTTTTTTAAGCAGTTCTAACTGATGCTTCATAGATGCATCATAAACAGTATCACCTACCTGGGCAATAAACCCGCCAATCAAATTATTATCGACTTTAAAATTCAGGATTGTTTTTTTATTCAGGATTTTTTCGAATCGTTCCTTCAATACTGCTTTTTGATCATCGTTAAGCTCAAAAGCAGTTTTTACAACAAGTTCAACTATTCCAAGGTGCTCGTTCCTTAATTCAATAAATTTTTCTGCTACAGAATAAAGTATTTCTTCTCTTCTTTTTTCTATGATAAAATGAATAAAGTTGGTGGTCTCTTTATCGATCTTTCCAGAAAAAATTTCATCCAAAATAGAAATTTTCAACTCCGGTCTTACTACCGGACTTTCAACAACCCGCTGAAGTTCTTCGCTTTCATTAAAAGCACTTATCAATAATTTCACATCGTTGTAAACTGTATCGAGCATATTTTTTTCGAGAGCAATGCTTAGAAGAGAAAGTGCATACCTATTTGAAACCTTTGAACTTACCATTATTAATTCTTATTAATTTCAGATAAATATTTATTAACAATCTCTTTGTTTTTAACGGCGTCAATATTTTCTTTCATAATCTTTTCTGCGGCGTTTACTGAAATTTCTGCAATCTGATTTTTCAATTCTTCAAACGCAGCATTTTTCTTTCTCTCAATTTCAGCACTTGCATCTTCAATTATTTTTTGCTGTTGATCTTTGCTTTCCTTCAACATCTGCTCTTTAAGATTATCAGCATATACTCTGCTCTGGTCGATGATCTTTTTTGATTCTTCTTCTGCTTTAGAAAGAGTGGCTTGATTTTCATCTAGAATTTTTTGAGCTTCTTCTTTTGCCTGCTCGGCTCTGTTAAGAGAATCTTCTATTTCCTTCTCACGATTATCTAAAGCAGTAAGAATTGGTTTCCAGGCAACTTTTTTTAGAATAATCAAAAGGATCAAAAAAGTTAATATCGTCCAGATTATCAATCCCTGGGTTAACATCGAGCAAAGACCCGCCTCCGCCTTCTGATGCTAATACACCAAGTAAAATGTTTGCTAGCATTTTAAATCCTTATCTAATTAATAGTAGTTGTAATTAAACCACTAATTATGCTTTAATTGCTAAAAGAATACAAATAACTAACCCGAAGAAGGCAACGCCTTCAATAAGAGCTGCAGCGATGATCATCGAAGTTCTTATTGCGCCAGCTGCTTCCGGCTGTCTTCCACTTGCATCCATAGCAGAACTTGCAAGTTTACCAATTCCAAGCCCGGCACCAATTACAACTAATCCCGCACCTAATCCTGCTGCTAACCATGCTAATGAAAAATCCATTTGTTTATCTCCTTAAATTTATTGTTGTTATTTAATGATCCTGATGTACAGCCATCCCTATAAACATTGATGTAAGGATGGTAAAAATATACGCCTGAATTAAAGCGACTAAGATTTCGAGTAAATAAATAAAAATTGCAAAAAGTATCGCACCGGGAGCAACCAACACAGTTCCCATAAAAAAGATCAATCCGATTAAGGATAAAATAACAAAGTGTCCTGCTATCATATTTGCAAAAAGTCGTATCGCCAATGCGAATGGTTTTGTAAATAATCCTAATATTTCAACGGGAATCATAAGAACTAACAACACCGGAGGAATACCGTGCGGAATCAACCCTTTAAAGTATCCAAAAAATCCATTCTGCCTTATTCCCCCAATCTGAATCATAAAGAATGAACAAATTGCTAACGAGGCGGTTACACCAATGTTGCTTGTAAAAGTTGCTGACCATGGAATTAGCCCTAAAAAATTTCCAAAAAGAATAAAGAAAAAGATGGTTAATAAATAAGGGACAAATTTTTCATAACCTTTTCCAATAGTATTTTTAGCGATTTCATCTCTTACAAAAAGAATAAATACTTCGAAGAAGTTGGTTATACCTCTTGGAACGAGCGACTTCTTATATCTTTTAGCAATTATAGTAAATGTGAGTATGACCAAAAATGCAGCAAGCCACATAAATACAACGTGCTTTGTGGGTGTCATATCAATTCCTAACACAGTAGGAAACTGAGGAATATGAATAGTAAAGAGAGGTTCAAAATCCAACTCTTTTGAGTCCATCACATGGTGAAGTATCCAATCACTTCCAGGGTCCGCTGGATTGCGAAACTGAATCAGCAACAGTTTTTAATGTATCAACCGCATTACTCACGTGGATTTGGTCTTTTATCTTTCCCTGAAATTAAGGTAAATAATTTCGATTATTACGTAAAAAAAGTAAAAAAATAAGATAGAAAATATAAAACTAATCTCATTTATTTCCAAGAAAATTAGTGTAGATGTTAACAGAATAAGCAATAAACTAAGGCGTATCAGCAACCCACCAAACAATGAAGCGAGAAATTCTTTGTTTGGACGGTTAAGTCCCCAGGACACAAACAGCAACCCTAGAATAAAATTAAGGAAAGCGAGAAAATCTCCGATAAGAATTGATTTGTAAAAAATTTTATTTGAAGCAGCAAATAAAGTATAGCCTGCTAAAATTACTAAACTTAAAATGCCAAATGATATTCCGAACAATAAAATCTTTTTAGGTGATATCATTTACCGGACTTAATAACACTTTTAATAAAATTGTACATCCCGGCGAATACCCCAAGCATAGCAAAAACAATTGTAAGTACAGGAGATAAATCAAATTTTTCATCTAACCAAATTCCTATAAAAACCATAACCGTTACAGTAATTGCTAACTGCATACCTAGTCCTAAATAAGGTCCTACCTCTCGGTAGATCTTATTAACATTTTTCAGTTTATCCGGGTTTGTTTTCATCTTTTAATTTATGGGGTATATTTGGGTTGCTAACTTCTCGTACATCGCCCATATTGCTTTTTCCATCGAATTTTGCACCAGCTTCAATTACCAATACTTTGGTTATAATATCACCTTTTAGTACACATTTAGTTTCGAGCACAAGTTTATCCTTGGCATTAACCGTTCCAACTACATTGCCTCCAATAGTAACAATATTTGCAATTATTTCTCCCATTATTTTGCCTTGTTCTCCAACGCTAACATTTCCTTTTGCATTTAAGTCACCCTGCAAAGTACCGTCAACTCGAATGCTGCCTGTGCTTGTTACCTTCCCTTCAATTTTAACACCATTACTAATAATTGTAATGTCCTCGGTGTTTCCATTAATTGGTCTTGGTTTCAACATGAATTCTCCTTTAAATTAGTAATTAATAAAATGCTTTTCAGGATCAACCGGTTTCCCGTTTTCCCAAATTTCAAAATGTAAATGTGGACCTGTAGTTTTTCTTCCAGTATTGCCGCTAAGTGCTAATAGTTCACCCTGTTCTATATTTTCTCTTGTGCGTTTAATTAATGATGAGCAGTGTTTATAAACACTTATATAACCATTAAGATGATTTAATATTATCATATAGCCATCATTAATTGTATAATCTGCAAAAATTACATATCCTCCTGCAGAAGCATAAACAGGTGTTCTTTCTTTCACTGCAAAATCTAATCCCATATGCCCTTTATCGGAATCAAATTTTCTACTGAGAAAACCGTTAATAGGTTTGATGAACAATAACGATTCATCCTGAATTGATTCATCAAATAATAGTTTAGAAACTACCATCAAAATGTTACCTCCGGCTGGTAAATTTCTACCTTTCTTAATAGTATCCTGAGGAGATTCGAACATCGTGGAATCGCCTAGAATTAAAGCGTACCTAAGTCTATCATTTGTTGCTTTTAGTTTTTCCAACTCCTTTAGAAGGAAGATCATTTTGGTGTTAAGTTCCTCAACTTTTTGCCTATCCTGCTCACGAAGGCCTGCATTGGATGGTAAAAAATAGTAATCCAACCCGGTTAGTGATAGTGCATAAAATCCAAAAACAGCAGTGATAAAAGTATATAGGATACCGATCCCTATTAAACTGGGTAAGGATAACTTTAACGAACGTGCTCTGTGTGAAGTTTCTTCCGGGATGAAAATTACAGAGAAGCTTTTCAGTTCCTTTATGTTTTTAAACAGCTGCATTATTAGAATATAATTAAATGAAATTAGAATTATAAATTTAACTTAATTTTTGCCATAATTCCATGAAATTAATTTTACCCTCTCTTAAAATTTTTGGAGGCTTTTTTGTTAAATCCACTAAAGTTGATGCTCCCGGTATTTTCATTTTCGTTCATAAAAAAAATAGCATCCACTCTATCAGCAAACTCATTTTTGATAGAAGGATAATCAGTTAATGGCTGTTGATCGCTAAAATTAACACTTGTTGAAACCAACGGAGCTTTTAACTCCGACAGAAGATCAAGACAAAAAGTGTTGTTGGGAATTCTGAACGCCGCAGCATCATATTTCAACAAGTTCCTGGTTTTGTAATTTAATTTTAAAATAAGCGATATCGGATTTGGCCAGATATTTTTCAGCATTGCAATAATTTGGTCATCATTCAAGTCGATGTAATTAAGTAATGTGCTAACACTATCTATCAAAAGTATGTATAGCTTTTGTTCCTCTCTGCCTTTAATGCTATTGAGTGCTTGTAGCGCTGTATCATTAAATGGATTGCAGCCAAAACCATAAATTGTATCAGTCGGGTAGATAAATATTCCCCCCGAATGAATATTTTTCTTGCTTCGCTTACAGCAAATTCAATATCAGAATCAACATTTATCAGCTTTGCGTTTTTACTCATTTTCACCCAGCATCTTATCAACTTCTTTAAGAATATCTTCCGGTATTAATTTATAACCGCAATCAAACGACTTAACAGGACACTCCCTGTAACCGTGTATCCCACAAGGTTTACAATCAAGTTTATCATAACTCAAATATCTGCTTTTATTATTGTAAGGATAAAAGCCGAACCCGGAAACGGTTGAACAGTAAATTGTTAGAACAGGAATATCAGCACACATGCCCATATGAGTTGGAGCACTATCATTAGTTATTAAAAGTTTCGCGCTCCTGAGTAATTGAATTGTTTCTGTAACGCTAAATTCACCTGCAAGGTTTTTTGCTTTATCATTAAGATTATAAGCAATTTCATCACAAAGCAATTTATCATGTTCACCGCCAATTAAAACTACCTGTTCATTTTTTGCGGCTAAACTTTTTATCACTTCACTAAAATACTCTTTTGGATAGCGTTTCGTTTCCCAAACACTTCCAGGTGCAACAGCAATAAATCCCGCATCTATTTTATTAGATGATATGAAATCTTTTACTTTTTCTTTTTCTGTTTCATCGATAATAATTTCAGGTAAGATTTTCCAGCTTCTATCTTTAGTGTTTTCACCAATCAATTCGAGGTTTCGCTTAACTTCGTGATCTGTTTGATTATACTTTACAATATTTTTATAAGCATATTTTAGACTGCTATTATCAAATCCATAAGTTTCTTTTACTCCCAACCTAATTGTTATATATGCACTTCTGAATGAACGATGGGGCGAATAGATTTTTGAATAGGATTTTTCCCTCAACTCTTTTATAAAATTATTTAATCGTTTAATACTTTTATGCTTTGCCTTTTTGTCGATGACAATCACATCATCAACGTAAGGTGATGATGAAAATATTATTTCCGTTGAAGGGATTGCTAAAACATCCAATTTACTTTCGGAATTTTTTTTCTTTAATTCCTGTATCATTGGAAGAGTTAGTATTGCATCTCCAAGGAAAGCTGTTTGAATTACTAAAATGTTTTCGCCGATTTGCATCAATGTTTCCAACGTTTATGCATCCACAACCACTGTTCCGGATATTTTCTTATAATTCCTTCAAGGTAAGACATATGCCGTTGACTAAGTTCCTTAATTTTTTCTTCATTGGAATCAGGCAAATGTTCCTTTGATATTTCAGCAAACACTGTTTTATATGAGTAGTCATCCTGTCTAACAGAGATTCCATAAAGAACAGGTGCCCCGGTTTTTAAAGCAAGAATTGCTGGTCCGGTAAGCACGGTAAGATCCCTTCCAAAAAAATTTATTTTTATGCTTTCTTCAGGACCTCTTTGGTCTGCCACCATTGCAACAATTTTTTTATCCTTAAGTGTTTGGTACGTTTGCCTGATTGATATACCCAGCGGTACAATTTCGTTGTTCCATTTGGTACGGGCATTATTCATCCAGTTTGTTACGTATGGATTTCTTTGCGGTTTAATTACTACTGAAAGGGGAATATTTAATTGTGCAGCTATAGATGTTGCCATAAATTCCCAGTTTCCAAAATGGGCAGATAATAAAATTACACCATTATTTTCTTCATACTTTTCTCTAATCAATTCAAGATTATTACAATCAACTTGTTTTTCAATATCTTCTTTACTCATTGCCGGTATATACAATATTTCAGCCAGTGCGATAGCAAAACTTTTATAGCTGCCAAATGCAATGCTTTTTATTTTCTTTTCAGTGTAACCAGGGAATGCATTATGTAAATTTTCTAAAACAGTTTTTTTACGAATTGGAATTACATAATAAAATAATGCCGCTATTAAATATGAAAATCTTCTTGATAGATTTAATCCAAGCAATTGAAAAAATTTACTGAAAGAAAGGAAAAGTATATATTCAAAAATGTTCTTCATTCACTTTTACTATTGAGAATAATTAAAGTTTATTTGATAATATAATTTAGATTTGAAAGGGTTAAAAAACAAAAAGCCCTTAGAAAAGGGCTTTAAAGATGAGTAAAAACAAAATCATTTATCTTATTACAATTCTTCGCTGCCAGTTATCATCCCTTAACTCACCTCTTTTTGTTGAATGCAGCAGCACATAGTCTGAAAATCCCGATATATCGCCAAAATTAAATTGTACTCCTCCTTCAATATCGTGATAGTACCATATTTCATAAGGGCGTGATTCAGTTTGATTGGGATACCTGTCAACCTCACTTGGCTGACCATAAACCAGGTACACCCTGCCCCTGTCAGTCTTCCAGCCCTCCCTTGAAAGGGCTTTAAATCTAACATTGCTTTCCTTCAGTCTTCTTAAATAATCTTTAAGGTAATGATTCATATCATCAGAAGGGTCCTCATCTCTTGCTTTCCAAAATTCTGTTAAATATTTGCTTTTAGCATTTTCCGTAGTCAAATTTTCATATTTTTGAATTTCCGGCACAGATGCGATGTAGCGTGATTTTTCAAAAAAATCATCAAGTTCTTCCTCGGACATTACACCGAACATTCCCACCACTAAATTAGAACCCTGAGTTTTAAATGTATCTACATATTCAACTGATGGATTATAAACAAAGAATTTTTTGGAGGAAGAAACACCATAATTGGATGAACTGTCGATTAATGAGAGAACCAATGTATAAGTGTCCGTAGGCAGTTTATATGTCATAACTGTTCCTACTTCTACACGCGTATCGAGAGACCGACCGATTGATTTACTTTTTTGATTAACAACCTGACCTCTGCTATTAATAATGTGCTTATCAATTCTAAGTTTACTATCATCTTGAGATATTATATTATAAAGTTCTGTATAATAAAAAAGCACCGGTTGTTTTTCTCCAAATGTACCTGTTGGAGTAGGCATTACTTCGAATGAATTTTTATAAAATATGGAGGATGTGTTATCACTTCCCTGTATAATATTTGATGCGAGTTGTACATCACCCATAGCAATGCCCAACTGATAGAAAGGTTTAACTTCTATTATTTCTGTTATAGACCTCTTTTTTTCTGAATCGACTGCGTCTTTACCAATAATATCACATTTATATGTTCCACCATTCAGAATAAAGCCAACAACTCCAATCAGGTTTTTATTCAAATTAAGTGAATCTTTTACAATATGAGAAATTAGCCAGTCTTGGTTGACTTGTAATTCTCCGGTTGAAGTATCTTCGATTGTTATGTGCAAAATTCCTTCTGAATAATCTACAGTGTCTTTACGGTTAATTGTAAGGGATGCCTGGTTAAAAGAGTAGTAAAACTCAACATAATTTGAAGATGAATCGTATCCAAACTGAGCATAATCAAATTCAAAAACAAAATTACCCTGCGGGAATACTGAACCAGATAACAATAAGAAAAAGAAATAGTATAATTGCTTCATTGCTAAAAACCCTTTTATTTTGGTACTAAAATAAAAAAGCGTCTATTGATAAATCAACAGACGCTTTTATACCAAAAATACAATTTATTCAAAAGCCATTTTTACCGTAAAAATGTGATTTGCGCTTGGGAACTCCTTAACCTCTTTGTAGGCATAATCAAAGATTAGGGAGAAATCACCGCCAGCGCTATAATCAACTCCTGCTCCAAGAGTTAACCCATATATAGATTGATCCGTATTTTGTAAGAGGAATCCATAACCGCCGCGCACAAAGAAATTGCTCATAAATCCATATTCAAGACCAAACGAAAGGAGGTCATCGAGGCTATTATTTACAGTAAAGGCACTTGCAAGTAAGAGATTATTTTGTTCATTAATGTTTAATCCATAAGTCACACTCATCTCAAACTGACTCGGAATTTGAAATGGTTCAGTAATAATCTCATAAGTTCCTGGTACTGAACCAGGAGTTCCACCAGGTACCTGAGATTTTTGTGATAAATCTCCACCGGTAAAAGCCATAATGGTTTCGACATTCTTAATAACCACACCGAACATAAATGCATCAGTAAAACGATATTGCACACCGGCATCTACAGCGAAACCGGATGCATTTGTATTCTGAATACTTTCTGTGATAAATTTAAAGTTGGTACCAATAGAGATTCTATCGGTTAGCACCTTAGAATATGTAAGTCCAATAGTCAGAAATGTTGGCGAATAAAATTGCCCGGTTCCATCAGGCAATGCATTAGTGGTAATAGGAATATCACCAAAATCAAATGATTTAAGATCGAATGCGACTGAACCAAAATCACCAAGAGAAGTTCCAACCGCAAAGTAGGAAATGTTAATATCTGCCAAATAGTTAATATAACTGAACATTGCCTCTGTACGGGGAATTACATCCAAACCTGCAGGATTATAATAAATTGATTCTAAACCAGTGATGTTTGCCAAAAAACTACCGCCGACTGCTATTCCGCGAGCCCCAACAGGAATGAGAACCTCTTCAGCACCGTTTGTACCCTTTCTCGATTCATCACCAGCGATGATGGCTGATGTAAAAATCAAACTCATCGCAATTAGTAATATTTTTTTCATTTTCAAAACTCCACATATTTTTCATTAAACGTTCAATTGGCGGATATCTGACAATTAGGATATCCGCCTGAAATATTTTTAGAATCTCTGAATCTGTTTCTGAGGCATAATAATAGCCAACTTCAGCACCTTATCACCATACTTTGGCGAACTAACAATTGCCAGAAACATTCCCGAACCAACCCTTAGACCAGCATCATTTAGAAGATCCCATCTTATATAGGGTGAGTTTTCTGTATCCCTGTCATCCTGGGTTAAAGTTCTAACAAGTGTTCCGGATAAAGAGTATATCCTAATTGTAATATCAGTTTGAGGAAGATTAGAGAATGTAACCCATGGATCATCTGGTGACTCACTTACGTAACCAGTATATTCATTGAATCCATAGAGTGGATTAGGAAATACATTAACTTTGTTCCATAAATCCTGTTCTTCCTCCGCAGAGATTGTTGTACCATCTATTCTAAATTGATACACATCCTCCTCAGTATATGGATATACAGCAACTGGTATTTCTAATATTTCACCATCTGTATAAAATGAATTTGCATCCTTTCTTTGGAATCCAACAACATATTATGTATTAAACCATTTTGAATTGAAAATAGTTCTCTGCTGTTCTGAAATATTCGTAGCATCTTCAGGTGCATCCTTTGCTGAGTTTGAAGCTTTTATCAAATCAGCCCAGACAAATTCTTCACCACCCGGAACGGAAAATGCACCTCCTGTAAATTCAATCTGACCCCCACTATTGGGATTATATGGGTCATTACCACCATTAGGATCATATGGGGCATCAAAAATCACAATAATTTCGCCATTTGTGAGTAATCTCGTCCCAGGATCCCATACACC
>PVMK01130384.1_pt1 | contig 10794 bp, 10 predicted proteins | sample 1853481 | NCBI WGS metagenome assembly PVMK01 (sample SAMN08533507, study PRJNA380276) | Marine sediment metagenome, whole genome shotgun sequencing project. | reverse complement strand
CGAAGAGGATGATGCGACACATGGCTGCAAAAACAAATGATGCAGATCAATTATTGTGGTTCAAATTTACTGGGTAAGAGGTGATCCGCCAAACACCAGGTGGTGGGTGAACAGGAACGCCATATAAACCAGGACACTGAACAGCACCAGAGCAGCATCCTTTTTGATCGGCGCCCCGGCCGGTTTGATCCACTCACCATCCCGCCGGTTGATCAGAAAAATCTCGATAATTGCCCAAACACCCAGGCCGGCAAACAGTACGATAGCCCGTGCGGTGCCAATGGCAAGCAAATGACCCACACAAAAACTCACCACGCCGACCAGCTGCGGATGGCGAAGGATTCGTTTGAAGTTATTAGGTGGATAAGGCGCCAGGAAAAGGATAAAACCAATCAGCACGAGTAAACCTGCAGCGTACACACCCCATTCAGGCGGTGTGAAAATCATTTCGAGGACATCGGGTGCCACCGGCGTCATGGATTGCCAGCCGGAGATGATCAGGTAAAGAGCAACAACCACCAGCAGGCCGAATACGCCCTTGTAGGGGTTTTCACCAATACGATTAATCAAACTCTTTCTGAAATCGACCGCCAGGCCGGGAATAAAATGAGCAACACTCCAGAGCAATAAACCCAATACAAACCGTGTCATAGTACTAGCCTCCGTGTTTCATTCTCAAATCATCCACACCGAACCGGGTATCTCAAATCACCCTGCTTAAAAGTGTAGTAGCATGGCTGCCAGTTCACATTGATACAGGTCAATGTTATGGGTCAGGAAAACAATGCCACCAATAATCAGAAACCATGGGCCCTGGTCACCGGTGCATCTGCAGGCATCGGTGCCGAATTCTGCCGGCAACTGGCCGCACAGGGTTATCAACTGGTTCTGGTGGCACGACGTGTGGATAAGCTGCGAGCGGTAGCGGATGAACTAAAGAACTCTCATGGTGCGAACAGCCTGATTATTACCGCAGACCTGTCTCAAAAGGATGCCTGCCAGGCAATAGTTAAATGCCTTGAAGAAGAAAACATCCAGATTGAATACCTGGTGAATAACGCGGGTTATGGCCTGCCCGGCAGTTTCCACGTGCCGGATTGGCAGGAACACGCAGATTTTATTCAGGTCATGATGACCGCAGTATGTGAGTTGACCTGGCGCCTGCTACCGGGCATGCAGGAGCGTGGCCGGGGATTTATCGTCAATGTCGCATCGGTCGCAGGACTGGTTTCCCCGAGCGCCGGTCATACCCTGTACGGCGCCAGCAAATCTTTCCTGATCAAGTTCAGTCAATCCCTGGCACTGGAAAACGCAAGCAAGGGTGTGAGGGTCACGGCACTGTGTCCCGGCTTTACCTATAGTGAATTTCACGATGTTAACAAGACCCGCGAAATGATCAGCCAGCTTCCTGATTATTTTTGGTTGGATGCCAAAGATGTGGTTGGGGACACCTTGAAGGCCCTGTCTGCAGAAAACGTTGATCCGGTCGTTATCCCCGGCAGGCAATATAAATTTATCGTGTTTACCAACCGCTACCTGCCCTGGCTGGCGAAAATATTAACCAGGAGAAATGAAAAGCACTTTCGCGTGACTGATTGAATATTGGAGAACATGGGCAAGAGTGGGTAAAGTCAAAGCAAAGCGAAGATTAGATGCTGGGTATTCAAGCCATAACATTGGATAATACCCGCTGCAAACCGTACCGTTTACCGAGGTTATTATGACAGACACGCGTGTCGACACTTCACGTATCATCCGCGCACCCCGCGGCACTGAAATTTCTGCCAAAAGCTGGCTGACCGAAGCACCATTACGCATGCTGATGAACAACCTGGATCCTGACGTGGCCGAAAATCCACAGTCACTGGTAGTTTATGGCGGCATCGGCCGCGCTGCGCGCAACTGGGAGTGTTACGACAAGATCATTGAGACCTTAAGGGAGCTTGAAGATGACGAAACACTGCTGGTTCAATCCGGCAAGCCGGTGGGTGTCTTCAAAACCCATGCCGACGCACCGCGAGTATTAATCGCCAATTCCAACCTGGTGCCGCACTGGGCCAACTGGGATCACTTCGATGAACTGGATAAAAAGGGTCTGATGATGTTCGGCCAGATGACCGCCGGTTCCTGGATCTATATCGCCAGCCAGGGCATTGTGCAGGGGACTTACGAGACCTTTGTGGAAATGGGGCGGCAACATTTCGATGGTGATTTGAGCGGACGCTGGATACTCACGGCCGGATTAGGCGGCATGGGTGGCGCCCAGCCACTGGCCTCAACCATGGCCGGCGCTTCCATGATCGCCATAGAGTGCCAGGAAAGCCGCATCGACTTCCGCCTGCGTACCGGATATATCGATCGCAAAGCCACCATTCTGGATGAAGCATTGGCGATGCTGGAAGAGGCACGCGAGGCTGGCAAGCCGGTCTCTATCGGTCTGCTCGGCAACGCCGGGGAGCTTTTACCCGAAATGGTCCGGCGTGGCATCAAACCTGATGCCGTCACCGACCAGACCTCGGCCCACGACCCGGTCAACGGCTACCTGCCCATCGGCTGGACGGTTGAGGAATGGGAGGAAAAACGCGAGACCGACAGGAGGGGTGTCATTCGGGCTGCCTGCAAATCAATGGCGATCCACGTACGTGCCATGCTGGAATTCCAGCAACAAGGCATCCCCACATTCGACTACGGCAACAATATCCGCCAGGTGGCGCTGGAAGAAGGTGTGGAAAATGCCTTTGACTTCCCCGGTTTTGTACCCGCCTACGTGCGCCCGTTATTTTGCCGCGGCATCGGCCCATTCCGCTGGGTCGCGCTTTCCGGTGATCCGGAAGACATCTACAAGACCGATCAGAAAGTCAAAGAACTGATCCCCGACGACCCACACCTGCACAACTGGCTGGATATGGCCCGTGAGAAGATCCAGTTCCAGGGGCTACCCGCTCGCATTTGCTGGGTTGGTCTGGGACAACGCCACAAGCTGGGCCTGGCCTTTAACGAGATGGTCGCCTCCGGCGAACTGAAAGCCCCGGTCGTAATCGGCCGCGACCACCTTGATTCCGGCTCCGTTGCCAGCCCCAACCGCGAGACCGAGGCCATGAAAGACGGCTCCGATGCCGTATCCGACTGGCCGTTGCTCAATGCCCTGTTAAATACTGCCAGCGGTGCAACCTGGGTCAGCTTCCACCACGGCGGTGGCGTAGGCATGGGTTTTGCCCAGCATGCCGGTCTTGTCATCGTCTGCGATGGCACCGATGCCGCTGCAAAACGAATCGAGCGCGTACTGTTTAACGATCCGGCAACCGGCGTCATGCGACATGCTGATGCGGGTTATGAGTCTGCGATTGATTGTGCGCGGGAGCAGGGGCTCAATTTGCCGATGGTAAATACAAAAGGTTGAGAAAGTATCAGGTGGCCGAGAAAAGGCGCCTCTACGTCGAATTCACCGAGCGCAAACATCAATCCAGAACCGATTGAAGTGTCGTTATACGATGACGAATCCGTACTTTTCAGCAGTTAAAAATTAACCTGCTATAGTTAATAATTCTAAATAGAATATTTGTTTTACCGTTACGGAGCCGGTTGCTTCGGGAGTCATATCAATGTCAATCATGCAAGGAGCATAACAAAAATGCCAAAAACACTGAAACCAGTAACAGTGACTTTCAGCACGTCTGGAGCCAATTGTAATCCGGATCCGGTACCCGTAACAAGATCGCTCAACAATGGCGTAAAGTGGACTTCGGCGACAGCAGGTTACACCTTTACGGGTATAGATATTACCACTGGCAATGCAAACGATTTCGGTACTCCATCTGTCGGTACCAACGCAGCAGGTAAATCCGTGATGAGCGTTACAGACAGCGTAGCTGATTTAGGTGACTACTCTTACACCCTCAACTACACCGACCCTGCCGGAAACAGTAACAATTTTGACCCCACGATAAGAAATAAAACCTGATAACAGCACTACAACCAAGCTGCCTTAACCGGCGATTTTGGGCCATGGTCTGAGCGGTCGATATAGGTTTGACTCGAGTTTTTTGATGATGTTTTCTGCTTCATCGGTCTGACCGGATAGCATCAAAACTCTGGCCCAGGGATCCAGCAGCAACGGGGTAGATACCGTTGCTGCTTTATTTCCAAGCATTTCTTTGACCTGTTGCCAAAAGTCCTGGGATTGATCATATTGCCCCAAACTCTCATGTAGCTGCCCTTGTGACACCATGGCAGATGCCAGCTTGCCCAGCCGTTCATCATTCAAGTGACCAGCACGTTGCAAAAGTTGCATGTTTTCCAGTGCATTTTGATTCGAATCCATGGCAGCTGCCATATCCCCCATCGAGACATCGATCCAAGCATTCAGATAGTAAGCATCAGCCAATACTTCCCGCGAAGCGAGATCCGATGCCTCTTCTTCAACCAGCATTTTGAGCAAACTGACAGATTTCGCAGCATAGCGGCGCGCATTTTCAAACTCCCCCCGGGCTGTTAGCAGCTTGCCTTTTAGTACCCAGATTTCAGAGCTGCTGCGTACCCATACCCGGTTGTCTTCATCCTGCGCAGCCAGTTCATCAAATATTGCCATTGCCTGGTTCGTCAGTGTTTCTGCATCACTTATATCTCCTGTTAATAAAGCAACTTTCACGACCAGTTGGATTGCAGAAGCCCAATCGTGTTTTCTGGCTGTACTGTCAGGCTCTGCCAGTAATAACAATCGAAGACTTTCGGAACTACGCTTGAAATATTCACCGGCTGCAGCTAAGTCTCCCTGCCGCAAGGCAATGTTTCCAAGCCAGGAAACGGTGTCGGCCAGGTCACGCTTCAGATCGGGACCGGTATCACGCACCTGTAGTTCGAGCAGTACCTGGAGTTCACGCTTGAAGCCCGCTTCTGCTGCTTGCAGGTCACCTGACTCCCAGGCCAGCACTGCGAGGTTGTGATCACCATAGGCAACTTCCCGGCTCCAGTCATCCCGCTCAGGATCGAGTTCGGACAGTAATTGGCTACTATCCCGGTAACGAATTAGCCAGTCCTGCGCGGCTGGAAAATCTCCGCGACGCCAGTGGACATACCCCACCCAAAACTCGGCCTGACCACGTCCGAACAGATGCTCTCCATTGCCTGGGTTTTTTGAACTCAGCTCAGCACTTCTTTCATAGGCCTCTATGAATGCGGTCAGTGCATTATCATATTGACGTTGACTCATGCGGATTTCACCCAACTGAGTCAATACCTGTGCATGGCTTAAAAGCTCCTCATCTGTCAAATTGCCGGCTTTAACCGTCGCAAAATATGCCATGGCTTCTTCACCGACCTGCTCAAGCAGGTCGAGACGCCCGATAGGCTCCAGGCTATCGCGCAAATCTCCAACCATGAAACTCAGCAGGTTTTCAGCCTGTTCGCGTCGCTGATTGGCTTCATTACGTGCTACATAGGCAGAAATTGTCAGGATGACAGTGATCACCAGGGCCACCAGGGAAGCCGTTGTTATCGCGACCATACGGCGGTTTCTGCGCTGTAATTCCCGCTGCCGGAGTTCATCGAGTCCTACACCCAGTAAGCCGGAGATAATTTTCAAACGGGCTAAGGAACGACCATCACCGTATTTTCGGACGTCGGCTGCAATAGGTTCGACCTCACCATCCTGGGGGTGACCATCAGAGTCGTAACGTGTACATAAAGCAGGTGGAAAACAATTGACACCGACTTCCCTGGAATCAGGGTCTCCGTCGACAATAATGCTGAATATTCGATTCGAACGACCGAAACGCTTAAATATTTCAACTTCCTTGTCCACCCAGCGTGACTGGGCTGATCTGGGGGAGCATATCAGTATCAGATTTTCTGATTTATCCAGTGCTTTCTTGATATGGTTGGACAGGTCGGGTGCGCTTGACAATTCATCACGATCACGAAATATCGGTGTTAAGCGCGCTGGAACTGGTCCGACGGGCGTTTCCTTTCCCACCAAATGCGAGGGAACCCTATAGGTCTCCAAAGAATGATGAAGCCAACTGGCCCATTTCCTGTCGGCATGACTGTAACTGAGAAAGGCAAAATAGGTTTTATTATCCAAGCAGGTATCTCCATGGCCAGTCAGGTCATTATCAGTTCTCCGGGCAGGTTAGAAGACCCTTGCCCAAAGTCCATCATTTTGTAACGCCCCCGTTTGAGTATAGATAGCGTTTCTATTAACAGGCAAGGAGTCGCTTGAAGTTCCAACTGACGCGAGGGTGCTGTAAGAAAAAGTGTCGGATGGCAAGCGGGCTACCCGGGAGTGGTTTCCTGAGGCGGAGTTCTGCTCAAAACCATTTCTATTTCAGACCAAAGCCTTCCTTCTGGGTGAAAAGCCGTACCGCGACCAGAATGTATGATTTAAAATAGACCCATGGCTTCTGAAATCACAGATACCATCGTCATTGGCGCGGGTGTCATCGGCCTGGCAGTAGCCCGTCAACTGGCACTGGCCGGGCGTGAGGTGCTCCTGCTGGAGAGCAATGGCTCAATCGGTATGGAAACTTCCAGCCGCAATTCGGGCGTGATCCACGCTGGCATCTACTATCAACCGAATTCACTCAAGGCGCTTTGCTGCGTACGCGGTAATCAACTCCTCTATGATTACTGCGAGAAAAAACACGTCTCCCACTCACGCTGCGGCAAGCTCATCATTGCAAGCAGTGAAGACCAGCAGGACCGGCTGAAAACATTACAATACAATGCAATCAACTCGGGGGTTAAAAACCTTGTGTGGCTGGACCAGGCCCGGGTACGTGAACTGGAGCCACACGTCAGGGCTGCTGCCGGCCTGCTCTCACCCTCCACCGGGGTAATCGATGTACATGAACTGATGCTGGCACTGCTCGCTGATATGGAAGCTGCTGGCGGCACACTGATCACGCACTGCGAAGTGCTGGCTGGAGGAACAAGCGGTAAAGGACTCAAACTCCGGGTGGACAACGGTGGTGAATACAGTTTCAACGCAACAACCGTGATCAACGCAGCAGGACACGGCGCAGCGGATATAGCTGGTAAAATTTCCGGTTTTCCAGCCAAAAATATTCTAAAGGTCTACCCTGTCCGTGGACACTATTATGAACATCGCGGAAAGTTACCATTCTCCCGACTCATCTATCCATTACCTGGAGAAACGGGACTGGGTATTCACGCCACCATCGACCTGGCCGGCCAGGGCCGCTTCGGACCGGATGCAGAATATAACGATACGGTTGATTTAAGTTTTGATGAATCCAGAAAACCCGGATTTATAGAAGCTATCCGCAGTTGGTATCCAGCCCTTGATGAATCCCGTCTGCAACCCGGCTTTGTCGGTGTCCGCCCAACGCTACAGGGTCCAGGTGAAGATTTTGCAGATTTCGTGATCTCGAGACCCGCAGATCACGGAATAAACGGCCTGACCAACCTGTTTGGCATCGACTCGCCAGGCCTCACTGCCTGCCTGTCACTGGCACAGGAAGTGGTTTTATAACCAGCTGATTTCAGCTGCGGTATCGACACCAATAACACAGGATTTCAAAGTAGCTGGCCGACGCCAACGGGTTGCGGACGTTGCAATTCGCCCACCCATGATCTCGGCACGTTTTTGCGGGTACAGGGGAGATTGTTCAGGGTTTGCAAGGCCTTCGGGGGCGAAAGGCTGACCGGTGCGCAGATCGTACTTGTCACTGGCACCCAGGATATGCAACAGTTCGTGGGTAATGACAATGCGGTTGCGCGCTGTCATCTGTCGTGACGCCACCGCATTGACTACACCGTAGCTGCCATTTTGAATACCGACCGAACGCTCAAGGGGGCCATTGGATTTACGCTTCTGATAAAGCACGAACATCCGGATATCATCCGGCGCAAGACCGTCCTGCCCGCCATTTCTGAATGACCACCAACGCATTTTCAGACTCCACAGCGCAACGCTCAAACCAGAATTTTCAGCCGGCAACTCCGGCGGCAAATTTGTCAACGGTCTGGCCACCTGGATAACTACAGGATTTTCAAGCTTGCGGCCATGGCGAGCTGCCTGCTGTTTGATAAACACCCCTATGTCCCGAAATGAATCGGGATTGAGGCTTTCCGCATAACGCCGGATATCCACACCGGGATCCGCCAGCACGGGATAAATGCTTATCCACAATGGCTTCTCCCAACTACTAAACCGGCTCCCGGTCAGAAACTGGTTGCCTGCCACCACCAGCAGTATGGTCAGCAGGACCGCAATGCGAATGAAACGAAACATTTATTAGTTGACCAGGGCCATTAGGAACCAGCCACCGTCATTTTGCCCATCAGGATGGAGCCGGTCTGGATACTGGCACGATCATCAGAATCAGTACCAACCGCTTCAATACCCAAAAACATATCCTTCAGATTACCGGCAATGGTCACTTCATCAACCGGGTGCTGGATTTCACCATTTTCTACCCAGAAACCACCAGCACCACGAGAGTAATCACCGGTGACGATACTGACCCCCTGCCCCATGACCTCGGTAACCAACAGACCGGTACCCATTTGCTGCAGTAACTCTTTCGCCGAAAACTGACCCGGCTCAACAATCAGATTATGCACACCACCGGCGTTACCCGTTGTTTCAAGCCCCAGCCTGCGAGCTGAATAGCTACCCAGTACATAACCAGTCAAAATTCCGCTTTCAATCAGGTCCCGGTCACAGGTCTCCACACCCTCAGCATCAAATGCCGTGCTGGCCACACCGCGAGGAATATAGGGACGCTCTGACATCTTCATCCATTCAGGAAACAACTGCTGGCCGGCAGAGTCTTGCAAAAAAGACGCCTTACGATAAAGCGACCCTCCCGATATTGCCGCCACCAAGTGACCCACCAGCCCCCGCGCAACCTCCGGAGTAAACAGTATCGGTACCTCGCAGGTTGGTATTTTACGGGCACCAAGACGTTTAACAGTCCTGCGAGCCGCCTCATGGCCAGTATCTTCTACACTCTCAAGATCAGAAAACGCACGCCGTGAGTCGTACCAGTAGTCGCGTTGCATGGATTCACCCTCACCGGCAATCAACACACAACTTTGCCCGTAACGGGTACCATCCCTCCGGCCCACAAAACCATTGGAATTGGCGTAAACATTCAGACCGAAACTCGCCGATGCGGAAGCACCGTCCGAATTCGTTATCTCAGCATTCTCCAAACCCGCCGCTTCACAGGCCAAGGCCCGCTCCATGGTTGCTTCAGCATCCAGGGGTTGCGGATGCCACAGATCAAGATCTGGAAAACTGGTGGCCAGCCTATCGGTCGGAGCTAGCCCATTGCACTTATCCGCCTGGGTAAAACGGGCAATATCAATCGCCTTTTCTACACAGTTACGAATAGACTCCGGGCGCAAATCCCCACTTGATGCGTGACCCTTACTGTTACCTAGATGAACACTGACACCGAAGCCACTGTCACGCGAATGCTCCAGGGTCTCAACTTCACCCATCCGAACATTCACATCCAGACCATAGTGGATACTCGCCGATACTTCAGAACTGTCAGCACCCAGACTACGCGCGTGTTCTATAGCCGCCTACGCACTATCGGCGAGTCCGGACAATTCCTGATCGCGATCAGGCACAGCCTGGGCTACCATACTCGAATCTATCATTTGGTGTAGTGTCCTATATTATGTGGCATTGCACTGGCGACTCCCTTGGATAAAATACCGGCATGAACGAATCCAGTACCGAAAATGACACGCTTGAAATCAGTAAAAGTCAACGCAAACGCGATGCCCACGAACTGCTGGACCTGGCCAAAAAGCTGATCGCGATGCCGGAATCCCGACTCAAACGCATGCCGATGGATGACGACCTGCGGGAAGAAGTCGAATTTGCCCGCAGAATCCGCGCACATGGCGCCCGCAAAAGACAGTTGATGACCGTCGGAAAAATGCTTCGCAAACGCGACACCGATGAACTGGCGGATACCGTCAACGGTATCGACCAGAAAAACCGGAAGGTGAATGCAAGATTTCATCATATTGAAGCCTGGAAGAACCGCTTGGTTGAAGGTAACGACCAGGGTTTGTCGGAGTTACTGGACCAAAGCCCAGGTATCAATGTGCAGACATTACGCCAGTTAATACGTAATGCTAAAAAAGAGGTTAAGCTGGGAAAGCCGCCTGCGGCATCGCGTAAATTGTTCAAGCTATTACGTGAAGCCGACGAGCAAAGCCCACTACCAATTTTACCGAAAAGCTGAATCCGGTACCCCTTGAAAGAATCTACATAACTAAGCGGGGGTACATGTACCTCCTTCTGAGACCGTAGCCAGCAGGGATGCTGGCACCGAGCACACATGGATGGAGTAACGGCAAGTCTCAGAAGGAGATAAATGTGACCCCGCGGATCGGTTTGCACAGACCTCAAGAATCCCATGATCAAAAATGGATTCCGGATAATGCTTCGCATTTCCGGAATGACGGTCGGGTTTGTTTCCGGGATGACGGTCGGATAGATTTCCGGGGTTACGATATGAACTCTCAAGTCTGCGTCCCACCAACGGTCAACGAATCAATCCGTAATGTGGGTTGACCGACACCAACCGGCACACTCTGCCCATCCTTACCACAAACACCCACCCCCGCATCCAACCGCAAATCATTCCCCACCATACTCACACGATTCATAACCTCAGGCCCGCTACCAATCAAAGTAGCCCCACGAACAGGCCGGGTAACCTTACCGTTTTCAATCAAATAGGCCTCGGAAGCAGAAAATACGAATTTCCCCGAAGTAATATCCACCTGCCCACCAGAAAAGTTAAC
>PVMK01123047.1_pt1 | contig 10794 bp, 9 predicted proteins | sample 1853481 | NCBI WGS metagenome assembly PVMK01 (sample SAMN08533507, study PRJNA380276) | Marine sediment metagenome, whole genome shotgun sequencing project. | reverse complement strand
AAGCGCAACGACGATGATGGAGGCGAGCGTCGCCGCCTTCAACAATAGCTTCATCGCCGCCTCCTGCTGCCTTCTCTGCTGCACGAGGTCCTTCCTCCGGATCAGCTGTCTCGGGGATGTTCCACCACGACCTTAGAGCCGTGGGGGAAGGCACCAATAGGGCCAATTGACCCGTCACAGGCAACATTCGGCCTGTGGGGAGCCAAAATGTCATCCGTATCTGGAGCGCGGTCGAATCGTCGCTCGGCGGCCTACACCACGATTACGAGTGGCTGGCTGCGTGACCCATTCAGATGCGGATGTAATTTTGGCACCCCACAGGCTCAATGGAAGTTGCGACGCCGGGCAAATTGACTGGCTAGGAATGAGTATGGAAATACCTAAAATTAGCATAGGGTGACTCCTCCTTGCCTTGTACCGTGAAAATCACTGAAGATAGCGGCTGACAATTAACTCGTTCAAAGGAGGTTAGACATGAAACTCGGAAACTGGGCGAAAGTGATCAGGCACTGGATCTGGATCGCACCGCTGCTTCTCGGGCTCGGGTTCGTGGCGGGCGGCGCCTTCATGGCGATCGAGGGCCGCGCTGCGCACAACGAAGTCGAGGACTCGATTGTCCTTGAGGGCATTGTTGTGTCTGGTGACGCTGAGGTCTTCGCCGGTGAGCCGGTCGACTCGGCGGACACGGCAAAGGCGCAATCCGATGTGATCCTCGAGCACACGCTGGCTGGCTCGGGAGGATATCTCTACGCGGAGATGGGACGATTCCTGCTCCCCGAGGGCAACTACATGCTGCCCAACGGCACGTACATGACCGCGGACGGCGGCACGACCCAGGACGTAGCCCTGGCCGCTACGGACGAAAACGGCAACCCGATCAACGTGACGACCGACGTGACGTTGGCAGTGACGAACGCCAGTGACGAGCCTATCCGGGGTTGGACGAGCTCCAGCGCTTTGGCCGCGACCGACGCAGACGGTAACCCCGTTCCGAACACACTGCGCAACACCGCTCAGACGTCTGCCTTCAGGGTGTCCGACCTGGTCGTTGGCTTGGGAGTCTTCATGATCGTTATCGGAGCCGCCTTCGTGATCTTCATGGCGCCGGCGGTCTACTACTCAGCCGCAGTCGCTAACCACTACAACGAGCTGATCAAGAAAGAGGAGAAGGAGAAGGCCACCGGCGGCGGCGCGTCGTAGATCACCTAGATGCCTTTCCCCGCAAAGTTATGTGCCTGTCGAAGGCCGAGGGGTCAAGAAACAGACTCTCGGATTGAGTATCCGGGAGTCAAGAAAACGGCCACTTTGGTCGACCTGCATAGATAGGGAAGCAACGTGGAGGGCCCGGTGGGATTCGAACCCACGACTCCCGGATTAAAAGTCACACCGTGCGTGGCCAATTGCTAAGGCTGCAGGTTCGAAATCCGGGGTGAAACCGGGTAAGAACGGGTGAACGACGCGCGCGCCGAAACAGGTCAATTGATAAGGCGCCAGATACGGAAACTTCAGGGGAGCTTCAGGGAAACTTCAGGGAATCGGGGGTCCGGGAGAACTCGAGTCACGCTGCCGGGTGTCGTTGACGAGGCGATCGCCGGGCTGAACGAGGCGTGGCCTGAGCCGCCTTCTCCGCGTCGTAGGAGGCCGTGTAGCGGCGCAGCATCGCCGAGGTTGAGTGCCCGAGGAGGCGCTGGACATCGATCTCCCGGGCCTGCTGCTCGATCGCCCAGGTGGCAGAGGTGTGACGGAAGCGGTGAGGGTGCACCTTAGCGATGCCGCACTCCTCGCCCAGCCGCTGGAAGATCGTCCGCATCGCGCTGCGGTTGAGGTGACGGCGGCCGCGGCGGTCAGCAGCAAGTAGCCTGGTGCGTCTCCGCGGAACGAGCGGATGTAGTGCTGCAAGCGCCTGCCGCGCGCGCTCGCCGAAGCGGACGACCGCTGCTTGTTCCCCTTGGCGTGCTTGATCAGCATCCGCTGCGCGCGCGAAGTCCACGATCCCCAGCTCCAGGTTGGCGAGCTCGCTTGCCCTAAGGCCCGTGTCCAGGAGCGCCAGGATCAGGGCTTGATCACGAGCCCCTTTGCGGGTGCCGGCGTCACAGTGGCTGAGGAGCAGTTGTATATCGTCCGCCGTGAACGGCTGAACGATCTTCTGCGGGACCTTGATGTTCTTGACCTTCATGAACGGGTTGGACTCGATGTAGTCGTGGCGGAGGAGCCAGGAGAAGAAGGCACGTGTCTCTCGCTGCCGTCGCCACTGGGTTATGGCGGAGACGCCGGTGCTCCCGACGTGGCCGAGGAACTCGTAGACGTCAGCCGGCCGGAACAGACCTGGATCGTCGGGCAGTCTCAAGTGCTTCACCGACTGTATGAAGAGCTTGAGCGTTTCGGCGTAAGACCGGAGCGTCTCCGGCGACTTGCCTTCGATGCCGCAAGACGTGATGTAGAGAGAAGAGAGGGACTGGAGAGACTTGGTAACCATCGGTCACATGACTCACTCGACTCGGCCGAAATGTCAACCCCGGAAGGGCGAAGCGGGTCTATTGGTGTCAGGCGATCTGCTGGTGGATCGTGACGATCACGCGGGCCTGCACCTCGACGTTGGCGGCGTCGGTGTGCCGGGCGTCAGGGGAGCAGGACGAGCGGCACCTGGCCGACGTGTATGGGGCTGCCATCCCGGGCGCTCTGCTCGTAGACCCAGAGACACGCGGGCGTCGGCTCCGAGACGGCGAACGCAACTTCGTGGCTAAACGGACCGATCACGCCCATGTTCGGCTGCTGTGCCGTGCCGAAAGTCTCGACGAGCGGCGTGCCGCTCGTATCGTAGATCGCGATCTGGTAGGTGGCCTCAAAGTAGTTGACCTCGCCGCTGACGAACAGAGGGCTCGTGACCTGCGAAGAGTGCTGCGGCTGACGGAGCAATTGAAAATCCTCGGTGGCCGGGTCGGGGTTGGGGAGGCAGACGTTGGGGAACGGCGTCGGCGAGGACGAAGGCGCGGGTGAGGGGGAGGGTGGGGATGAAGAGGGTAAGGGTGAGGGTGAGGGCGTCGCTCCGTCGTCGTCATCCGAGCAGGCGGCGAGGGCGAGGAGGGCGACGGCTGCGGCAACGGCGATCAGGATCAAGAATCGGGGCATCGTTGGCTCCTTACATTCATAGGTCGTCGCATTGGTTCTCCTCCTCCTTCGTCATCTTCATCGCGCCTGCCGTCCTCTACTCAGCTCGCGTAGCGAACCATTATGAAGAGCTCGTCAGGAAGGAGCGCACCCGCTAGAGCTGTCACCTATGAATCCTCGCGACCATCGCGAGACAAGGCTAGTACTTCGACCATTCGCGGTACTTATGCAGCGGCATTGCAAGCAGGACGATGTCGTGCAGGTGCCCTTGCTGATCGTGGGCTCCGCCTTCGATCCGGCCGAGGCGCACGAAGCCGATAGCTCCCGCCGCTTCCACCGCTGCGGATTCGCAGTCTTCGACGACCTCCAGGAGGACGGCGTCGAGCTCCGCGCCAGCAGCGATGTTACACAGCTCGCGCATCATCGCGCTGCCGAGGCCGCGATTGCGCCACTCCGGCGTCACAGTGATGCGGATCTCTGCCATATGGCTACGTGCGCTTCCACGCCTGCGCACGAGTACGCCCTCGCCGACGATTCTGCCGGAGTCCAATGCAACGAGCGGGAGGGCGCGATCGAAGTTCAGGTGCTGCGTCCACTCCCGGATTAGAGCCGGCGAGGTAACGTCGTCCTTCAAGAAGAAGCGGTCCTCTTCTGGAATGCTCAAGAAGAAATCGAGCAAGCCGTCTGCATCGCCGGGCTCAAGCGGGCGGACGGTTGTCGCAAATCCATCCCTGAAGGAGATTTCCTTCGGATAGGCGGCTAATTTGTAGGTCGCTGCCATGGCTCTCCTCCCTTCGTCCGCTATTATGACCTGGAGTACACCGGTCATTCAGTGCTGCGCGGACTGCCTTGGCGGGCCGTTCAGCACTAAGCATATCCCCTGGCTGAGCCTAGGATGGAGAGCAGAGAGGTGGATCATCAAACTGACGGGTGAAAGTGGCGGAGCTTCGCGCTGCCGTAGCGGAGCTTGGGCGACGGATTTCGGAGCTCGAAGCCTAGTGCGAAGCAGCTTGAGGAGGATGTGGCGCCATTTGGTGGGCATGATCGAATCATGCGAATAGTGGCAACTACCGACGGATCTCTAAGATCCCTCGCAGTATTGCCACACGCGGCGGCGTTCGCCAACGCCAGCCGATCGGAGTTAGTATTACTCCGCGTCCTAGATCCGCAGCGAGACGTCCCTCGATCCAAGGGTGTTCCGGCGCAAAAGAGAGTCAAGTCTAGAGTTAGCGTTTGGACAGATGAACTGCGTGCCACCCTCGACGCATTCTCTATTGCTGGCGAGCCGACAGTGGATGTAATGCGCCGCGGTGAGCGGGTTCACGACGCGATAGCTCGCGTGGCTGACAAAGCGGGTGCTCGAATGATAGCGCTGAGTTCGCGAGGGGCGGGCGCGATCCGGCACGCGCTCATCGGATCCGTCGCCGCGCGACTCATCGGATCCTCCGGTCTGCCAATTCTTACGGCCGGCCCCCATGTGGGGCGGACGCGCCAGGCACGGCAGTACAAGATCCGCGCCACTACAGACGGCTCAACCGCATCCCGGGATGTCCTGGACGCAATAGGCACGTACGTGGAACGGTCATCCATGAAGCTGTTCCTGTTCCGTGCATATGTGCCGACGCTTGGTGATCGCGGCGAGCGAGCCGAGATGGCCGATTGCAGGAAGCGAATCCGAAAGCTCCAGGAGGAATTCTGGCCTCACGCGACTCGGTCGATGGTCTCGCATCTTGAAGGCCTTGCCCGATTGGACGACGCGATCCTTCAAGCAGCCGAGAAGATCACCGCGCACGCGATCGCGATGTCTACTTACGGCCACAGCGCGGGGCGTCATTTGCTTGTCGGAAGTACGGCTCCCGGGGTGCTGACTCGGTCCCACTCGCCTCTAATCCTGGCGCGCGCCGAGCCTCTCCCCGACGACGAACCAGCGCCAACTGGATCTTCGGATTCGGGTTAGCCCATGTCCTTCGAACTGTTCGCTGTAATCTGGCTGGCGTTCAACTTTGTCTTTGCCGGCATCTCCGCGTATGCCGCCAGTCGCTGGGGGCGGGATCCTTTTGGCTGGCTGATTGTGGGTGCAGTCCTGGGCCCGATAGGCTTCCTCGTCCTGCTGGCGATGCACCGAGATGATCTCCACCGATCACGCCTCCAGCTGGTCGGTCCGGGAAGCAGGACCGGGGTTAGGCCGCAAACTCTCGTACTATTGGCCGTCGATGGCTCGGCGGTCAGCACCAGGGTAGTTGAGCATGTGATTGATCACTTCGGGGCTGCGCTGGGCGAGGCGGCAGTTTTGAGCGTGCTGCCTATCGAGGTGGCTCCAACCTCAACACCTATTGAGGATTCGCCAAGGGGGCGCCGTCTGGAGGAAGAGATCGAGCGGCACCTCGGGTCTGCCTGCACTCAATTGCGGGCGGCGGGAATCTCCTGCAGACCGATTACGCTGTTTGGTGACCCCGCCAAGGAGATCATTACTTTCGCTGAGGAAGGACACTACGATCTCATAGTCATGGGCCGAAGGGGGCGGGGCGCTGTCGGCAAGGTGTTGCTTGGCTCGGTCTCTGACCGAGTGGTCAAGGCGGCTAGTTGCCCGGTGATGGTGGTCAGCTGACGCAGAAGTGCGCAGGCACCCGGCTGTTCGACGTGAGAGACTCTCGCCCGTCCAGCGTGCTTGATAGCGCTCGCAGTGTCTACTAGGATCGTCTTATGAGGCTACCTGCCGTGGCGCTGCCTGACAGCCCGATGGGAACCCGGATATAATTCCGCTGCGCCGCCATGCGACCGCGAAAGCGGGCCAACCGGTGTTACACATCGTCCCCGCATCCATGATCTTGGCCGCAACGTGAATCGCTGGATCTTGAAAGAGGAGTCTTGACGAAAGAACGCAGTTCCGCGATTGAGGGCAGGCGGCTACCGCCAGATGCCCTGCGGGCGGCGTTCGACGAAGCCGACCTGCAGTTTGACTGTACCGACGAACTGACGCCTCTGGCCGAATTCATCGGTCAGGACCGCGCCATTCGCTCCCTGCAGTTCGGCCTCAGCCTTCACAAGCCGGGCTACAACATCTTCGTGACCGGCCTCAGCGGTACGGGAAAGACGACGGCGATCCTAGACTATGTCCGGGCGCACGCCGAGACGCTGAAAGAGGACGCCCACGACTGGGTGTACGTGCACAACTTCGATGACCCGGGTAGCCCAAACGCGATAGCCCTGCCGGCCGGCCTGGGTCGCGCCCTGCGCGACGACTGTGAGCACCTCCTGAACACGGTGCGCTCGACGATCGTCCAAGTGTTCCAGAGCGAGGAGTATGAACGTCAGCGACGAGAGATCCTGGAGCAAGGGCAACATCAGGCGCAGACGTTGATCGACGACGCGCGAAGCCGCGCGGAAGCCGCCGGCTTTTTCTTTCGCGTTCAGCCGAGCGGCGTTCAGATGATCCCCCTCAAAGATGGGCGGCCGATAACACCAGAGGAGTTCAACGCGCTTCCAGCTGAGGAACAGCGGCGCCTTTCCAGAAAGGACGAACCGATTCACCAGCTGGTGAACGAGACGGGCGAACGCGTCCGCGGCGTGGAAAGGGAGGTCGCGGAAGCGATTCAGACCCTCGACCGCCAGGTGGTCGAGGGGATCGTCAAGACCCCGTTCGACTCTCTTGACGAGAAGTACGCCTCCGTGCCGGAAGTCGCCGAATTCCTGAAGAAGCTGCGCGAACACACGCTGGAGACCGCAGACGCGGTGCGCGGAGGACAGGCAGCGGCCGGAGCGACACCCGGCGGATCCGTGCCCCTGGCGGATCCCTTCCTCGCCTTCCACTGCAACCTCTTCGTCGACAACTCCGCCCGTGAAATGCCTCCGATCATTCTGGAGGCGAACCCGAACTGGACGAACCTCTTTGGCCGCATCGACCGCAAGGCTTTCTTCGGGACTTACGTGAGCGACCATACAATGCTCAAACCGGGAGCGGTTCATCGCGCAAATGGCGGCTATCTGATCCTCAACTTCGCCGACCTGGCGACCAAGCCGGGCGCGTGGGACGGCCTGAAGCGCGTGCTGAAAACGGGTGAAGTGCGTCTGGAAGACCCGATGGAACAATACGGCATGCTGACTCCGCAGGGCCTGCGGCCAGAGCCCATACCAGTGGACCTCAAGCTGGTGATAACCGGTGACCCTCTCTCCTACTTCGTTCTCTCGGCAGTGGATGAGGACTTCTGGGAGATGTTTAAGGTCAAGGCGGACTTCGACTACCAGATCGCGCGCACGATGGAGAACTCCCTCGCCTACGCGGGCTTTATCTGCGCCATCTGCGAGCGTCACAAGCTTCGGCATTTTGATCGCGCTGCCGTTGCCCGCCTGATCGAGCACGGTAGCCGCATGGTCGAAGATCAGGAGAAGCTCTCCGGCCGCTTCGGTCGCCTCCGCGACATCATCGTTGAGGCAGATCACTGGGCGGCTACGGCAGACGAGCCGCGCGTTACCGGCAAGCACGTCACGAAGGCGATCGAAGAGCGAGAGTATCGCCTGAACCTCGTCGAAGAACGCCTGCGCGAAATGCTGGCCCGCGGCACGATCATGATCGACGTTAGCGGCAGCGTCACGGGCCAGGTGAACGGCCTTTCCGTCATGAAGATGGGCGACTACGCATTTGGCCGCCCCAGTCGCATCACGGCTTCTGTTCAGCTGGGTCAGCGTGGCGTCGTGAGCATCGACCGCGAGTCGCAGCTCAGCGGGAAGATCCACGACAAGGGCGTGCTGACCCTGGCCGGCTTCCTCGGTGCCTCCTATGGCCACAACAAGCCACTCTCGATTTCGGCGACGATCTCGTTCGAGCAAGGATACGAGCCGGTTGATGGTGACAGCGCGTCGCTAGCGGAAATCTGCGCCGTGCTCTCCGCGCTCGCCGACGCGCCACTGCGCCAGGACTTGGCGATGACGGGCTCGGTGAACCAGAAGGGCGAGGTGCAGCCCATCGGCGGCGCAACGCTAAAGATCGAGGGCTTCCACGACGTCTGCCGCGAGAGCGGCTTCACGGGCCAGCAGGGCGTGATCATTCCGGCGCGCAACCGCAAGAACCTGATGCTACGCCAGAGCGTCATCGATTCGGTCCGAGCCAGCCAGTTCCATGTGTACGAGGTCGATTCGGTCAACGAGGCGATGGTGCTCTTGACCGGCCTCGAGGCCGGCGAGCGACAGCCCGACGGGACCTATCCGGACGGCACCATCAACGCCCGCGTCGATCAAGAAGTGCGCCGGATGGGCGAGGTCATGCGTAAGTTTGGGCGCACGCCGGAAACGTCCGGAGACAGCGAGCCACAAGCGCCGGAAGACAACCAGTCCGATTCGGGCACCGAAGAGTAGCCGCTAGGCGGAGTCCCCGCTTCGTGCGCACGACGGGCATAGCCCTCACCCCGGCTGCCGACGCCCGTGTCCCTACGTGTCGCGATCTCGAACTCGGCGCTTATTGCGTCTTCTGATGTGGCCGCCAGAGGGAGAGAACTTCCATCGCCACGATCCCAAGTACAAAGAGGCCTGCGCCGACCAGAAGCGCCTCGGTCTCCAGGTTGGCCATCATGAAAACGACTGAGGCGATCGCGATGGCCGCGGGGATGGGGAAGCGGCCGATGTTTAGCGGCACCCGGAAAGGGCGTGGGACATCGGGGTGTGTGTAGCGAAGGACGATGAGTGAGGCGCTGACAGCGCCGAAGCCAATGAACACGGCGAAGTTGGTGGCGCCGGCGACGAGGCTGAGGTCTCCGGTAAGAGCGAAGCCGACCGAGACGACGAGGCAGATGGCGATCGCTCTCACGGGCGTCTGCGTACCCGGGTGTATCCATGCAAGGAAGCGCGGAAGTGCGTCGGTCGACGCCATGCCGTAGATCAATCTCGAAGCGGCGATCAGCATCAGGAGAATCGTGTTCGCGGTGGAAAAGAGCGCGATTACCGCGATGGCATCGAATGCGGAGCTTCCGAGGACCTCCTCTGCCACCTCCGCTAGCGGGGCGTCTGTTGAGCTGAGAGATTCCCAGCCGAGCACGCTAATGGAGGCGATCGCGACGAGTAGATAAAGAGCGCTCGTGATAGCTACGGCTAGGAGCATGGCGCGTGGTACCACGCGACTGGCGTCCTGTGTCTCCTCAGCGAGCGTGGCGATCTGTTCGAAGCCGATGAAGGCAAACATAACGAGTGCGCCGCCGGCAAAGATACCCGTGGCGCCCTTGTTGGCATTCAGTAGGTCGACATCGCCGAAGTGAGGGACCCCAATAGCGATGATGAAGATCAAGCCGCCGACTTCGATGAAAGTGAGCACGATCGAGGTCCAGAGGGCTTCCTTAATGCCGAAAAAGGCGACCACAGTTGCGACGACGAGAGCCGCGACCGCGAGTAGCGTCACATCAACATCAACGAGACTGCTGAGGTACCCACCGAAGGCGAGGGCTACGGCTGCTGCGGCAACGACGTTACCAATAACGATGAGCCAGCCGACAACGAAGGCGGGCCGCAGGCCGAAGGCGCGGCGCGTGTATTCATAGTCCGCACCTGCCTTTGGGAAGGCGGATGCCAGTTCGGCGTAGCTCAGGCCGACTACGGCCGCCATGAGACCGGCCATGGCGAAGGAGATCCACATCGCGTCGCCGGATTTGGCGGCGACCTCGCCTACCAGCGCATAGATGCCAGCACCAAGGATGATCCCTACCCCGCCGAGGGTCGTCTCGAAGAGCCCTAGGCTGCGGCGGAGGGTCGGTCTCTCTTGTGCCAAACCACGGTGATAGTAGCACCTGTGGTTGGGCCAAGCGGCGTGTCAGACCGGAGTCGACCGGGACAAGTCACGAATTCAGATGCGAGTTCGTGGAGGGCCCGGTGGGCTTCGCACCCACGACTCCCGGATAAGACGCCGCTGGACGTGATTTGCTCGGTGCGAGCGCCCTTCCAGGCACGCGCAGTCAAGCAAATACGTGGTCCCTGGGAGAAGGTTCGGCGGCGCAATCTCTCTCTTCAACACCGGTGACGCTTGAGAGCAGACGGCCGGCTATCCTGGGTCTCCTTTCAGGGAATCTTGACACTGGTTCCCAGAACTGGACGCCTTCGTCAGGCTCATGAGACCCTCGACCATCTCTCTCAGTACTTCGTAGTCCGCGCTCAAGAGTGCGCCATGCGCACCAACTGCTCTGGCAATGTCCGCCGCGACCGGGCATCTGCAGTGCAACCCGAGGTCGTCGTAGATGGCGGGCAGAGCGTCGTCCGATTGCAGTTCATCTGGAGGCCAGAACTCCAGCCGGAGAGGCTCAGCACGAGTACCGGCGCCTTCGCCGCGGCAATCACTCTGTCCGTCACTCCACCACGTCCCCTGCTGGACATTGCGATCAAATCCGGGTCCAACTCTCGGATCGCCGCAAGAAGCGCGCCCGTTGGATATCCGCTGCGAACCTCAGTCGTCACCTCGATCCCCTCCCTTGCCACAGCCTCAGCGACCGTGGCGAGGTCGTCGCGGAGGAACTCCAGACCGGAGACGTCGGGGTCCTGGCTGTCGTCCTCGCTGACGCCGCTCGGCTGCCCGGCTCCGGAATCTCGAACGGAGAAGAGGGTAACACTGTGCTGGTTATTGCGAGCGAGCGCTATCACGAGGGGCAACACCGTTTCGGAGCGGTTTGAGCCGTCCAGCGGCACGAACATCTTCTTCATTTCGTTCCTCCC
>PVMK01188142.1_pt1 | contig 10795 bp, 8 predicted proteins | sample 1853481 | NCBI WGS metagenome assembly PVMK01 (sample SAMN08533507, study PRJNA380276) | Marine sediment metagenome, whole genome shotgun sequencing project. | reverse complement strand
TTGGCGTGGTAACCGACATAGATGGCGGCGTCGTAGCTCGCATCGATCCCTTCCATCATGCTCATGGGACCGTCCGACCAATCCCGAATGAGCTTGGCGCTACGATGCAGCATTTCGGGAAGCAGGTTCAGGGCAGAACCATGTGAATCCCGCACGATGATCTCCGTAGCGCCCGCAGCAAGGGCACCCTCGATCGCAGCATTGGCCTCACGCGTCATGGTCTGCCTGAAGTAGTCGTAATCTTTGCCGGAGCGGCGCGCATCGTCGACATTGACGACGCCGGTAACGCCTTCCATATCGACCGAAATAAACACCTTCAAACCACCGTCCGACTGTCCAAAGGCAGTGCCAATGAGTGCGAACGCAAGGACTAATCCCTGGATTGATATCTTCAACATATGACCTCCATTATTTTGGCGCCTGTGACTAAAAAAAGATCAGCGCCGTGAGATAGATCGGCGCGAGCGTCAGCAATGCGATGACGCAGTAACCCATGATGTCACGGATATGCAAGCCCGCTATTGCCAGCACGGGCACCGCGTAAAGCGGCTGGATTGTATTGGTCCAGACCTCGCCAACAGTGACGGACATGGCTACCCGTGGGATATCCGCACCAAGTTGCATGGCTGCCTCCGTCACGATCGGGCCCTGCACTGCCCATTGTCCGCCTGCCGATGGAATGAACATATTCAGGAAGCTGGCACTGAAAAACGTCCAGATCGGCAGTGTTTCCGCGCTTGCCACCGCCACGAATCCACCGACAATCAATTCGCCCAGCCCCGAATCTGCGATCAGCCCCATCAATCCGGAGTACAACGGATATTGAATAAGAAACGGCCCTGCGACCTTGGCCGCATTGCCCAGCAATTCAATGTAGTGCCGTGGAGAATCGGCGAACGCGAGTCCGAGGACCACAAAAATCATATTGAGACTATCGAGTTGCAGTTCGCCGCCAGCCAGGAAGAAACGGACCACGTAGACGCCGCCAAGCGATGCCAGCAGCAAAGTAATCCAGCGTGCGTTTTCCATCTTTTGCGAGGGTGTAACAGGAGCATCCATTGCGGCGTAACTATCCTGGACAGGCTCATCGTCTGCCGAAGGAGGTATTTCGATGACGTTCGCGTCGTCGGGGGCGAGCCTGCACAGGACCTGCGGCAAGATAATTATGATGCCGGCGACGATAGAGAGACTCCACCAGGAGAAAATCGTCTGATCGAGACTGATCAGCCCGATTTGTGTCTCGAGAAAATGACCGGGCGTGTTCAAAAGCAGCGGAATGGATGCAGACAAGCCCTGCATGCCGACCATCGCTCCACAATAACCGCAGGCAACGAGCAGGGGGAAATGAACCTTAATGCCACGCTCGCGGCAGTTATTGGCGATGATCCGCGCCAGTACGGCCGGCATGATCAACCCGAGGCCCCAGGACACCAGTGCGGCAAGACTGGCGAATATTGTCAGTCCGACATAAGCCATTTGTGCCGATCGGACCAGGCTCGCAACAGCGACAAGCAACCGTCGCACTGCGCGCGTGTTTGCTAACACATGACCTAACGCCAGGATCAGGATCATCTGCGCGGTAAACCGCAACAGAGTCCAGTAACTGTCGCCCCATGCTTCGACGGCCTGGACTGCACTGAAATCTGTAAACATGAGTGCGGCAGCAAAGCTTACGGCGGTAAGAAAGATCGCGATGACCAGCGGATCGGGCATCCAGCGTTCGGCAACTTTGACGAAAAAATCGGATGTTCTTCTTAGCATGCGATCAGCTTACGTGGACGGGACACTAACCAAGATCGTAGATAAGCGGCAGCACGATTGAGAAACCGATCCACATGATGATGGTCAGCGGAATGCCGACCCTCAGGAAATCCGAGAACTTGTAACCGCCCGCACTCAGGATCAGCAGGTTGGTCTGATAACCAAACGGGGTCGCAAAACTCATGTTCGCGCCAAACAACACGGCCAGGACAAACGGCATTGGGTCGACACCCAATTGCTGGGCGATGGCGACCGCGATTGGCGTGCCGATTACTGCGGCAGCGTTGTTGGACACAATGTTGGTCAGCACGGCTATGATTAATATGAACGAACTCAAGATAACCGGACCCGGCAGGTTCGACACGATGCCGACGAAGCCGCTTGCGAGGTAATCCGCCATACCGGTGCCCATGATCGCCTTGCCGAGTGCAAGGCTAGTCACAATAATCATGATCACCGGGGCGGATAGCGAATGCGTGGCATCACGCCAGGTCAGGCAACCGAGGGCCAGCATGAGGCCAACACCAATCAGGGCACTGACGGCAATCGGCAACAAGCCGACCGCCGCGGCAAGTACCACCAGGCCCATCACCGCCAGGGCACGATTGGCGCGATGGGTATGTGGCAGGTCGGTGGTGCCGTCGAGGACCAGCATAGTGCCGCTGGATTTCAGGGTGTCGATCGCGTCGCGCGTGCCCTGTACCAGCAATACGTCGCCTGCCCGCAGGCGAATGCTGTTCAGGTCGCCGGTCACCTGCGAGCTGGGCGCACGCGCCCTGTGAATGGCCAGCGGCAGCAGTCCATAGCTCGCGCTGAAGCGTGCGGCGGCCAGGCTACGAAAATGCAGCGGTGATCCGCGGGTGACCACAACTTCTGCCAGTTGCGGACCTGCCGCTTGTACTGGCGTGTCCTCGTCGACCGGGTGTTCGCTGTCAGAAATGTTATATAGCGTCGCGCCCAATAGCTGTTCGAAGTGCTTCAGGTTCTCCGGCGTATCCTTGACGAAAATCCTGTCGCCCGGCTGAAACGTTACGGACGGTAATTTGGCAAGAAACAAGGACTCACTGCGCTGAATCCTGTCGACCCGCATCTGACCGTCCGTTTTCGCGAGTACCTCGGACAGCGTCTTGCCCGCCGCAAAACTGTCTTCCGTTACGAACAGGTGGCCATTGAATACACGCGGCGTCGTATCAGCCATCGGCGGTATGCGATCCGGTAGCAATCTCGGCGCGATAAGCCACAGAAAAATCAGGCCGACACTGCCAACGACAAGTACGGGCAACACGAAATCGAACATACTGATTGTCGGTAGCGCAAGATCGCGGGCAATACCGACGACCAGCAGGTTGGTCGATGTGCCGATCGTCGTGGACATACCGCCGATAATCGTCCGCAGCCGCATCGGCAACATCACACCGGACACCGGAACTGAACCCGCAGGGACACCCCAACAAGGAGCGGCATCAGGAGCACAACTATCGGCGTGTTGTTCATGAATGCGCTCAACACTGCCGCGGCGACATGAGCGTTATCAGCAGCGCCAGCAGCGGCCGTGTCGACCAGGCACGGCTCACGATGGCCGCCAGCGGTTGCAAAGCCCCCGTGGTCTCGAGCGCCTTGCCGACCATCATGAGCGCACAGATCGCGACCAGCGCCTCGTTACCAAATCCCGCAAAGAAATCGATTGGCCCGAGGGGCACACCATTTCTTTCATAGGGAAAAAGCTGAAATCCGGCGACGAGTAGAATCAGGATAATCAGGCTTGAGGTTTCAAGCGGCAGTCGATCGCGTGTAAACAGGAACAGCGCCACCGCAGTGAGCAGTAGCACGGCAACGCCATGTGCGTCTGGTGTGATTGCTTGCAATCGAACCTCGCAGCGGTGATTCAGGCCCGGCAGATTAAAGCCCGGCAACGTTGAATCCGAATGTCCCCAATCAGAATTTGTGCGCGATCAGAATAAACGGTATCTCAGTTCATACCCCTGCTGCAACGAGTGAGCCCGTTTTGCACCCCTGGATAACCGCCCATGCACGCGTGTGGAAGACCTTATATTCATTCAGGCTCCAGCCGGGAAATTGTGACACATCCGCAAAACTCCACGCGTCGGCGCAAGCCACTACTGGCAGCAGATCCGTGTAACCAGCACTACAGGCGCCGTTCGAAGGTAGCACCGAGTAGGGGGAAAGTATGAGCATGTTGCGGTGGCGAACCGCCGATTTCTCGAGCGCGACTTGCCAGTGTCGACGCCAGTTTTCGCGCTGAATACTATCGTCCCAGCCGCTGGACGGATCGCTACTACAAAGCGCGGGCAGGCGGCCCAAGTTCCGCGCCAGCTGGCCCGAGCGGTGCCACAATGATGCTCGAATGCGAACGACAATCGCAGAGAGCCATCTCAGGGTACCGAGATTTGCCGGATCCAGTCCGCGACGGTCGACCAGGTCGCCCAGACCCGTGATCGACATGGCCAGCCTGCGATTGCAACGTGCGTCGGTACGCTGGCCGGGATGTGGCCAGCTAAGCTGATTCATCATTTCTTCCGCAAGATCGACGCCGCTCGCCAGGGCCGGCAACAACTGCTCCCACCTGATCTCGCCGGCATCGTTCGCGAAGTGAGGAAGCGGCAGGCTCATCGGTAGCCAGGCGGAATCTACGGGGACCTGTATGCCACAGACGGGCAAAACGGAGGCGGCCTCTTCATCGGCAAGCAGCGGGCATGCCGTTCTGACCGTAGCGCCATACGCGGGTTTGAGCGACACAGACGCCAGGCGATTGCGCCACAGGACGGACCAGTTCTGGTCCATCTCGGACCGCACCCGTCGATCGCTATGCGGCGTCATCTGCATGCTGTCCAAAAGCACATAGCGCGGACCGTTGCCGGGAAAAGATTTTGCGAAGATCTGAAACGCCTGCAATGGCAGCTGATTGGCATGCACGCAAACACCGAAGTGCTCGCCGCTGCATTTGTTGTTCGCAATCTCCCCCTGCAGGAACTGGCACAAGCGTTGCAGACTATCAATTGCCGCATCGCCACTGCCAAGATCAGTCAGTGACAGGGTCAACGGGATACGGTCCCTTAGTAGGGTCAGCACCGTGTCGACCGTATTCTCGGCGCCTGGGCCCGACCGCAGAAAATTACGGACCGAAAGCCGCATGGGAATGCCACCTGCTACGTTGCTTTGCGCACCACAAAGTGGCGGAACCTTGAATCCGATCAGTCGCAGCCGCTCGATTAGCGGGTGCAGCGCACTATCACCGTCCTGTCGCTGGCTTACAGGCGAACTGTTAGCCCGCCGCCGCGGTGATATTTCCGTGTTTTGCAGCATGTTGGTCCTTCCGTGGATTGTTGCCAATGCTGCTGGAATCAGAGCGGTTCGGCCGCCCGACTATCTGGGCAGCTTGTGGAGTTATTGCAATGGTCAAGCCTGCCGGCACCCCTGCAGGCGTTCGCCAATCTATACCTGGCGGATAGTTTCGTCTCGCCACCGCCACGCGTTACACTTGGGGGTTCGTGTCAGGGCACGAAAAGCGGCCGCCATACGGCGACGACAGGCGCAGGTGAGGGCAAGTGGATGAGCAAGCAGACAACTCGTGCAGCGATTTTTGCATGCGTTGTGCTGTTGTCTGTCAGCGCCTGTAATCAGCCCCCGTCGGTATCCGAGAGGCCAATCCTGCAAACAGGTTACTGGCAGGCAAGTATCACTTTGCCTGGCGGCAACATCGAAACCGGCATAGAAATCAGCAGAGCTGGCGAAGTCTACCAGGCCAGCCTGGTTAACGGGCAGGAACGGGTACGAATCAATGAGGTCAGCTTCCTGGACGGCGAATTGCTGCTCAGATTTCCCGCCTTCAACAATGAAATTCGTGCCACCCTGATTGACGGCAAATTGCTGGGTGAGCTGACGATCGTCGGGCGCTTCGGTAAGACCCAGGTGATGCCGTTTTCCGCAATACCGGGTAACGAGCGCAACCAGGAAGGCAGCGACACCCCCATGCACGATATGTCGGGCCGCTGGCAGGTACGATTTCACGAACCTGACGGTACGGATTCGCCATCCGTTGGCGAATTCGCACAGCGTGGGTCGCGGCTTTTTGGAACTTTTCTGACGCCGAACGGTGACTTCCGGTTTCTCGCGGGCCATGTTCTCGGCAACGGCTTCAAACTTTCCACCTTCGATGGTGCGCACGCTTTTCTTTTCTCGGGGGAGATCGGGGAAACGGGCGACATTCAGAACGCGAGTTTCTGGTCTGCCACATCGTGGCACCAGAACTGGTCGGCGACCCGTAACGAAGACATCAAGTTACCAGACGCATTTCAGCGCACATTCCTGAAACCCGGTTACGACACTTTTGAATTCGAGTTTCCCGACCCTGCTGGCGTCGTTGTTTCGCTGGCGGACGAAAAATTTGCCGGCAAGGTGGTGCTGATCACAATCGCCGGCACCTGGTGTCCGAACTGCAATGACGAAGCCGCGTTTATGGCGCCATTGCACAAGGAATATCGTGACCAGGGGCTGGAGGTCGTCGCGCTGATGTTCGAACACTTCGAGGAACATGACATCGCAGCGGAACAGGTCCTGCGATTTCGCGAGAAGTTTGATATCGAATACGACACGCTGATTGCCGGAATTTCTGACAAGACCGCGGCATCCGAGGTGTTGCCCGCGTTAAGCGCTGTGCTCGCCTATCCAACAACGATTTTTACGGATCGCGGTGGCCGCGTACGCCAGATTCATACCGGGTTCTCGGGCCCCGGCACCGGTGAGCACTACGAGCAACTGCAACAGGAGTTCAGAAGCCTGATCACGACCCTGCTGGCAGAACCCGAGGACCTGATTGAAGCGCTGACGTCGGATGAATCGGCGCCAGAATAAGAAGCCAAGCGTCTTACGATTACAGAATTGGACCGGAGAAAACAATGCCATCATTCGATGTTGTGAGTGACTTTGACGCTCACGAAGCAAGCAATGCCGTTGACCAGGCAAATCGTGAGGTGAACAATCGCTTCGATTTCAAAGGCACGGGCTCGAAATATGAGCTCGATGGGCAGCTGATAACCCTGACCAGCCCGGCAGATTTTCAGCTCAAGCAAATGCTCGACATCCTGCGTCAAAAGCTGGCAAAGCGTGGCATTGATGTCGCCTGTATGAAAGAGGAGGAGCCCGAGATCAGCCTCAACGAAGCGCGGCAGAAGGTCATCCTGCGGCAAGGTATCGAGACACCGCTCGCGAAAGATCTCGTGAAGCAAATCAAGACCAGCAAGATCAAGGTACAAACAGCGATCCAGGGTGACAAGCTCAGGGTGAGCGGCAAGAAGCGGGACGACCTGCAGTCCGTCATCTCCTTGTTGAAAAAAGCCGACATAGACCTGCCGCTGCAGTACGAGAATTTTCGCGACTGATATAAGGGTGTCGATGCGCAAAGCGCTACGCAGGCAGGACATCACGTTCGAGGACAAAGACCAGGCCTTGCGCGATGACGTGCGCACGCTTGGCACGCTGGTCGGCGAACTCCTGAAGGATCAGGGGGGCGACGAGCTTTTCGACGTGGTCGAGAATGCGCGGCTAAGATCGATTCGCCGTCGCGAAGGCAATGAGATTCCTGGCGAGGAGCTTGCCGGGCTGGTTAGGGGCCTTGATCTTCCACTTGCGATGCAGGTGATTCGCGCGTTTTCAACCTATTTTCAAATGGTGAACACGGCGGAAAAGGTGCATCGCATTCGGCGCCGCCGAGTGTACCTGCAGGAAGTCGGCCAGTACCAGCCGGGTGGCCTCGAAGAAACCATGGTCAAACTAAAGGCTGCCGGGCTGGACCTGCCGGCGCTGCAGGATCTGCTCAATCGGATCTCTATTGAGCCAGTATTCACCGCACACCCGACCGAGCCGACGCGGCGCACGATTCTTCGCAAGGAACAACGCATCGTCAGTCGCCTGATCGACATGCTGAACCCGACGATGACGATCCAGGAAACCCACACTTGTATCGAGAACATCAAGCTGGAGATGACGACCGGTTGGCAGACCGATGAGAACCCGTCCGAGCAGATGACGGTGTCGGACGAACTCGAGCACGTGCTGTTCTTCATGACCGATGTCCTGTACCGGGCAATGCCGCCGTTTTACGAGGACATTGAGAACGCCGCCATCCGAGTCTACGGCGACGAAGGGAATCGACTGCAAGTCCCGGCGATCATCAGATTCGCGTCCTGGGTCGGCGGCGACATGGACGGCAACCCGAACGTCAATGCCAAAACGATTCGATCAACCCTTGCCCGGCAACGCTCGCTGATTCTCGACCTGTATTACCGGGAATGTGGCGGTCTTTCCGCAAAACTCAGTCAATCGAGGCATCGAATCGGCATCGATGACGCGATCATGGACAAGATCGAACACTATCGCAGCATGTTCAAGAACGCCTATCACGCCGTGCCTGCAAGACACCGGGAAATGCCTTACCGGGTGTACCTGCGTCTGGTGCAGCACAGACTGCAAGCTACCTACGACGATGACGCCTATCCGTATGAGAATGTGGGCCAGTTTCGGGCCGATATTCAGTCAATTGCGCATAGCCTCGAGGCACATGCAGGCCAGCATGCTGGCCTGTTCGCTGTCAGGCGTCTGTTGCGAAGGATCGATACCTTTGGCTTCCACTTCCTGACGCTTGATGTCCGACAGGATGCGCTCGTTCACCGCGAAGTCATCGGCGAGCTACTCGGCGAGGAAGACTGGCTGGAATGGAAGCCGGAGGATCGCGCGAAGCGAATTGTCGAAGCAATCGAGTTACGGGATTCGGCGCCGGATTCACAGAGCGTCAGTGCGCGCAAGACATTGGCCGTGTTCCACGCGATCGCGGTATGCAAGCGCAGGTATGGTGATTATGCAATAGGGCCATTTATTGTCAGCATGACACAGGGAGCAGATGACATTTTGTCGGTGCTGCTGCTCGCCAACTGGAGCGAATTACACAATCGTCATTTCGAAGTTCCAATAGACATCGCGCCATTACTGGAAACCGTCGACGATCTTCAGCGAGGCCAGGAAATACTACAGGCCCTCCTCGGCAACGAAATGTACCGAGCGCACCTTAAACGACGAGCAAATCGACAAGTCGTGATGATCGGCTACTCCGACAGCAACAAGGATGCCGGTCTTGCATCGGCACGCTGGGCATTGCAGGAAGCACAGACTGATCTCGCCCGGGTCGTCGGTGAACAGGGCATCGAGCTGAATCTTTTTCACGGGCGGGGCGGCACCATCAGTCGCGGCGGCGCCAAGACCCACGCGGCGGTGCTCGGCGCGCCACCTGGCACCGTTAATGGCCGCTTAAGGGTCACCGAGCAGGGCGAAATTATCAATGAAAAGTACGGCTTGCGGGGCATTGCATTGCGAACGCTCGAACAGGCCGCAGGATCTGTGGCGCTGGCGACAGCGATGCCGGAGCATCGTGGCAATGACATGCCGGAGTGGCACGAGATGATGCAGGTCATCGCTGATGTAAGCCGTGACACTTATCGCAAGCTTGTTTTCGAGTCTCCGCGGTTTTACGAGTATTTTCGGCATTCGACACCAATTGATCTGATCGAGCGCATGCGCATCGGCTCTCGTCCTTCCTCGCGTCGCGCAGGCCGTGGGGTTGAGGATCTGCGCGCCATACCCTGGGTTTTTGCCTGGACGCAGACCCGGCTCATGCTGCCTGGCTGGTATGGTCTCGGCAGTGGTCTTGCCGCGGCTTGCAAACAGTTTGGTGACGCCCCATTCCGCGAAATGTTTCATGAGTGGTATTTCATGCGGGCACTGACGGCCGACGCAGAGATGGTGCTTGCAAAATCAGACATCGGCATTGCGCGGCTTTATTCCGAACTGGCCGGCGAACTGCACGAGGAATTCTTCCCGATTATCGAGAAGGAATTTGAACTGACCTGCGAGCTGATACTTGATTACTCAGAGCACGACGCACTGCTTGACGGCGATATCACGCTACAACGCGCAATCATGTTGAGAAACCCCTACGTCGATCCGATGAGGTTGATGCAAATTGCTCTGTTGGCTCGCTGGCGTGCAACAGACTACGAAGATCAGGAATTGTTCAGCGCACGCCTCGCAAGCGTTAACGGCATAGCGCAAGGCCTGCAAAACACAGGTTAAAGGAATTATGGGTGCCGGAATTATGAAGAAGTATGGGTGCCGGTGTTCACTTATTGACATGTTCCAAATACGCTGTCGAACTGTGACAAAGAATTAAGTAAATAAGTGAACACCGGCACCCATACTTCACATCCTGTCGACAAAAAGGGAACTCATCCCAAAAAGCAGGTGCTGTATAAATTTCTTCTGCTTTGTTTCTTGCTCGTAAGTTACTTTTCTTATCTCAGTTTCCAGTACGACGTAATAACAGGCGGAATTGCGTCCGCACTCACCTGGACCTTTTTTGTTCTTTGTACACCGATTGCGGACGCTGGCTTCTTGTTGGACTTCCCGCTCAGGCTTCTATTCGGCATTCGTATGGTGATTTCGGAAATTGCTGTTTGGGCCTTAGCGATCGCCATCAATGTCGTTTCATTGATGTACTTTGCCGAATACTACGAGACAACGAAACTGACGATGCTCCTGCATGCAATTCTTACCATCCCGTATCCATATTGGAGCGTGATTTTGCTATCCGGAGCGGGCACATTTCTTTCAATTCGATTCGCCGATGAACTCATGGATGTTGTTCATCACAGGGACAGGAGCTTTTTTCATCGCCATGCCTTTAAGCATGAAATCGTAATACTCGTTTTTTTCGTGCTTGTTCTTGTTGGGTACTACAAGCTCATCGCTTCGCTTGGCATTGAATCCGCGTTTTGAAAGGCGGAAGTGTGGGTGCCGGTGTTCACTTATTGACATGTTCCAAATACGCTGTCGAACTGTGACAAAGAATTAAGTAAATAAGTGAACACCGGCACCCATCATGGATGTTGTTCATCACAGGGACAGGAGCTTTTTTCATCGCCATGCCTTTAAGCATGAAATCGTAATACTCGTTTTTTTCGTGCTT
>PVMK01159679.1_pt1 | contig 10797 bp, 13 predicted proteins | sample 1853481 | NCBI WGS metagenome assembly PVMK01 (sample SAMN08533507, study PRJNA380276) | Marine sediment metagenome, whole genome shotgun sequencing project. | reverse complement strand
TATCTAAAATTTAAACGAATGCTGGTTTAAACCATAAAGGAGGGAGTTAAAATGGGCGTGATGGATACGATGATGGACATGATGATCAAAACCATCAGCAAAGAAAAGCGTGAACGGATGATGATCAACATGATGCCCCAGATGATGGAAGGCATAGACATCTATGAATTCATGCCAAAGATGATGACAGACATGCTCAAGGATGTCACTGTGGATGACCTGATCGCATTTATCAAGCGGGGCATCGAGGAACAGGACAAGCTCAAAGAATTGACCGACAAAATCGCTCAAGCTAATTTGATGCAGCAAATGATGTTTAAGGTCTACCAAAGCAAACTCGGCTTTGATGAGACCGTATCAGCTGTAGCAGAAGCAGCACCTAAAAACGGCTGGCAAATCCCCGACATTAGAGATTTACAAAAGGAATATCAAGAGGCAGGGCGTTCTGACACGACAAAGGTAAAGATAATATATTTCTGCAATCCGCAGGGGGGATACGATATTCTCAAAGATGATAGCAACAAATCAATGTCAGTTATGATGCCTATGGGAGTCAGCATTTATGAAACCTCTGACGGACGAGTTGAAATTGCTGCCATGAATTTGGGAATGATGAGCGGGATGTTTTCTGGCGTTGTCCAAGAAGTGCTGAGTAGCGGTGCTGCCAACATGGAAAAGACCCTACAGGGGGTTGTAGAGTAATTCCATCAGAAAGAAGGATTTCAGATGAAGGATTCCCAGCAACAGAAGATGAGGAACGCCGCTCCCTTCAGCTCAGTACGAATCACGGCCTGGTTTTACGATATTCTGGATTATCCATGGGAACGGCAGTATCGACATTGGCGGCCTCAATTGGTTGGAGATATCCATGGTGAAGTACTCGAAGCCGGGTAGGCACCGGCGCAACCTGAAATATTATAATTCAGATGTTAATCTTATCGCTATTGACCTATGTAAAGCGATGGTGAAAAAAGCCAAGAAGAGAGGGGGATCTGTTGTATGTATGTTGGATTGTCGGCAGGAGGATGCCACCAAGATGACATCGATTTGTTCGAACCACTTTGACTGGATACTATCTGGGTTCTTGTGTTGTGTTCTTCCTTATAATCTTCAAGTTTTGGCGATTAGACAATTTGCGAGGGTACTAAAACCCGGTGGCAAAATTCGTCTTCTCGAAATGGTGTATTCGAAGATACCCAAGTATAGAAGACGACAGGATTTTCTTGCCCCACTTGTTGAAAAAATTTACGGTGCTCGCTTTGACCGTAATACCTTAGAGACTCTGAAAGAATTTTCGAGGCTAAAAATTACGAATACGTATTTTTTAAAGAGGGACATATATCAGGTGATTGAAGGCTACCTTGTTGAGTAGATTGATCCACCTTAATTGCGGAACAAGGTATATTATGATGTCTATTAAATCTTTATGGTTGGGATTAACCGCCCCTCTTCCCATATCTATTGCAAGTAACGTCTTTGCTCAGCAGCCATGCGATTATGTCCACTGGGGCATGGATCTTTGCATGATTCGGGGATGGGGGACGGGATGGTTCAGATTGATCTTTATGCTCGTCTTCTGGGTCTTGGTGATAGTGGGCCTTGCCTTTCTCATCATACGGCAAGTCCAAGCCACAAAGAACGAGAAGGATGGGTGAGTATTGGAAATATGCCCTTTTTGCTGAGCTATTTAAACGAAGGGGCGATCAATCAAAAGCCAAAAAAAATCTCGATAAGATAATTAATATTTTCAAAGACTGCGGTGCTAAAACCTTTGATCTCCAACATCTATTTACCGGCACTGAATTGTCTGACCCACAACCGATTTCCGATGGCTCAACCGCATATACCCTTTTTGATGGATGCTTTTATGTATGCATACTCAAACAGAACCCAAGGAAAAAAGCAGGGGCTATCCTTATTATTTACACTTGAGTTGACCTCATCTCCGACCTGCTCCTATATCTTCATACTTACAAATGGAGGGTAATATGGAATGCCCAAAGTGCCAGTTTGTTAATCGTGAAGAGGCTAAATTTTGTAATGAATGTGGTCATAAATTGGAGTTCGCTTGCCCTAAATGTGATAATGTCAATCGCTCAGAAAGTAAATTTTGTGATGCATGTGGCCACGATCTCTCAAAACCGTTTGTGTGTAAAAAATCATTAGAGTCTTCACAACCATCTGATATGCTTTCCGACACATCTGGACCGGCTGTTTTTCCTGAAGGGGAACGCCGCCAGACCACTGTTGTTTTCTCCGATCTTTCCGGATACACAGCGATGAATGAACAGCTCGATCCTGAAGAGGTTGAAAGAATTATGGGTCGAATTAAGGAAGAAGCGGTGGGCATAGTGGAAAGTTATGGAGGGATCGTCAATCAGTTTGTGGGGGATGAAATCTTAGCCCTGTTTGGAATTCCCACGGCCCATGAAGATGATCCTCTCCGGGCTGTCAAAGCTGCCATGGAGTTGCATAAGATGGTCCGCCAAATGAGCCCTGAGGTAGAAGATCGCATTGGAAAACCACTCACAATGCACACCGGAATCAATACCGGACTGGTCGTGACAAATCTACGAGATGACCGAGATGGCTTATATGGTATCACCGGCGAAACAGTAAACACCGGGGGCGAGGCTTAAATCTCAGGCGGGATCGGGCGACATTCTGGTGAGCCCAGAGACGAAGAAATTGATTACACCCTATTTCAAGACGATAGCCCTTGAAGAGATCAGGTTGAAAGGAAAAACAGAACCAACGATTCCCTATCAAGTCATAGGGGAATCAAAGATTCAAACCCGATTTGAGGTTGCAGAGCAAAAAGGGTTTACACCATACACCGGACGAGAGCAGGAATTAAATATCCTCCATTCCTGCCTTGATAAAGCACTCCAGGGAGAAGGTCAATTCATTACGGTGGTGGGAGAAGCAGGAGTGGGCAAAAGCCGTTTGCACTATGAGTTACGGCACAGGTTGGATCGAGAAAAGATTACGGTTTTGCAAGGATGGTGTCAGTCCTATGGGAGTGATATTCCTTATTTACCCTTCATAGATGCTTTGCGACGGGGGCTCCAGCTAAAAGAAGAATATAGTCCGACGGAGTTATTGGAAAAAGCCGTGACCAACATCAAAGCTATCGATCCTTCATTAGAGCAGTTTATCCCACTCTATCTTCACTTGCTGTCCATCCCAAGCGATTATCACCTGCCCGCACGTCTGCAAGGGAAGGAACTGCGGAAAGCTATGGAGGAAGCTCTTGCTGCGATAATAACCCTGAATACGCAACTTAGGCCGATGGTAATGATCCTGGAAGATTGGCACTGGAGTGACGACGCTTCACAATCGGCTTTGAAAAATTTGATTGGCGTGACAGCTTCTTTTCCTTTTATGTTAGTGGTCACTTACCGACCTGTCTATCCAGCCAGTTGGGGCGACTTGAGCTATCACACACCAGTTATATTGAAGCCCCTGGATGCCTCAAACACTGAAAATATAATCAAGTCAGTAACAGGAGCAACACATCTACCGGAAAGATTGGGGGAATTAATCCATGACCGCACCACCGGTAACCCGCTATTTATAGAAGAAGTATGCTATTCTCTAATTGAAGAGGGTGTAGTAGTGGTCAAAGGCGAAGAGGCGACCTTAACGCAAATCTCTATCCAAACTTAGCCTGCCTGATACTGTACAGGCAATTATCCGTACCCGACTGGATCGTTTAGATAGAAATACCAAAGAAGCCATACGATTAGCTTCTGTTATCGGCAGAGTGTTTGGTCAGCGGATTCTGGAGAGGATCTATTCAGCTCAATTTGAACTTTCCGAATCCCTGGAAGCATTGAAGACCGTAGAAGTTATCCAACAAACTCGTGTTTTGCCGGAAGCAGAGTTCACCTTCAGGCATGTTATGACACAGGCAGTTGTTTATGAAACTTTGCTTCTGCAACGGCGGAAAGAGATTCATGGTGCTATAGGGCAGGCTATTGAGGAACTTTACTCCGAACGGTTGGAAGAACAGGCGCCGATTTTGGCTTATCATTATATCCGTAGCGATCAACAGAATAAAGCCATCGAGTACGCCCTGTTAGCCGGTGATCAGGCTGCCGGTCTTTTTGCAAACACGGAAGCTACGGCCTACTACGAGCAGGCTTTTACGATCTCCCAAACACTTCCTGAATCTTCAAGAACTAAAAAATGGCAAATTGACGCGGCCCTCCGGCTTGCTTCTGTTGGGATAACAAGGCAGGACATTGAAAGAGATCTCAAGAACCTGGAACAGGTTCGTGACCTGGCAGAAACGTTGAATGACGAACCCAGTTTAGCACGGATACTTTATTGGCTTGGAAGGATTCACTATGTTCTTTGGAGCCCACAGACCGCCATGAAGTATGCTAAAAAGAGCCTCATGATTGCAGATAGTTTGGGAGATGATGCCCTTGCGGCTTCCCCGGTCAATCTCATGGGGCGAGTCTACTATCAAGTGTCAGAATTTGTTCAGGCCAGTCAGTTTTTGGAGCGAAGTGTTGAACAGATGCGACAGATCGGGAACAGAGTCGAGGAATCCACGGCATCGGCACTGTCAGGCTATGTGTTAGCATTTTTGGGCGAATTTGATCGAGCATACGTCCATGCCGATCATTCTATTAAGCTGGCACAAAAGATTCAAAACCCCTTTTGCTAAGGCAAATGCTTATCATTTGAGAGGGTGCATCTGTGACCAGCAAGGTGAATGGACTCAGGCAATTAAGGATTATGAGAAGGCGATACTAATCGCTGAAAAAGCGGAAGATCTTTTCCGGCTTTATTTGGTGAAATCTTGGAAGGGTCGAGCCCACGTCATGATCGGAGAAATATCCCTGGGGACGAGAGTTACTTGAAGAAAGTTTAGCCCTTGCTGAGAAGATTGGGACCAAATTCTGGCTTGCTTGGCAGAAAACAGCCCTTGCAGCTTGCCTCTTTATGCTTGGGGAACTCGAAACAGGGTCTCAACTTTGCCAGGATGCGATCTGCCTGGGTGAAGAAACAAGCGATAAATACGTCATTGCTTTTGCTAATCGAACCTTTGCTGAAATCTTATTCCGTCTGAAACCTTCAGATCCGAAGAGAGCTGATCAGGTGATCTTAGATGCCATAAGGATTCAGCAGGAAATCGATGCAAAGCCTGAGATAGCCAGAAGCTATGTAAGTTATGCCCATTTGCTCACAGGAATGGCGGAAAAAGAAAAGGCCAAAGAGTATCTTGCCAAGGCAATTGGCATGTTCCAGCAGATGGGCATGAATTGGGACTCGGCCCAAGCTGAACAATTACACCGCAAGCTCATGATTTAACAAAGTGATTTTTCCTCGAACGTATCCGAAGCTCACGATGTAAGTTGTTTGATACTTGGAATATATCTCAAGCTTTTTATGCCTTAAAAATCTTGCCATATCTCCAACATACAAAAGATTTTCGAAGCCTGAAAATTTTTGTGATATCGTCAAAAAAATATGATATCAACAAGTAGGCTCTAAGTTTGCGTATTCTCAATTTATCTGGATTTTTGATTCCTTCCATTTAGCCAATGGCATCTAAATCATTCAATGGATGGGTATCAGACTATTTTTTCTTGACAATTCAAACTGACCTCACTACATATACCACATTGTGGCAAGTTGAAATCCAGAAAATCGGAACATCTCTTGCTAATTCGAAAAATATCCCTATCAACCTGATCCACGCCACTCTCAAAAGCTGTAAAACCAATTTATACCGCTATTAGGAACAACAGTTAGACCGCTAATATCTTATAAACTTTCAAATATAGGAGGTATAGGATGGCATCAGAGGCTTTCCAAGAAATCGTCAATGCCTATCCAGAACTGGTTGTAGAACCGGCTGGTTTTGGTAGCGATGAAATTGACATAGATAATTATCGGTCTTTCATGAGCAAAAGTGCTTTTTCAGTTTCCGATTCAACAGAAGTTACAAAAACAAGCGCAGGAGGAGTACCAGCTGAGTGGATTATTGAGTCAGGTGTGAAACCAGAGAAGCGTATGGCTTTCTTTCATGGTGGTGGTTTCGTAGCAGGAGAATTAGATTTCTATCACCCGTTTGCCTCTTGGATTTCCAAAGCGACAGGATGCTCTGTACTACTTGTTGACTACCGATTTGCTCCAGAACATCCTTTTCCGGCAGCAGTAGAAGACGTTCTTTCTTCATATCGCTGGATGTGCAAAAACGGGCCAGACGGAGAATACCCTGCGCGCAAAACATTCATTGGTGGTGATTCCGCTGGCGGTTGTTTAGCATTAGCGACTTTGCTGGGGCTGAAAGATGCTGGTGAAGATTTTCCGGATGCTGCAGTTACCCTTTCTGCCTTTTTAGATTTGGCTCTTACTGGTAAATCAATCGCTAATCGTGCAGGATTGGACATTCTATTTAAGCCAAGTCATTTGAAAAAAGTTGCAGAAGTTTACCTCGCCGGACAAGACCCTCTTATACCATCTTCATCGCCACTCTATGGTGACTTATCCGGGCTCCCGCCAATCTTAATGCAAGTGGGTAATGCTGAACTTCTCTTGGATGATAGTGTTCGATTTGCAGAGAAGGCAAAGAAAGCCGGAGTGAAAGTAACATTAGAAGTTTGGCCGGAAATGTTTCATGTCTGGCAGCTGTTTGGGCCTGCCTTCCCGGAGGCACAGCAGGCAATTGATCGTATTGGTGAATTTATTCGTTCGTTCTGAGTTATTTCTTAAGAGTTTAACTGGCGGCAGATGCAATTCATCGGTAATATAAGAGCGCTTTCAAATGTGCCGATACCTCCGATGTATCAATGATTTTTTAAGCCATAAAAATGTTATAATATCACAGGCTATGGCATTTTTTGATTAACTAAATGTATTTGTAAGGATAGCATTATGCCAGCGCTTTCGACAGACGGTTGGAATATAGATTATGTAGAGGTGGGCACAGGCAGGCCGGTTGTACTTATCCACAGCTCCGTGAGCGGAAACCAGCAATGGCGATCACTTGCGGAAGCTTTAAAAGACCGCTATCGTGTTTTAGCGGTCAATCTTTTTGGTTACGGCGACACGACACCGTGGCCCGAGAATGCGGTGCAAACCCTCGCTGATCATGCCGACCTTGTTTTGGCGCTTTGCAGCAATTCAAGGGGTCCTGTGTTTATTGTTGGTCACTCCTTTGGAGGCTCGGTGGCACTGAAAGCAGCCTTGCGCCTTGGCCACAAGGTCGCCGGTCTCGTGTTGCTTGATCCAAACCCTTTTTATCTCCTGTCTCAGCACAAGAGGCAAGCAGCATATGAGGAAGCTAAAGAATTGCGAAACCATGTAAAACGATACGGTGCTGTCGGCGATTGGCACAAAGTTGCTGAACGATTTGCAGATTATTTTGTTAGTGATGGGGCATGGGAGAGTATGCCTGCCAAACGCCAAAGTGCTTTCTTGGAGGCAATGCCCCCCAATTTTCATGAATGGGATGCCGTAATGAACGAAACGACGACAATAGATACATGGGCATCGCTTAAGGCAAAGACATTGGTCGTGTATGCTGCCGATACAAAACGGCCGATTCGAGAAATTGTTGAGTTATTTGTTGATGCTTGTCCGCACTGGTTTTTTAAGGAGGTAGCTGAGGGAGGTCATATGGCGCCTTTGTTTCAGCCGGAATTAGTGAACCCGATAGTTACTGAATTTTTGAATTCAATTGATACTTCTTTATGAGAAGTCATAACGCAAGCTTTACACCTTTGATAACTCCAATGTACTACTATCCTGCTGTAGCTACTGTTTATTGGGATATCGGCTTCATGTCTCAGATGTAAAATTCCACTTTCTAAGTGACTTTCCGAGATTGTATATTAGCCATGCGAAACCCACACTTTGGCTGAATGATGGATTTCGGCTATTAATCCAAACTCGTGACTCTCGAAAAAGTCTGTTATATTAGCCTTCGTAATATACAAACAGAATTCAAGGGAAAAATAGCAGCCTTCCTTACTCCAAATTATCAGAAAACATCAAAATCCCGGCGGCCAGGTGCTCCAAGATCGGCTCCGAAATTATTGATCAGCTCTTTCCGGCGATTCTCCGCATTATTGTTAATGATCTGACATTCACATTCCAAATTCCGGCCGATGCGATCCTCGATTATCTCCTTAGCAATAAGATTGTCATAATCATATTTTTTACAAATCTGCGATAATAGCTTGAAGGGTTTCCAAGACGGATTCCGCCGATCGTGTAGATGACCACAGCAATAATAACTGGAGCTGTTTGAATGGCCCCTGACTTCGACCTTCTTCAGTTTGTTTTGCAGCAGATCGATATATTCTTTCATGAATTTTTGAAATATTGGAACCTGTTCAAGGTCGGTCCATGTTCTATCTGGGATATAAATTGTATTTGGCATCTTTACGTCACCTTCTTTTGATGTTTGTTCCTGCAGCGACAGCGAATGCCAAAGCGTAACGCAATATCCACTTGACCTTATACACCTCGATGGTGTTATCTGTAGTTTTAGCTGACTGGAATGATCTCAATCTATCTTTAATGTGACAAGCTTCTCCCTATAGCTGGATAACATTACAAAAGTGATGATAAACTGGTCCGTATAATTACTTGTTATCCGCGTATTAAAAATTAGGAGAATTAAATGGATTATAAAATCACTTCAAATACAGCTCTTAACTTCCGGCCAGTTCCGCATTCACTGTCAGATCAACGTTTCGCTTGCCTTGATATGGCTTTTGCCCACCTAACTGGTGGGCTCGATGTTTCGGGCTTGCTTCTAAATGGTGTGCAAAAGTTGAGATAACTAAATAGTGTTTCTTCCAATATCCTCCTTTGGTTACTGGTTGCCCGGTTGAAACGAAGGGGCCTTCGTTTTGACTTTCTCCATCCGCCGGAGTAATAAAAATGATTAATTTTGCATTCATAGTATTCTTCAAATTTCCAGTGTTCCCCATTGCTGTCAGTCAATTCAAAATTTCATCAACAATTTGACCCATCCAGGCGACATCTTTGGGCCTTTGTTTTTCCACCCACTGATCGAATTCGCTTTTTTTCACACGAACGATTCTTCCAGCCGCCCCGATTCGATAGTGAGGAATGGGATTGACCGGGTCCTTCAACAGATCCCACAGGGTCCTGTCGGAAATTCCGGAGTATTCGGCTAATTCTGAAACCTTGAAATATTCTTTTTTGACCATCTTCGTATTTACCTCCTTTCTTAGTTGGTTCCTCACTATCGATATGTCCCATGCTAATGCAGAAGGCGATAAACTACTAACCCAATTAAAACGGTGAGTTAGGATGAACTTCATCCAAAAATCAGGAAATTTTTGGATGTGAATAAAAATGAAGAAAATGGGAGAATTTAAGTGATGGAAATGGTATAAACGGTTCAGAGAGAGGTAAGGGCGACTTTAACTCAGATCTGAACCAAACTTATTTAGATAAGGAGGTTAAAATGGGAGTTAAAGTCAGAGAAAAAAAGAAAGGTTCTGGAGTCTGGTGGATTTTTATTGACCATCAGGGAAGGAGGAGAGCAAAAAAAATTGGTAGGGATAAGAAAGTAGCCGAAAACATCGCTAAAAAAGTTGAAGCGAAGTTGGTTTTAGGGGATATGGGACTGGTGGAAAATAAGACCGTCACAGCAGCCACATTCGAGGAATATGCTGATACTTGGAAAACGCTGACTGTGCCTGCTACCTGCAAGCCCTCTACGGTAAGTGATTATCAAGGGATACTAAAAAATCATGTGTTGCCGGTATTTGGCAAATCCTCGGTTAATGAAATCAACCGGTTCATGGTTAAAAGATTTTTAATGAAAAAAATTACAGATGGTTTTGCATCAAGTACGGTCACTCACATGAAAAATGCTGTTTCCGGTGTTTTGAATCTTGCGGTTGATGATGAAGTTTTGTCGACAAACCCGGCTCATAATATCGGGAAAATATTTAAAAGGCAAAATCCAAAACCCAAAATTGACCCTTTTAATAAGGATGAGCTGGCAGCCCTGCTGGACACGTATCAAATTCACTTTCCTCGACATTATCCCCTGATCCTAACATTGGCGCGAACTGGAATAAGATTCGGTGAAGGTTTGGGTTTGCAGTGGAAGGATATTGATTTCAAAGGTCGTTTCATAACCATTGAAAGAAGCTTGTCCAAGGGCAGACTTGAAACTCCAAAAAATGGGCAGAGCCGGAAAGTGGATATGTCTCAGCAACTCACACATACCCTCATGGAACTGAAACATCACCGAAAAGTTGAAACGTTAAAGAGGGGATGGGCGCGGATGCCGGAATGGGTTTTTGTGACTATGAATGGAGAGCCTTATCATGAAAGCTACACAAGAAGGGTGTTTTACAAAGCTCAAAAAAAGGCAAGTCTCAGAAAGATAAGAGTTCACGACCTGAGACACACCTATGCAACCCTGCGGATTGCCAAAGGGGATAATATTGCTGACGTATCCAAACAGCTCGGCCATCATTCAGTAAAATTTACAATGGACATTTATTATCATTGGGTCCCGGGAGGCAGTAAAGCTGAGGTTGATGGGTTGGATGACCTCGGCTCGGGCGCAACCATCCGCAACCTATCCGCAACCAAAGAAAAAGGAGTTAATCGTGGCAGCGACTAACTCCTTGATATTATTGGCGTCCCCAAGGGGATTTGAACCCCTGTTGCCGGCGTGAAAGGCCGGTGTCCTGGACCAGGCTAGACGATGGGGACACAGGTAATACGCATGGGGCATAGCGTATGGCGTTACAAACGATTGTGTGACACTACGCTCTGCTC
>PVMK01115346.1_pt1 | contig 10797 bp, 8 predicted proteins | sample 1853481 | NCBI WGS metagenome assembly PVMK01 (sample SAMN08533507, study PRJNA380276) | Marine sediment metagenome, whole genome shotgun sequencing project. | reverse complement strand
GCCGAAGCCGCTGCTGGTGCATCGGCTTCGGCTTCTACTTCCGCTGCTGGTGCATCGGCTTCGGCTTCTACTTCCGCTGCTGGTGCATCGGCTTCGGCTTTTACTTCCGCTGCTGGTGCATCGGCTTCGGCCTTTGCTTTCGCGGCTGGTGCATCAGCCTCGGGCGCTACATCTTTCGCTGCGTCGCCTTTGGCTCTGTCGCGATTAACCTGATCCGCGGTGACCTTCTTCTTCACAGCGGCCCTCTTGGCGGTCTTTTTCTTGCGTTTGGCGGCTTTTTGGGGGTTGCCATCGGCCTCAAGCTCGACAAATTCATCTTCGCCAAGCGCAACTTCGGGCAGAGACGTTTTACCGTCCAGAACCGCATCGGCAACCATGCCTGCGTACAGTTCAATTGCGCGCATCGCGTCATCATTGCCCGGGATGACGTAATCGACGCCGTCCGGCGAGCAGTTCGTATCGACGACCGCGACCACCGGAATACCCAATTTCCTGGCTTCCCGAATAGCAATATCTTCGTGATCGACATCTACGATGAACAGGACATCCGGCAAAGACCGCATTTCCTTGATTCCGCCGAGACTACGCTCCAGCTTTTCCTGCTCCCGCGAGAGGCCAAGCGCCTCTTTCTTTGTCAGGCGGTCCAAGCTGCCGTCTTCGACCATCTGCTCCAGCATCAAAAGGCGCTTTACCGACTGGCGAATGGTTTTGTAGTTGGTGAGCATTCCGCCCAGCCAGCGATGGCAGACAAACGGCATTTCTGAGCGAGTTGCGTGCGTTCGAATCGCCTGACGAGCCGCGCGCTTGGTTCCTACAAACAGGATTTTGCCACCGTCGGCAACCGTCGCCTTGATGAACCCATAGGCTTCGCGTGCCAAAGGCAAGCTCTGCTCAAGATCGATAATGTGAATTTTGTTACGTTCGCCAAAGATGTAGGGTGCCATCTTTGGGTTCCAATAACGGGTCTGATGACCAAAATGCACGCCAGCCTCTAGCATCTGGCGCATTGAAACGTCTGCCATGTTATTTCTCCGGGTTATGCCTCCGTCCATCCCACCTCGCAACCCCCATTTTTGGTGGGCACCCAGCGTGGTGTGTCGATGAACGTGTGGATTAATTGCCTCTTGGGCGCGCGCTTTATACCATAGCCGGTTGCGGCCAACAACGAATAAAACGGCCGAATCACGGTTTTCCTGAAAAGGCCTGTCTTCAAGCGGTTTTTTGAGCAATATCCGCGTTTCGACCCCGGTTCCCAAGCGGCCTTTGTCCCTTCCGAATAAATTGAACTTCGACACGTAACTACGACACTGAACTACAAAGCTGGAATTTAATGACAGTCACAATCAAGAATGCCGATGAGCAGGATAAGATGCGCATCGCCGGACGCCTCGCAGCGGATGTCCTCGACATGATCGGAGATTATGTTAAGCCGGGTGTCACCACTGACGAACTAAACACCATTTGCCACCGCTTTATTACAGGCGAACAAGGCGCTATCCCTGCCCCGCTCAATTATCGGGGCTTTCCCAAATCCATATGCACGTCGGTCAATCACGTTATTTGCCACGGGATACCGGGCGAACGGACGTTGAAAAACGGCGACGCCGTCAACATCGACATCACGGTGATCAAAGACGAATTTCACGGCGACACCAGCCGTATGTTCTTCGTCGGCAAGCCTGGAATCCAGGCGCAACGCCTCGCGCAGGTTGCTTTTGACAGCATGTGGCTGGGAATCGAGGAGCTTGCGCCCGGTAAGCGACTCGGCGACGTTGGTGCTGTGATCCAGGCCCATGTTCAGAAACACCACTTTTCCGTGGTCCGTGAGTATTGCGGCCATGGCATCGGGCGTACTTTTCACGAAGATCCGCAAGTATTGCACTATGGCAGCCGGGGCACCGGCTTTGAGCTGCGCGAAGGGATGACTCTGACCGTAGAGCCGATGGTCAATGCCGGTAAGCGCCATACCAAATTGCTTCGAGACGGTTGGACCGTAGTCACTAAGGACCACAGCTTGTCGGCACAGTGGGAACATACCGTATTGATCACCGCTTCCGGTTACGAGGTTTTGACTCTGGGTGCTGATGATCGTTAATATAATCAATGAGTTACCGGCTCATGAAAGCTGATCAATCCGCGCAACTCGACCCGGCCGTCATGCTGCTTACCGCCGCATTGAGGAGCGATCCGGTTAGCGGTAGTCGGTCGGCACTGGAGGCCGCGAGCGAAAATATTAAAGAGCGATTTATCGCCGGCGAAGCCGTCGGGCAGCTTGTTCGGCTCAGAGCCGCTGTCGTCGACCAACTAATAGTGCACATCTGGGAGCAACACCAGGACGACAGCACTGCCAATGTTGCATTGGTCGCTGTCGGCGGTTATGGGCGGGGCGAACTCCACCCGTACTCCGATATCGACATCATGCTGTTGCTGCCGAAAAAGTATTCGCAGCAATGCGAGCAACAAATCACCAGTTTCATCACCGCCCTGTGGGATGTCGGCCTCGAAATCGGCCAAAGCGTGCGCACAATCAAGCAATGTGTCGAACAGGCTCGAGCGGATCTGACTGTCGCAACGACATTGATGGAGGCACGACTCCTCGACGGGCCTGCAGAATTGTTTACGGCGATGCAGGCAGGCATAGCACCACGCAAGATCTGGCCGGCAAAGAAATTCTTCGCTGCAAAACTCAAAGAACAGATTGCACGCCATCACCGCTACGACGACACAGCCTACAAACTCGAGCCGAATGTCAAAGGCAGCCCCGGCGGTCTGCGCGATCTTCAAATGATCGGTTGGGTCGCCAAGCGTCACTTCGACGTCGAAACTCTGGACGAGCTGGTCGAGCATAAATTTCTGACGCCAGGCCAACTGACACGACTCAACGATGCACAGGAATTCCTGTGGCGAGTCCGCTTCGGGCTGCATGTGCTGACCGGGCGGCGAGAAGATCGACTGCTGTTTGATTATCAGATCAAACTGGCAAACCTGCTTGGCTACGAGGATGCGACTTATACGCTGGCGGTGGAGCAGCTAATGCAACGCTACTACCGGACAGTCATGGAGTTGAGTCGCCTTAATGAGATGCTGTTGCAGCTTTTTGAAGAAGCGATATTGATGGATCCGAAGGCGAAACCTGAGCCGCTGAACGAGCGATTTCAAGTTAAGAACGGATTCCTCCAGACAGTCGATGAACAGGTGTTCCGCAATGCGCCATCAGCATTGCTCGAATTATTTTTGCTCTTGCAGCAGCACCCCGAGATCCGCGGCGTAAGCGCGTACACCGTTGGATTGATTAAGCGCAATCTGCATAGGATTGATGAAGAATTCCGGCAAAACCCACGTAATCAACGCTTGTTCCTCGCAATCCTGAAAGCGCCCGAAGGCGTAACCCATGAATTGCGGCGAATGAATCTTTACGGCGTACTCGGACTGTATATTCCTTCGTTCGGTCGCATCGTTGGTCGCATGCAGTACGATTTATTTCACGCTTACACAGTCGACGAACATACTTTGTTTGTCGTCAGCAATTTACGGCGCTTTGCTCTGGCGCGATTCGATGAAGAATTTCCGCACTGCAGTCGCATCATGCAATCACTTGCCACTCCCGTGATCGTTTACCTGGGCGGCTTGTTTCATGACATTGCGAAGGGACGCGGCGGTGACCATTCAGAGCTCGGCGCCGTCGATGCCGAGGCATTTTGTCTCGAACACGGCATGAACAAGTACGAGGCCCGCACTGTCGCCTGGCTGGTTCAAAACCACCTGGTTCTTTCGACGACAGCACAAAAGAAAGACCTCGGCGATCCGGACGTAATCAATGAATTTGCGGCCCTGGTTGGTGACTCTGAACATCTCGACTATCTGTATTTGCTGACCGTTGCCGATGTCCGCGGCACAAATCCGAAACTCTGGAATTCGTGGAAAGCATCGCTGTTCAGTGACCTCTATGAACTAACCAAACGTGCGCTGCGAACCGGTGTCGAAAATCCAATCGACAGAGATCAACTTATTCTTGAAAAGAAAGCCGAAGCGATTGCAGCTTTGAACGATCTGGGCCTGAACGATGAACGCATCAGTGACGTCTGGAATCTGCTCAACGATACCTATTTTCTGCGCTATCGCGTCACCGAAATCGTCTGGCACACCGAGTGGCTCGCTAACTCGGATACGGCATCGGGTGACGGTTTGATCGACGTTCGTCGGCAAGGCAACGGCGACGGAGTCGAGGCAGCTCTGTATACGCCGCGAACCCAGCGTACTTTCGCGCACGCCACTGCCGCGCTGGAGGAACTAGGTATGACAATTGTAGACGCTCGTATCGTGCCCATTGAAAGCGGTTACAGCCTCGATACATTCATATTCATGGAGTTGGACAAACGCATCGAGATCGACGAGTCGCGGATTGAAAAAATTCGCCGTTCGCTACGCAAGGTACTCACTGCATCAGACGATCAAGTCGCCAAAGTAACGCGATCCGCTCCCCGACAGGTCAGGATGTTTAAGACCAGGACGAGCGTGAGTTTCGGCCAGAACACCGCAAATGGCCGTACCGTCATGGAACTGGTAACGGCGGATCGCCCTGGATTGCTCAGTAGAGTCGGCCAGATCTTCGTCGAGCAGAGTCTTGACATCGAAAACGCGAAAATCATGACCATCGGCGAGCGTGCTGAAGATGTATTTTATATTTGTGACGAATCCGGAGCCTTGCTGGACGACGACGCCCAGGTGAAATTACGTGACGAAATCATTCGCAAACTCGATCATACTGGCGATGCCGGCGCGCCCGGCTGATCTGACCATTCAAATAAATCCTAAAGAGCGAATTAATGGCTGAACAAATTCGAATAATCGAAGATGGTTTCGATAAGAGCGGCAAAATGGATAGCGAGCAGGACCAGCATCTCCTGGTGCAGGCTGTCCAGGATGCGATATCGATGCTTGATTCCGGCGCGGCGCGAGTCGCTGAGAAAATCGATGGCAAATGGCATGTCAATCAGTGGCTCAAGAAGGCGGTTTTGCTCAGCTTTCGACTCAATGACAATGAAGTGATGCCCGGAACGCACAGTCAGTTTTTCGACAAAGTGCCGATGAAATATGCTGACTATACTGCCGAGCAGTTTGCGAGGGATGGCGTACGCGTCGTTCCCGATGCAATCGTTCGTCGCGGTGCCTATGTCGCCTCCGATGTCGTCTTAATGCCGAGCTACGTGAACATTGGCGCACATATTGGCAGCGGCACAATGGTGGATACCTGGGTGACAGTCGGCAGTTGTGCGCAAATCGGCAAGAACGTACATTTATCGGGCGGTGTTGGCATCGGCGGCGTGCTTGAACCGGTGCAAGCGGGCCCAACGATTATCGAAGACGATTGCTTTATTGGGGCCCGATCTGAAGTAGTTGAGGGATTCGTAGTCGAACAAGGGTCAGTCATCTCGATGGGCGTTTACCTCGGCCAAAGCACGCGCATCTACAATCGAGAAACTGACGAAATAAGCTATGGTCGTGTCCCTGCCGGGTCAGTGGTCGTTGCTGGTAATTTACCATCGGACAACGGCAAGTACTCATTGTATTGTGCTGTCATCGTCAAGCAAGTTGATGCAAAGACAAGGGCGAAAACGAGCCTGAATGACCTGCTGCGAAACGTGCAATAGTGACGAGAAAATGACCAATGAATCAGCGCTGACTGTTTTTGGTATCCGAAGTTGCGATACCTGCAGGAGAGCACAAAAATATCTGACGGATCACAATATCGAATTTCGATTTCACGATCTTCGGGTGGACGGACTGGACATTCAGACTTTGGAACGCTGGTCCGACCGAATCGGCTGGGAAAAACTATTAAACCGGCAAAGCCTGACCTGGCGCAAAATTCCTGAAATCGACAAAGCGCAGATTACACGGAGTCGCGCGCTTGGCATGATGATTGATCAGCCAACGCTGATCAAACGACCAGTGCTGGAAAGCAAAGAGTTCATTGCCGTTGGCTTTTCTGAAAAACGCTTTGCGGATTTCATTGAAGGATTGGCTTAATCGTTTTTTCGAAGAAGCCATTTTATCCATTATTTATCAAAGTATTACAAGATATTCTTAACGACAGAGACACACTCGGGACATGACGAAAACTTCAACCGCACAGCTTGAGCATCCTGCGATCGACTTGCTTTACGAGCTGCTGCGCAAAAGGTCGGTTACACCAGACGATGCAGGCTGCCAGGACCTGATGGCGGCACGACTTGAGCGCATGGGATTTGTTTCCGAAACGATGCAATTCGGTGACGTTACCAATCTCTGGGCGCGACGCGGCGAGACCGGACCGGTACTGTGTTTTGCCGGTCATACCGATGTTGTGCCGCCCGGCGACGTTAACGAATGGAGTTCCGACCCGTTCGAGCCGGAGATTCGAGCGGGCCAACTCTATGCACGCGGTGCCGCTGATATGAAGAGTGGCCTTGCAGCGATGATCATCGCAATTGAGCGCTTCGTCGCGGACCATCCAGATCACGCTGGCAGTCTCGCGTTGCTGATTACCAGCGATGAGGAAGGCCGCGCCCGCGACGGGACTCTAAAGGTTATAGAGGCGCTGTCGGCGCGCAACGAAAAAATCGACTGGTGCGTGCTCGGCGAACCATCCAGCCAGGAGTCGCTGGGTGACATCGTTCGTATCGGCCGTCGTGGCTCCCTGAGCGGCATGCTCACTGTCAAAGGCGTCCAGGGCCACGTTGCGTTTCCGCAGTTCGCCGACAATCCGATTCGGCGCTTTGCGCCGCTACTGGCCAAGTTGCACGAAATCGTCTGGGATAACGGCAACGATTCATTTCCGCCGACAAGCTTTCAGGTGGTTGATATCCAAAGCGGTATAGGCGCGCCAAATGTCACGCCACCGAGCTTGACTGCACGCTTTAATTTTCGTTATTCGACCGAGTGGGATCACGAGCGATTGCAGCGCAAAGTTCACGAAGTCTTCGATGCCCATGAAATCGACTATGAATTGAAATGGCATTTGTCGGGCAAACCATTTCTAACGCTGCCAGGCAAGCTGATCAACGCGACCAGTCAGGCCGTCACTGAGCTGACCGGCAATGCTCCTGAACTTTCGACCGGCGGCGGAACGTCGGACGGCCGCTTTATTTCACCCGCGGGAACGGATGTGGTCGAGCTTGGCCCGATCAACGCATCTATCCACAAACTGGATGAGCACGTCAGCATAGAAGACGTCGGCAGACTAACGGATATGTATCAACGCATCATTGAGTTGATGCTGCTGGATTAAGGACTAGTTCTCGCGGCGAATGTTGTTCCAGACACCGCACACACCCGTCACGAGTAAGATTACGAGCACCCAGGTCGGCATTGACAGCCCGAGGAAACGCCAGACGACTTCTGCGCATTCGCCCGAGCCCTTGAAAACCATCTTGAGCGCGTCGGCCAGCGGGAAATTATCCAGCATGTAATTCAAACCCGGGCCACAAGCGGGTACCTCATCGGGCGGCAAATTCTGCAAGTGCATGTGCCAGCCCGCGACGCCGGCACCGGCGGCCGCGATCAGTGCCAACAGACCGGCGTAAACTCTCCCGCCCCAATCCTGAGCGTTGTGCAAAGCTGCAAGCAGAAAGACAATGCCCAGTCCGATGACCGCAATGCGTTGCAGAACACATAATGGGCAGGGATCGAGAAGCAGTCGGTATTGGGCGAACAGGGCGAATCCCATCATTGCAATGCATGCAGCAAGGCCGACCAGATTCAGGACACGTTTGTTGGGAATAATCACTGGTTAAGTCATTTTAGCGGGGAGTTATTTGAGAAAAGTCAGTATGCCGTACATCCCTCACCTGCACCATATATATGACGTATTCACAAATATTTATCGCCCGTTACGATCGCCTCAACAGCACCGGAAAGTTACGCCTCAACGAGGCCGCCCATCGCCACCAGGTAATTTCTCAGACCCTCAAATATCCCTGTTAAAACGTTTGGATATGAGATCTGTAATTTCTGAATTTTGTAGGCGTCTGGTCGCCTCTGGGCCGGATGTCATCGGCTCACGATGTCACTTGAACTTGAATTCTATATCTAGCTGCATTCGGTTGTAGTCGTGTTCCGCACCGATAATTCGCTGCAGCCTGTTGATGTAAAATGTTCCGCCAAGTGCAATGTTCGTGGTGAGCCCGTAGCCGATCTTGATCAGGTGACCAGACGAATTAGTCAACGCACCAGCGAAGTCAGAATCGTTAAACGCAGCGATAACCGAGTCTGCCTCAATGTCCATATACGTCCAGGAGAAAGCCATTGTCCCTTTGTCCTTGACCTCGCCAATTTTGGCACCGACAGCATAAGCGGTGTCTGCGTCGCTCACTTTATTGTTTTGCGCGACATGTGCGAACACCTGCAAGGGCCAATTACCCAGCTTGGTGTCATACTCAGCGAAGACTTCGGTATCTTTGTATTCGTAAATGTAATTGCCTTCCAAATCGACAGAGTTGCCCAACGGGATAGCAAAAAAGAACGGCTGATTGCCAATAGTATTTGTATAAGCAAAGTAGCCGACGCCGGCCGTAATTTTCGATGCTTTGCCAAGATCGAATGTCGTACCTACCTGCGCTGCAAATAACATGGAATCGCTTGACGTCGCACGTTCTTCAACAATGAATGCGCCTAGTGCCCCGAAAAACCGATCGCCGCCGTATTTTACAGCCAGGCCTTCGGGATTGAGATCCTTGTCCCATATCATAGTTGCCTTGCCGGCACGATACAGCGGGTTTTTCATTTTGCCGCCGTAGACGTGCATTTTTTCGGTGGCTGTCCAGTCAACATAGGCAAGGTCAATGCTCAAATCTTTGCTGGACCAATTATCGTCGAAGGATTGATTACAGGACACCGGGCTATCGCCGCCCGAGCACAGCTGGAAAATAACTTTGACATCATCGACAACGTCAGCCGATACGCCGAGTCGAGCTCTGAAACGGCCGCGCTCACGATGGCCAATGAACTCTTCGTTGATAGCCTCATAGCGCAGGCGAAAATCGCCATAGAGGTTAATGCGATCGGTCCAATCGGATTCCTTTTCCTCAGCCACTGCTGGTCGCGCCACGATGGCCATCAGCAAAATCATAAGTGAGGACTTCAAAAACAGGTTCATCGAGCGGTGTCCTTATCTGGAAATGTTTCAAGCCGTATCTTTGCCGACGAAAGTGTCACCGTGCACTTCGGTGATCTGGCTGTAAAATACTGACCTTCTGTTTGCCTCTGGTTAATAATAGTTTTCAGAATTGTTACGCCCGGGAGGGTACCTCAGCCACCTTCTCTCGAAGATAAGCCGGCATCACCTCTTCCGGTTCAATCGCCCCGCCAGCCGCGAGATCCGATGCCCCCATCGCGAGTAAGTAATTCGCGGTCGGGTGCAAGACATCAGCAACATCATTAATCCTTGCCCGATTTGCCTCAAGTAGTTCCGGGTAGCGCTGCCAACCGAAGCCCGCTGCTACCCGTACACACAATGGGTCTTCTTGAAGCTGAGTTATTGCTCCTTTTCCATGCAGACATTCGGCAATGATCGGCTCAGGAAGGTCATGTTCGCCTCGCGTGTATCGACCAAGGTACACCTCATTCATGTGCGCATCCTGGGCGACGATGACCTCGGTTGCCTCTTGCTCAGCTAAGACCTGGGCGGCAACTGCAGCGAGAGAAGAAACCGGCACAATCTTGAGCCCGGAGCCGAACGCCAGCCCCTGCGCGACTGACGCCGCGATTCGCATACCGATGAACGATCCAGGTCCGTTACCGAGAACGATCGCGTCCAGTTCTGCCAGTTCCACACCGGCTTCGCGCACAACGCTGCCAATCATTGGAATCAACAAACGCGTGTGCTCTCGTGGCTGCACTTCGTGTCGCTCGTACACCTGCCTTCCGATCTGCAGCGCGACCGAACAGGCAAGCGAAGAAGTATCAAGTGCCAGCAGCTTCATGCGACCGCGCCCTTCTTCTCATGCGCCTCGAGAAACTCTTTCACATCGTCAATGGAATCCGTTGAGGGCATGGGGTCAAAACACTGCAGGAATTTCCTGCCGTAATTCTTGGTCGAAATTCTGGGGTCACAAAGTACGATAACGCCGTAATCGGTATGATCCCGCAACAACCGACCACCACCCTGTTTCAACGACAACACAGCCTGCGGCACTTGATGCTCGGAAAATCCATTGCCGCCCTGACGGCGGATGAACTCGAGGCGTGCCATCATCAACGGGTCGGCCGGCGACGAGAACGGTAGCTTATCGATGGCAACAATTGTCAACGCCTGGCCGCGCACGTCGACGCCTTCCCAAAAACTGCCGGTTCCCAGCAACACGGCATCACCAATCTCGCGAAAACGGCGCAACAGATCATCGCGTGGCGAACTTCCCTGAACCAGTAGCTTGCGGCCAGCCAATCTCGGCTTGTGAGAGCGAAACCATTTCTTGGCCGCGTTCAACGCACCGTGGCTGGTAAACAGACAGAAAACTCCACCTGTTGTCATTTTGAACAGCGGCGTGACCGCTTCGAGCATTTCGCCGGTGTGATTCGGGTCAGAGGGTTGCGGCAAACGCGGCGGCAAATATACCAGGCCGTTCTCAGCAACCGCGTACGGGCTTGGCAACGTCAATCCGGTTACATGGCCAAGCCCTATTCGCGACGTAAAATGCGAAAAATCCTCGCCAATGGCCAGGGTCGCAGATGTAAAAATCCAGGCCTGATGACCATTGTCGATGAGTCCATTCAACGTTGCGGACACGTCCAGCGGTGTCAGGTTGATTCGAATGCTGC
>PVMK01189448.1_pt2 | contig 10798 bp, 11 predicted proteins | sample 1853481 | NCBI WGS metagenome assembly PVMK01 (sample SAMN08533507, study PRJNA380276) | Marine sediment metagenome, whole genome shotgun sequencing project. | reverse complement strand
GACGGCATCACGGTGGCCGTCATTTGCGCCGGTGTTGTAGGGGCTGTGCGCGCACTCGGCCGCGAAGCACCGATCCCGACAGAGTTTTTTGCAAAGACGATTGCGATCAACCTCGTCGGTTCATTCACGGTTGCGAAAGAAGCAGCCAATGTGATGCAGAACAATGAACCGAACGATGACGGCGAGCGCGGCTTGATCGTCAGCACTGCATCGGTCGCTGCCTTCGAAGGACAGATCGGCCAGGTTTCCTATTCAGCATCGAAGGGCGGCATTGTCGGCATGACCTTGCCACTCGCCAGGGAGTTCGCCCGCATCGGTGTTCGCGTGAACGTCATCGCGCCCGGTATTTTCATGACGCCGATGGTCGCCGGCATGACACCGGAACTACAGGCTTCACTCGGCGCCCAGGTGCCCTTCCCGCCCCGCCTGGGGCGGCCTGAGGAATACGCCGACCTCGTTGCCAGCATTTACGGCAACGCGATGATCAACGGCGAGACGATTCGCCTCGATGGCGCCATCAGGATGCAGCCGAAGTAGATTGGGGGTCGGACCTCTGTAACTATCTGATAAAACTGGTAAAACACGAAAAACCCGCGGCGAACTGATCGTGGATGGCGACAACTGGCTGGGGCGTGCCGGCATGGGGCAGTATCTACGCAGATCGGCTTCGGGAAGAATTCTTTAAGAATTTGGGGTCGGACCAACGCAACCCATTGAATATCAAAAATTTTATGCCGCAGACGGGGCAGATTTAGCGCCTAATTCGCCCATTTCGATGCCAAAATGCGTCCATTAACGCAATGTAGTCGGACAGCTTGCCCATTTTGGGCACGAAATTGAGGTTTTAGGGCGCTAAACCTGCCCCGTCTGCGGCATAAAATTTTTGATATTCAATGGGTTGCGTTGGTCCGACCCCAAATTCTTAAAGAATTCTTCCCGACGCCGACCTGCGCAGATACTGCCCCATGCCGGCACGCCCCAGCCAATTGTCGCCATCCACGATCAGTTCGCCGCGCAGGAAGACTTTTTGCACCTTGCCCGTAACCTCGCGGCCTTCGAACAGGGAATAGTCCACATTCGAATGATGGTTGTTCGCACTCAGCGTGTGTTTCTGTTGCGGATCGAAAATGACGATGTCTGCATCGCTACCAACTGCGATGGTGCCTTTGCGCGGAAACATGCCAAACATCTTTGCCGGCGCCGTCGCCATTAGTTGCACAAATCGATTGAGATTGATGCGCCCGTCGTTTACGCCGCCGTCGTACAGAAGCGGCAGGCGAAATTCAACGCCGGGTGCGCCATTCGGAATTTTCGAGAAATCGTCTTTGCCAAATTGTTTTGATTTCAGGATGCCGTATGCTTTTTCGTTAAAGCAAAACGGGCAGTGATCGGTCGATACGATCTGCAAGTCATCGAACTTAAGTCCACGCCACAGTGCCTGTTGGCATGCACGATCTCTGAGTGGCGGCGTCATCACATACTTGGCGCTATCGAAACCGGGCCGATCGTACTCGGAGTTATCCAGGAACAGGTAGTGCGGGCAGGTCTCGGCAAACGCTGGAATGCCGCGATCACGTGCCTCGACAACTGCGTCTAAGGCCTCGGTCGCTGACAGGTGAACAATGTAAACCGGCACCTCGGCCAGTTCGGCAATGCGAATAACCCGGTGAGTAGCTTCTCCTTCCATCAGTTGCGGGCGTGTCAGCTGGTGGTATTTCGGGGAGGTATTGCCATCCGCAAGCGCTTCTTCGATCAATGCCTGGATTACTAAGCCGTTCTCGGCATGCAGATTTACCCATGCCACCGTGATCACCGATCTTGCGCATGGTGCGATAGATGTCGGCATCATCCACCATGAGGACATCCGGATACGCCATATAGAGTTTGATGCTCGATACGCCTTCCACGTTCACCATGTCGGGAAGCTCACTGAGCGCTGCATCGGTGACATCCGTCAGGATGGAGTGGAAACCGTAGTCCACACAGCACTGTGGTTCGGCAGCAGCCAGGCGCCGGTCAAGGGCCGCTTTGGGAGACTCACCTTTGAATTGAAGGGCAAAGTCGACGATGGTCGTGGTGCCGCCAAAGGCCGCAGACATAGTGCCACTCTCAAACGTATCGCAGGTTTCAATGCCGTTGCCCATGGGCGTTTCCATGTGCACGTGCGCATCGATACCGCCGGGCATGACCAGTAGCCCATCGGCGTCATGTACTGCTGCATCGGTCACATCGAGGGCGCGGCCAATGGCCTCGATCTTGCCATCCTCGAGCAGGATATCTCCTACGTAATCGTCAACGGCAGTTACGATTCGGCCACTTTTGATCAGCACTTTTCCCACGAGGGACCTCCGTCGCAAATCGGTTTCCCGATTTGCCGTTGTTACATGCCAGAATAGTTGGGCCCGCCGCCACCTTCCGGTACGACCCAGACAATATTTTGTTGCGGATCCTTGATGTCGCAGGTCTTGCAGTGCACGCAGTTTGCTGCATTGATCTGGAATATCGGCTGGCCATTTTCTTCAACCACTTCGTAAACGCCGGCGGGACAATAGCGTTGCGCCGGTTCGTCGTATTCAGGCAAATTGAAGCCGATCGGGATCGATTCATCTTTTAATGTCAGGTGCGCGGGTTGGTCCTCTTCATGATTGGTACTTGAAAGGAATACTGAGGAGAGGAGATCGAAACTGACTACGCCATCCAGCTTCGGATAGTCAATCGGCTTTGCCTCGTTCGCCTTTTGTAAAGAATCATGATCCGCATGCGGGTTGCGCAACGTAAAGGGCAGCTTGCCACGGAAGATATTCTGGTCGATGTAGGTAAATGCGGCGCCGAAGAATGTGCCCAACTTGTGCAGCGACGGGCCAAAATTTCTCGCCCGATACAATTCGTCATGCACCCATGATTTTTTGACCGCCTCTTCAAACGAAGTCAGTTCCGAATACGCTTCGTCATTTGCCAGCGCTTCATAAACGCTTTCCGCTGCGAGCATTCCGGTCTTGATCGCCGTGTGTGCACCCTTGATCTTGACCCCGTTGAGGAATCCCGCATCGCAGCCGACCAGTACCCCGCCCGGAAAGCTGAGTTTTGGTAGCGACTGCAGTCCGCCCTTGTTGACTGCTCTCGCACCATAGGCGATGCGCTTCCCACCTTCGAGAAAGGCGCGCAGCTTCGGGTGCTCTTTCCAGCGCTGAAATTCATGAAACGGAGAGAGGTACGGATTGGTGTAGTTGAGCGCTACGATAAATCCAAGGAACACCTGGTTGTCTTGAGCATGATAAAGAAACCCGCCACCTTCCGTCCTGTTGTCGAGTGGCCAGCCCATCGTGTGCACGACGAGGCCCTCTTGGTGTTTCTCCGGATCGATTTCCCAAATTTCTTTCAGGCCAATGCCGTAGTGTTGCGGATCAGCGTCTTTTCTCAGATCGAATTTTTTCATTAGCGCTTCGCCGAGGTTGCCGCGGCAGCCTTCGGCGAAAATGGTGTATTTGCCGAGCAGTTCATAGCCGGCCTGGTAACTCGATTTCTGCTGGCCATCCTTGCCGATACCCATATCACTTGTAGCAACGCCGTTCACCCGCCCGTCGTTGTCGTAGAGAACTTCGGATGCCGCGAATCCCGGGAACACGTTGATGCCGGCCGCTTCCGCCTTGTCGCCGAGCCACTGGCAAAGGCGGCCAAGGCTGATGATGTAGTTACCTTTGTTGTGCATTGGCGATGGCACGAATAACCCAGGCACCCGGATCGATTTCCTGTCATCCATCAGGTAATGGATGATGTCGCCATTGACGGCGGTACGAACCGGGGCGCCCTGCGCTTTCCAGTCGGGATAAAGTTCGTCAAGCGCGCGCGATTCGAAAACATTGCCGCTCAATATATGCGCGCCAATCTCGGATCCTTTTTCGACGACGACCACCGACACCTCTTTACTATCTGCTGCAGCCAGTTGCGACAGGCGGCAGGCGGCAGCGAGGCCGGCCGGCCCGCCACCGACGATGACAACATCGAATTCCATCGATTCCCGTTCTGCGTGCTCGGACATATCTATTTTTTCTTATCAGGGCCCACCCATTCTAACATTGCAATCGCTTTACACGAGTTGTTGAAGCCGCTGTAATCGGCTGTCATCGATTGGGGAAATACTTGGGCATCCAGCAGGCATATGCATCTGCCGTAGCGCAGCACGGTCACATTGAGGACAAGGCACAGCTCCGGGTTGTTGATGCGCTGCAAAATCTTCAGGATCAGATTCTTCTCGCGGCAACGCTTACCGGCAGGTTGCAGCGATTCCTGCCCGGTTCATCACAGCGCCGTCCACGCGGAATCTACCTCTGGGGCGGTGTCGGGCGTGGCAAAACATTTCTGATGGATCTCTTTTTCGGCTCGCTGAATATCGATAAGAAAAAACGCATTCATTTTCACCGGATGATGCGTGACATCCATGCGCGGCTGAGAGCGCTGGATGACATTGAAGACCCGCTGGAGCACGTTGCCGGAGACATCGCCGCCGAAACTCGTGTGCTCTGCTTTGACGAATTTTTTATCAGCGATATTGGTGACGCGATGATTCTCGGCAAATTGCTTGACGGACTCATCGAACGCGGCGTGGTTCTCGTGACAACGTCGAATGCGCGACCCGCCGACCTGTACAAAGGCGGTTTGCAGCGCGAGCGTTTCCTGCCAGCGATCGCCTTACTGGAAGAACAGACGAACGTGATCGAACTGGACGGCGGCACCGACTATCGCCTGGAACTTCTGCAGGAGGCTGGAACATTCCTGACCCCGTTGGGCGATGCTGCTGATCTAAAACTTATGCATTACTTCGAGGAAATCGCATCAGGGGAAACCGTTGAGAACCAGTTACTCGATGTTCTCGGTCGTAACATACAGACGCAACGGTGCGCCAAGGGCGTTGTCTGGTTCGACTTCATGGACATCTGTGACGGCCCGCGCAGCCAGGAAGATTACATCGAGATCGCTCGCTGGTATCCAACCGTAATTGTTGCGGATATGCCGGTGCTGGCGCCGGAACAGGATGATCCGGCACGCAGGTTCATTGCGATGGTGGATGAATGCTATGACCGTAAGGTCAAACTGATCGTCTCGGCCGCGGCCAATGTCGATACTCTGTACCAGGGCAATCGCCTGCAGTTCGAATTCGAACGAACCGCCAGCCGACTCATCGAAATGCAGTCAAACGACTACCTGCACGCCGCGCATCTGGCCTGATTTGCGCTGCAAATCAGGTGTTACACTTAAATGCTGCCGTGCTTAATATCGCCCCCCACAAAGCAGCTGACGGGAATGTCCAACCGTGGATGATAAAAGCAATAGAGAGCTGATCCTAGAGGATTTTTTGCCGTATCGACTGGCGATCCTGTCGCATACCGTCAGCACCTCGATTGCCCGCGCCTACGACCAGCGCTTCGGTCTGACGATTCCGGAATGGCGGGTTATTGCAATTCTCGGCCGTTTCCCCGGCCTTTCCGCGGTCGAGGTTGCCGAACGTACCATGTTGGACAAGGTCGCCGTCAGCAGGGCCGTGACCAAATTGATCAAGGTCGGCCGTATTGACCGGGAATTCGCTGACGCTGACCGCCGCCGGTCGATTCTGAATCTCTCCGAGGACGGGCAACGGGTTCACGATGAAGTTGCGCCCCTGGCTCTGGGCATCGAAGACGACCTGCTGCACGGATTGACTGACGAACAGATCACGACGCTGAATGAGGTCATCGAGCGTTTGCTGGTGCGCGCGCGCTTGATTGGCGCGCCGTAGGAGCTCGCCTGTGGAGCTCGCCCCCAATCCGCCTGCATCGATAAGCGTAGCGCCGATGGACGGTGCGGATTGATCTTTAGTGCATTTTTTGGAGACATGCGATCGCTCGCTCATCGCTCTCGCCGCCATGTGCTCCGCGATATACCGACATCCATGTCAAAAAGGGCGAGCTCCTACGAATCATTACCACTATTTCGGCGATCGCTGATTGCACCGTTCTTCTGGCATCGGGTTATAATCGCGGCCCGTCGCGTACAGGGTGACCGGCAGTAATTCCGCGATAGGTCATGCGGACAGCGAATAAGAGTCCTGCCAGATCACACATTGGAGCATTTCTTGGAAACCATTGCGGATTTCGAGGTCCAGTACAGCCAGTTCCTGGATCCGGAAGGCAAACCAAGCTCTGACATTCCCGAGCTTGCGAAAGACAAAGACGCACTGATCGGCTTGTACCGTGCAATGACGGAAACGCGGGTGTTCGATACCAAAGCCGTGAATCTGCAACGCACTGGCAAATTGGGTACCTATGCGTCTTCACTCGGTCACGAAGCGGCACACGTCGGAATCGCTGCTGCAATGCGCAAGGATGATGTACTCGCACCGAGCTATCGTGAAACCGGCACGATGCTGTACCGCGGCGTCAGGATGGAAGAGTTACTGCTGTACTGGGGCGGTGACGAACGTGGCAGTGATTTCGCCGACACGAAACAAGACTTTCCTTATTGCGTGCCGATTGCAACGCAATGTTTGCATGCTGCCGGCGCTGCGATGGCGTTTCAGCTGCGCGGCGAGTCACGCTGTGCGGTTTCGATGAATGGCGATGGTGGAACGTCCGAAGGCGCGTTCTATGAGGCGATGAATGTCGCTGGCGCGCGTAATCTGCCGATCGTTTTTGCCGTGATTAATAACAAGTGGGCCATATCAGTGCCCATCGAACATCAGACCGCAACGGAAACGCTGGCACAAAAAGCGGTTGCAGCCGGGATACCCGGAATCCAGGTGGATGGCAACGACGTGATCGCTGTGCGCCACTGGTTCGAGCGGGCGCTGGCGCGGGCGCGCAAAGGCGAAGGCGCCTGCCTGATCGAAGCCGTAACCTATCGTTTGAGTGATCACACGACCGCGGACGATTCGAGCCGCTACCGGAAAAAGGAAGATGTTGAGGTTGCCTGGAAAGTCGAACCGTTGATTCGTCTGAGAAAGTACCTGACCGATCTCGGCGCCTGGGATGAAGACCAGGAACAAGCGCTGCTCGAGGATGCGGCGAACAAGGTCGACATCGCGGTGCAAAAATATCTGAATACGCCGCAGCCGCCGGTCGAATCGATGTTCGACTACATGTACGCGGAGTTGCCGGAGTTTCTCGAAGAACAGCGCGAGCACGCGATCAGGTACGCCGACACAAACGGGGGCGAACATGGCTGAAGTGACGCTGATCGATGCGTTGACGATGGCCATGGCCTGGGAACTCGAACACGATCCTGACGTGATAATCCTCGGCGAAGATGTCGGCGTCAACGGTGGCGTATTTCGCGCCACCGCCGGACTACAAAAGCGATTTGGCGAGGACCGCGTCCAGGACACGCCGCTGGCCGAGGGCATGATCGCCGGAATTTCGATCGGCATGGCAGCGCAGGGAATGCGGCCGATCGCCGAGATTCAATTCATGGGTTTTATCTATCCCACCGTCGATCAGATCATTAACCATGCGGGCCGAATACGAAACCGCACGCGGGGGCGACTGACCTGCCCAATGGTGCTGCGGGCGCCGTACGGCGGGGGTATCCATGCACCGGAACATCATTCGGAAAGCACCGAAGCACTATTCGCGCACATGCCAGGCGTCCGGGTGGTCATCCCCTCCTCTCCTTCCAGGCGTACGGGCTGCTGCTGGCCGCCATCAGAGATCCGGATCCCGTCATTTTCCTCGAACCCAAGCGCATTTACCGCCTGAACAAACAGGAGGTCGAGGACAATGGCAAAGCCTTGCCGATGGATGTCTGTTACATACTGCGCGAAGGAGCCGACCTTACCGTTGTCACCTGGGGCGCGATGATCTTCGAGACCATGAAGGCCGCCGATCAGATGGCGAGAAATGGTGTCAGTTGCGAAGTGATCGACCTTGCCACGATCAGCCCCATTGATTACGAAACCATACTGGAGTCAGTTGAAAAAACCGGGCGGCTGGTCATCGTTCACGAGGCCGCCCGGAGTTGCGGTGTCGGTGCCGAGATCGCAGCGATCGTCGCAGAGAAGGGGATGTATTGTTTAAAGGGGCCGATACGGCGCGTTACCGGCTATGATGTCGTGATGCCTTTGTTCGGCGCGAGATGGACTATTTACCAAGTGTCAGCAAGCTTACGGATGCCATCGGAGCATCCATGCATGACTAGGCCCAAAGGTATCGGCGCATGACCACGTTCTACCTTCCCGATCTTGGTGAAGGATTGCCGGAGGCGGAGATTGTTTCCTGGCATGTCGCCGAAGGAGACTCGGTCAAGACCGATGACCTGCTGGTTTCCGTCGAGACCGCCAAAGCGGTGGTTGAAGTCCCTTCCCCGTATACCGGCATTATTGAAAAGCTCTATGCGAACGCCGGCGACATCGTGCCGACTGGCGCACCCCTGGTGGACTTTTCAGACGCGACGGCGGCTGATACAGCTGCGGCTTCGCCTGCGGCAGACGCGGGCGAACCAGCGGCAACAGTGGTTGGCAATATGCCGACGGGTGGCGAACTCCTTCAGGAAACAGCGATTGCCGGCAGTAGTCGTCGGCAAAAGAAGGGACGAGTAAAGGCGACGCCGTCCGTGCGTACGCAAGCAAAACGGCTGGGGATCGATCTCGCCGACATTGTCGCGACCGGCAAAAACGGGCAGGTCACTATCGCTGACCTCGACAGCTTTACCGCGAAAGGAAAAGTCCAGGCACGATCAGCGATGCGTAAAGCAATCGCCGGTCGTTCTGATCAATTGCGCGGACCGCGTCGTGCGATGGCACAAAGCATGAGCAAATACCGCGATGAAGTGGCGCTGTGCACGCTGTTCGACGATGCGGATATTCATGAATGGATCAACAAACGCAAGATCACCGCCAGAATATTGCGCGCGATTGTCTCCGGCTGTGTCGCAGAACCCGGACTGAATGGCTTCTACAACGCAGACACCATGACCCTCCAAACCGAGTCGCGGGTGGACATCGCAATGGCGGTCGATACCGAGGATGGTTTGATCGTGCCGGTTATCCGAAATATGGAGGCAATGAGTATTGGCGATATTCGGGTGGCGGTCGAAGACCTGAAGCAAGCGACCAGAAAACGGACCGTTGCACCGCAAGATATGGTCAATTACACGTTACCCTGTCCAACTTTGGAATGATGGCGGGACGATACGCAACGCCAGTGATGGTGCCACCGACCGTGGGGATTATCGGCAGCGGAAAACTGCAGCATGACGTCGTCGCCGTGATGGGCGGAATCGAGGTACACAGGCGAATTCCGCTGTCGCTGAGTTTTGATCATCGATGTATAACCGGCGGGCAGGCGGCCCGCTTTTTGGCGGCTGTGATACAGGACTTGGAAATGCCGGAGTAAACGGGTATAGAGTCTCACCCAACCCGCTCCATTTAGACTAATTGACCTCCAGGTTGAAGTTTGCAGTGTCCAGACAGCAGCAACGTCGCAGCAGCGACATCACGAATCGCCTGATTGGCGAAATCGTTGCGGCCAAACCGGCGTCCAAAACCCTGAAGAACCGCAAGGATATCGACAGCTACCTGCGGAGGTATTTCAGCGCCGTACCCTACGAAGACATGGCCGGCCGCTCCCCGAAGATCATGGGACAGGCGGCGCTGGCGCACCTGGAATTCGCCAAGATCAGGAAACCGGGAAAACCAGTGCTGCGGCTGTTCAATCCGTCAGAAAAGCAGCACGGATACCGGTCTGCGTTCACGATCATCGAAATGGTCAACGAGGACATGCCGTTCCTGGTCGACTCGGTTTCGGCGGCGATCAATCGCCATGGCCTCGCCATCCACATGACGGTGCATCCGATTTTCAGCGTAAAACGTGATACGCATGGCCGCCTGACAAGCATCGAAAAACGCGGCAGCCAGCAGGGGCGCGACGAATCATATATCCGTTTCGTGGTCGACCGCGAAGCGGACTCGCATCACCTCGACTTGCTGGAACACGAGATCAAAAAAGTCCTGGCCGATGTACGCGTGTCTGTACGTGACTGGCGCAAGATGCGTGACAAGATTCTCGAGTCAGCGTCATCGCTGAATCGGGGTCCCGCTGATGCGGCATTGCGCATGGAAAGCGACGCCTTGTTGCAGTGGCTGGCGGACGATCACTTCACGTTCCTGGGATATCGCGAATACAAACTTCGAAGACGCGGTGAGAAAATGTTCCTCGCCGCCATCAAAGGCAGTGGTCTCGGTGTCCTGTCGCAGGACGAACGCGGCAGCCGCGTGGTGGAGCTGACCAAGGCGATGATGCGCGTCACCCGCTCCAAGGATCCGCTGATCATCACCAAAGCGAATTCCCGATCCACCGTCCATCGTCACAGTTACCTCGACTACATTGGCGTCAAGGTGTATGACAACGAGGGCAATCCCGCTGGCGAAAGGCGCTTCATCGGATTGTTCACCTCTCTCGCGTACAGCGAGAGCCCAAAAAACATCCCGCTGCTCCGGCTCAAAGTGCAGCGTGTTCTCGAACAAATGGAGCTCGATCCGGCGGGGCATCGCGGCAAATCGCTGACACACATCCTGGACTCATTCCCGCGCGACGAACTGTTCCAGGGTTCGGTGCACGACCTTGTGCGAACCACCGATGGCGTTCTCAACCTGCAAGATCGAAAACGAGTCAAGTTTTTCCTGCGCCGCGATCCTTTCCGGCGCTTTTTCTCCTGCATCATCTACATCCCCCGGGAAAAATACACGACGGCGGTTCGTCATCGGGTCGAGGAGATCCTGCTGGATGAATTCCAGGGCATCTCGGTGGATACGAGCGTGCAGATCGTCGAG
>PVMK01174116.1_pt1 | contig 10801 bp, 10 predicted proteins | sample 1853481 | NCBI WGS metagenome assembly PVMK01 (sample SAMN08533507, study PRJNA380276) | Marine sediment metagenome, whole genome shotgun sequencing project. | reverse complement strand
ATTTTGAATTTGAATTTGTAAATTTGTGTTTTTCCGTTGACACAGAATTTTGAACAGCCTCTTCATAAATGTTTAAGTAGCCCTGTCGCTTCCGCCTTTTGATCCTCATCACCTTCCACCAGCACTTCATCGAGGCTACTGCGCGCGCCTTCAGCATCGCCCATGTCGATAAATGCACGTGCCAGATCAAGCTTGGTACCAACTTCATCGACATCATCGGGCAGCATTAAATCATCGATATCGTCGAAATTGGTATCCCCAATTTCGGTTTCGGATATCGCCAGTTCCTCGGGGTCATCGAAATCACCCGGTGCAAACGTACCTGTCTTGACAGGTTCGCCATCGGGGTCAGCATCCATCGCAGGATCATCGTCCAGGCCAAACGATATTTCATCATCGCCATCACCGTCATCCTGGTCGACAGCACTCATGAATGCAGTGGCTTCAAAATCGTCTTCGTCGTCGGTAGTATCCAGATCGATACTATCTTCATCCAGATCGATTCCATCCGCACTCAAGTCTAAACTGGACTCATCGAGCTTAATTACATCACCCTCATCAAACTGATCATCTTCCAGAGAGATGTCATCCATATCTTCGTCGATACTACCTAGCTCCTGACTGGAGCCGGCATTGTCATCCATGTGATCGAGTTCAAAAGCGGTGACATCATCGACGAAACCATCGACCATATCTATGATATTAGTGTCGTCGGCATTCTTTGCGTCCTCTATCTCCTTATCTGCCGATAAATTGCCGTTGAACTGGAGAGTTTCCTCCATATTGAATTCCATCGTCAACTCGTCCGGCTCCGCCTCGTCCTCGGCCACGGAATCTCCCGCGTCTGCATCCATATCATCGGGTAAATTGAAATCCATTGCGTCATCATCGTCAGACTCGGCGTCAGATGCGTCCACATTATCATCGAGTGCGAATTCGAGCTCACCCAGTTCGCTGCTCGATTCTTCGGCATCGACTGAATCATCACTGTCAGCACTTATCTCGTCATCAAGTCCTGGTAAATCGTCCAGATTCGGTAGTTTCTGGGTGGCCTCAATTTCGCCAGTATCCTCACGAACCACGGTTTCGACAAAATTCTGGTTTCTTCCAAATCTTCCAGATCTTCCAGTTCTTCAGCTTCTTCAGCTTCTTCCCCCAAATTAAAATCTGTAGTCGAAAAGTTGGTGCTGTCTTCGCTTGCACCAATGTCCAAATCAGCCGCTTCAGGTTTGGCTACGCCAAAATCTTCGGCGTTAATGTGGCTATCTTTACCACCAGAAAACAATTCGTTATCCGGTACCAGGGTATAACCCATGGCCTGTACCCGATCCCAATAAGGATCTGCAGCTGTCCCCATTGCTTTCAGCGTTTCGGCCTGTAGCAGGAATTTTGCGGCATTTTTAGTGGCGAAATAAGTATCGAGTAATTTTGATCGATAATCGGCACGTTCAGGATTGGCTTCCAGGCTTTGATTCAATAAATCCTCGGCATTGTCGTATAAGCCATAAGCCAGATAAACATCGACTTCGTTTAAAGTATCATCCTGATCTTGAGGCGCCGAATCCTTTGCCATGGACTCAGCAATTTCAGCCTGGGGGGTGGAGGGTACTGGTGATATATCTACTTCGTCCTCTTGAACATCTTCGACACCGCCAAGACTGGTACTCGGTTCGTCTTCGCTGCTTTCCGATACGGTATGTATCGGTGTTAATTCTTCTTCAGCGAGCGTTAGTTCATCTTCAGAACTAACCGTAATGCTATCGTCGTCATCGTCATCATCATCCGGGTCACTGCTTTTTCTACGCTTAACGAATATCAGAACCAGTATCAATAATACGACGCCACCTAGCGCGCCAAGCATGACAGGATCGGCTAATATGTTATCTATTGATGGGACCAGGTCTAAAACCCCTGTCAGCATCTGAAGAGACTCTGGTGGGATTATGCCATCCTGCATCGGCACGGTAACGATGACCGGTGCAGGGGGTGTAACGCTGGCTTGCTGCTCTGTGGCGCTTTCAGACTTTGCTTGCTCCGCAAATAGTTCCTCGATTAGCGCTTCCTCTTCGCTTAAAAAAGTGCCAGCCGACGCCTGTTCTGCCTGCTTTGCGGCTTCCATTGCCTGATCGAGAATTGCCTGTTCTTCAGCTGCAGCTGATTCTGCGGCAGCTTGTTCGGCCGCTGCCTCTGTGGCAGCTTGCTCGGCTGCTGCCTGCTCTGCTGCGGCGGCTTGCTCTGCTGTCTTTGCAGCCTGGTCAGCCTGTAACTGAGCCAGACTATCGTCCTCGATCTGAACCATTTTCTGCACTTCCTGGACTTTCCTCAGGGTTGCTTCGAGTTCCGCGATTCGGGATTCCAGTTCAGAGTTTTCGAGTTGCGATGCCTCAAGTTCTTCTTCGGCAATCGCCAGATTTCTGCTGAGCTGATTGGCATCTGCGTCATCACCCTGTAAACCAGCCGCATCGGAACTACCGTCACCGGGTGCGAGCAAACTCAAATCGCTTAAGCCGGTGCCACTGCCGTCACCGCTATCACTAACGGCATCCCCACCATCACCAGCCATGGCTACTGGTGACACACCTGTGACGCGCATGACATAGTCGTTCCAGAGACCATTTTGTACGAGTACTTCGGCTTGTGCCTCGCGCTGGCCCAGGCGCTCCAGCTGCTCGGCACTCGGCGCACGTAATACGGCACCAATTTTCAAATGGTTGATATTACCGGCACCGAAAGCTTCCGGATTCATTCGCTGTATCGCCAGCATTATCTGGCCCATACTGTGCCCAGAATCCTTGAATCGAGAAGCGAAACTCCACAAGGTATCTCCCTTTTCAACCTGCAATTCGCCTATAACCATGGTAATTAATTCATCGGCGATTGGGTCCGTAGCTAAATATTCGGCGTCAGCGTCTGACGTATCTGATAGCGCTATGGGCTCAATGATGGTTTGTTCATCGCCCGCTGTAGTCGGCGCAATTGTCGCTATTGGCGTAACAGGCTCGATAACCACGACTTCGTCGACTATCGGCGTAACAGCCGATGATGTCGGAGTTGTTGACTGGGATATTGTCGACCGGGGTGTTATTGGTTGGGGCGCTGTTGGCTGGGGGGCTGTAGATTGGCTAGCAGTTTCAGTAGGTGCCGGAATTTCCGCATAATATGGCGGATCAAGCAGCACAGTGAATTCTCTTAAAACCTTGCCCTTGGACCAGTCAGCCTCCACCAGAAAACTGAGAAATGGTTCTTTAACTGCGGATTTGGTCGTGACTAGAATGACCGCCGAATCACCGTCTTCGGCCTTTTTAACTGCAAATTTTAATTCTGAGAGATGCCGCGGCCGAGATAAGCCCGCACGCTTAAATGCATCACGTGAGGCGAGCGTAACCAGCAAATCATCGATTTCCCCGGCCCGGCTGGATATAACTTCTATTTCTGCATTTAACGGCTGGTTTAAAAATGATTTGACTTCGATTTGACCCAGGCCCAACGCAAAACTGTTCGTTGGCAGCGCAATAATTGCCAACCAGAAGGTTATAATTAGGCCCAGATTACGCACGTTTAGTCTCCCAAACTCACTACTGTATATCTTATTAAAGTGCAGAAAATCCATACACCTATCTTATCAGTTGGAGAATTTACTTTAAAGAAATCACATTCACAAGTAGATGTAACTATAGAATATAAAAAAGATATTAGCATAATATCTGCCACATTCAGGTAAATATTCGATTATCTAGATTGAATCGGAATTGCAACTATTCTGAAATGTAAAGCATTAGCCGGAAATGGCGCCTGTTGAGGTCGATTTATAACACAGTCAATTGACCGATTTCAATCAGAATTCGGACGAACCACGGTGGATAGTAGCACCAGTTTGCCAGTAATCTTGATAATTGATAGAAAAGCCCTCAAAACGGCCTTCAGGGTTAAGGAATCTCTAATCCAGTAGAATTTTCAACATTCGTCGTAGAGGCTCGGCAGCACCCCACAAAAGCTGGTCCCCAACGGTAAATGCAGCCAGGTATTCGCTACCCATATTCATCTTGCGTAACCTTCCTACCGGGATATCCAGCGAGCCGGTAACCGCCGCGGGTGAGAGTTCTTGCATGCTAACCTGCTTGTCGTTTGGAATTACCTTGACCCATTCATTCGACTCGGCCAGCATCTGCTGAATTTCGTCCATCGGTACATCTTGCTTTAATTTCACGGTCAGCGCCTGCGAGTGTGATCGCATTGCGCCAATGCGTACGCAGATTCCGTCAATAGGAACGATATTATCGGTATTACCCAGTATTTTATTGGCTTCTGCGCCTCCCTTCCATTCTTCCCTGCTTTGACCATTATCTAATTGTGCATCTATCCATGGAATCAGGCTGCCGGCCAGCGGCACGCCAAATTCATCGCTGGGATAATCTGCGAGTTCAAATGCAGGTTTACCTCACGGTCGATTTCGAGGATAGCCGAGCCCGGATCATCAAGCAAAGTGGCGACACTCGAATGAATACTACCCATTTGAGAAATCAACTCGCGCATGTGCCTGGCCCCGCCACCCGAGGCCGCCTGGTACGTCATGACACTGACCCAGTCGATCAGGTGGTGCTCGAACAACCCCGCCATAGCCATCATCATCAGGCTCACGGTGCAGTTACCGCCGATGAAATCCTTTGTCCCTGCCGCTAACGCGTTATCGATGAGCGAACGATTGAGTGGGTCGAGTACTATGACACTGTGATCCTGCATACGCAGTGGCGAAGCAGCATCAACCCAGTATCCCTTCCAGCCAGTGCCGCGTAATTCGGCATGTACCTGACCGGTATAGTCTCCACCCTGGCAACTCACGATGATATCCATCGATTTCAGGCTATCGAGATCAGTGGCGTCCTGTAATGGCGGGATATCACGGCCGATATCGGGGCCACTCTGGCCTGGCTGTGAAGTCGTGTAAAATACCGCTTCCTCGATATCGGTAAAATCATTTTGCGCCAGCATGCGTTGCATTAGCACGGATCCCACCATGCCACGCCATCCTACAAATCCCACGCGTTTCATTTGGCTATTGCTCGAAGCGCGGCGACAACGGCATCGCCCATTTCAACAGTACTCACGGTATTACCGCCTTCCGCAATATCGGCGGTTCGAAAGCCCTGATTCAGGACATTGCCTACCGCGCTATCGATTAAATTTGCGAGCTCCGGTTCGGCCAGGCTATAGCGCAGCATCATTGCCACTGACAACAGCGTCGCCAGGGGATTGGCAATACTCTTGCCGGCAATGTCCGGCGCCGAGCCGTGAATCGGTTCATACATACCTTTGCCATTGCTGTCCAAAGAAGCCGACGGCAGCATTCCGATCGAACCGGTCAGCATTGCCGCGGTATCGGACAATATGTCGCCAAACATGTTAGTGGTAACCATGACATCGAATTGCTTGGGGGCGCGTACCAGTTGCATCGACGCGTTGTCGACATAGAGGTGCGATAATTCGACTTGCGAATAGTCGTTTCCGACCCGGGTGACAACCTCGCGCCACAGCTCCGAAACCTCCAGCACATTTGCCTTGTCGACCGAGCAAAGTTTTTTATTGCGCAGCATCGCGATATCGAAAGCGGAACGAGCTATACGTTCGATCTCGTGCTCGGCGTATACCAGGGTATTGAAGCCTTCGCGTTCGCCGTTATCGAGCTCCCGAATTCCGCGAGGCTTGCCAAAATAAATACCCCCGGTGAGTTCGCGCACAATCATGATATCGAGACCGGCAACGATGTCGGGTTTCAGACTCGACGCATTGACCAGTTGCGGATAGAGCATTGCCGGTCGTAGATTGGAAAATAATCCCAGCGAAGCGCGTAATCCCAGTAGCCCACGCTCGGGCCGAAGGTCACGATCCAGCGATTCGTATTGTGGGCCTCCGACTGATCCGAGAAGAATGGCATCAGCCTGTTGGCAAAGGGCCAGGGACGCCTCTGGCAGCGGATGCCCTACCGCATCAAATCCGGCACCGCCAATGGCAGCAGATTCCAGTTCCATGTCGAATCCGAAATACTGCTGCAGGCAATCTAACAGTTTCTCGGCTTCGTTAATAATTTCCGGGCCGATGCCATCGCCGGGCAAAATCGCTATTTTATTAGCCATATTCTAGTTGCTGAGCCAGGGTGCTTTTTTGTAATACTGCTGCTCGAATGCCCTGATCTGCTCGGCATGTTGCATCGTTAATCCGATATCATCGAAACCGTTGAGCAGGCAATATTTACGGAATTCCTCTATTTCAAATGACATTTCAAATCCAGCGGCATTCGTGACCCGTTGATTTTCGAGATCAATACCCAGTTGATAGTCCTGATGTTGCTCCAGTTCATCGAATAGCTGATCTACCAGGGCCGAGTCCAAAGCGATGGGTAAGAGACCGTTTTTAAAGCTGTTATTGTAAAAAATATCGGCGAAGCTCGGGGCTATAACCACCTTAAAGCCAAAATCCATTAACGCCCAAACCGCGTGCTCGCGCGATGAGCCACAGGCAAAATTTTCCCGGGCAAGCAAGATTTGCGCATGCCGATAAGGATTTTTGTTTAGTATAAAGTCCGGATTAATGCGACGATCGGCGTTGCTTTCCCCCGGGGCGCCCGGATCAAGATAACGCCAGTCATCGAATAAATTAATCCCAAATCCGGAGCGTTTGATTGATTTCAGATACTGTTTTGGAATGATTGCGTCGGTATCGATATTGGGTCGATCGAAACCGGCAACTATGCCGCTGAAATTTTTAAATTTTTCCATGCTTGAACCTCAGTGTTCAGTCTGTTTCACTATGTGTTCCGATCAAGACTACGTACATCGACAAAATGACCATAGATGGCAGCCGCGGCCGCCATCGCCGGTGACACCAGGTGAGTACGACCGCCCTGCCCCTGCCTGCCCTCGAAATTACGATTCGAAGTCGAAGCACAACGTTCGCCCGGCTCTAAGCGATCGTCGTTCATTGCCAGGCACATAGAACAACCCGGATGACGCCACTCGAACCCCGCCTCGATAAAAATACTATCCAGACCCTCGGTTTCGGCCTGCTGTTTCACCAGACCCGAACCCGGCACAACCATAGCCAACTTGATCGTGCTGGCCACTTTGCGACCCTTGACCACCGCTGCGGCTGCACGCAGGTCTTCGATGCGGGAATTGGTGCAGGAGCCAATAAAAATTTTATCCAGGAAAACCTCGTTACATGGGGTATTCGCCGCCAGACCCATATAATCGAGTGCGTTTTGCATGCCGCCGGATTTTACCGTGTCGGTCTCTGATGCGGGATCGGGAACATTTTCGTTGATCGAAATGACCATTTCAGGCGAGGTGCCCCAGGTAACCTGTGGTTCGATCGAAGCCGCATCGATATGAATCTCACAATCGAAAACCGCATCTGCATCGGAATGCAGCGTCTGCCAGTAGGCAACTGCCTTATCCCAGTTGTCCCCGCTGGGCGCAAACGGCCGTCCTTTAACATAGTCTATGGTGGTTTGATCACAGCCAACGAGTCCCGCGCGTGCGCCACCCTCAATGGTCATATTACACAGCGTCATACGACCCTCCATGGATAAATTTCTAATCGCTTCACCGGCAAATTCTATGGTATGTCCGGTACCACCAGCAGTGCCTATCTCACCGATAATCCTCAGCACTATATCCTTAGCCGTAATACCTTCGGATACCGCGCCGTCGATAGTAATACGCATATTCTTCGATTTTTTCTGAATCAGGCATTGTGTTGCCAACACATGTTCGACCTCCGAAGTGCCAATACCAAAAGCAAGGGCAGCAAAAGCCCCATGTGTGGAGGTATGTGAATCGCCACAAACCACGGTCATGCCGGGCAGCGTAGCACCCTGCTCGGGACCTATAATATGCACAATACCCTGGCGAATATCGCCCATTTTGAATTCGACCAGCTGGAGCTCATCACAGTTTCGATCGAGTGTTTCTACCTGCAGGCGCGATACCGGATCGGTGATGCCTTTTTCCAAACCAGTGGTAGGAACATTGTGTTCGGGAACAGCCAGTATCGACTTTTTTCGCCAGATCGAACGCCCGGCCAATTTCAGGCCTTCAAAAGCCTGCGGCGAGGTCACTTCGTGTACCAGATGCCTGTCTATATATAGCAGCCCCGTGCCGTCAGCATCGAGTCGAACTTCATGCATCGCCCAGATTTTGTCGTACAACGTTTGCGCAACCATATTTATCTCATTTATTTACTTGCGAAAATTCTACTCCTGTTAGTACAATAACTCTAATTCATATTTTTCATAATTTTGATAACTTTTTGGAATATGCAAATTTCACAAATCAATGCCTTCCTCGCGGTCGCCGAATTACAGTCGTTCTCACTCGCGGCCGAACGCCTGCATATTACCCAACCCGCGGTGAGCAAGAGAATCAGGCTACTCGAAGAAACAATGAAAACCACTTTGTTCGACCGTATCGGCAAGAAAAGTATCCTTACCCCTGACGGATTGGCACTGATGCCCCACGCCGAACAAATCCTGGCTGAAATTAAAACCTATCAATCCAGGCTTATGCGCAAACACGATAAGCCATCCGGTATCCTCAGTCTGGCTACCAGCCATCACGTGGGCCTGCACCGATTGCCGCAGATACTGCGGGATTTCAAAATAGAGTATCCACAGGTCGATCTTGATTTGCATTTCATGGACTCCGAAGATGCCTGCATAGCAATCAGCAACAACGAACTCGAACTGGCGATTGTGACGCTGCCTGAGGTCCCGGACGAGCGCCTGATTCTGGAGCCAGTCTGGATCGACCTACTGCGAATTGTCCTCGCAACCGATCATCCATTGTCGCGTCTGGCTCGGATCAATAAAGAGCAACTACTCGAATATCCAGCTATTTTACCGTCTGCAGGCACCTTCACGCGAAAGATCATTAACCAGTATTTTGGCGCGCTCAAAGATTCCATGAATATCATTCTCGAAACCAACTACCTTGAAACTATCAAGGTCATGGTTTCAGCCAATCTTGGCTGGAGTATGCTGCCAGCCAGTATGCTGGACAACACCGTCACCGGAATAGCGCCTGGTGATCTGGAGATCAAACGACCCCTGGGAATAGTCACCCGCCGAAATCGCACCCTGTCCCTGAATGCATGTGCAATGATCGCGATGCTACAACAGGCGAAAACATCAGAATAAAATATGAACAGATTCACATAACCCCTTAGTGCTACTGAATTGTTGATAATTTATTGCTATAGTTCGTCGTCACACACACAAGGGAATTAAAATGCGTTATTTCATCAAAATTTTATTACTGGCATTAACAATAGGTATCGGTAACAACGCTGTTGCTGGCGAGGTCAGCCGCGCATTATTTACGATTGGTATCGATAACCGTGAGCCGGTCATCATGGTTACCAGCATCAGTGCCGATTCATACACCTCGATCTCATTTTTTACCGAACTGACCGATTTGAATGGACATACAGTGACCCACCAATGGAAGTATAACGATAAGGTTATGTTTGAAAAATCTTTCGAAGTGGGCGGTGCGCGCTGGCGTGTCTGGACCAGCAAAACACTGATTCCGAGCTGGACTGGAACCTGGACAGTCAATGTTCTGGACGATGACCGTAGCACGCTGGAAAGCAAGTCGTTCGATTACAATTAATATAACCTGTTCTGATTTTAATCAAACCCCGTACACTGGTGCGGGGTTTTTTTATGCCTGCAGATAATGATCATTTCATTTTTGCATGCGTGGTATCGTGATCTGAATTTATAGACTCGCAACCCATTTTCAGGAATGAAAACAAGCAAGGTCATACACATGGTTTCCTGTCACGCTGAAGGCGAGGTTGGAAACGTCATTGTCGACGGCGTTTCCCCTCCAGTGGGTGACACGCTATGGGACCAGTCGCGCTGGATCGATTCCGATCAGGGGCTGCGCCAGTTTGTCCTGAACGAACCACGCGGTGGCGTATTCACGCATATCAATTTACTCGTGCCGGCAAAAAATCCCGAGGCAAAATACGGCTTTATTATCATGGAACCTGAATTTACGCCGCCAATGTCTGGATCCAACTCGATATGTGTCGCAACCGTTCTACTCGACACCGGCCTGGTTGAAATGCACGAACCGGTGACCGAATTCAACCTGGAAGCACCCGGTGGTCTGGTCAGGGTCAAAGCCTACTGCCAGCAAGGCAAGGCACAAAGTATTGAAATCGTAAATCTGCCGTCGTTTGCAGATAAACTGGATGCGACGCTTGAGGTGAGGGAATCGGCACCCACAGCGTCGATACCGCCTATGGTGGAGACAGTTTCGTCATCGTCGATGCATCAGCCCTGGGCTTCGAAATTAAACCGGACGAGGCGCGTGACCTGGTTGAAACTGGGGCCAGGATCACAATCGCGGCCAATCAGCAACTCGGGTTCAGGCATCCGACCAACCCTGACTGGAATCATATCTCGTTTTGTCAGATAGCCAGTCCGCTGGAATTCGAGGATGGTGTACCCATCAGCCGAAATAGTGTCGTCATAGAACCGGGGAAACTGGATCGATCACCCTGTGGCACCGGTTGTTCGGCCCGCATGGCAATCCTGCATGCGCGGGGAATACTGAAAACGGGTGATCGTATGATCGGCCGCTCGATCATCGATTCGCGCTTCGACTGCGCGATCATCGAAGAGACCCGTGTCGGCAATAAAAAAGCGATAATTCCCTCGATCAGAGGTCGTGCCTGGATAACCGGCACGTATCAAATCATGCTCGATCCGGTCGATTCCTGGCGCGGTGGTTACCGA
>PVMK01122991.1_pt1 | contig 10803 bp, 7 predicted proteins | sample 1853481 | NCBI WGS metagenome assembly PVMK01 (sample SAMN08533507, study PRJNA380276) | Marine sediment metagenome, whole genome shotgun sequencing project. | reverse complement strand
GTTTCCTTTACTATCTTTTAATACAATCAATGACTCATTATCTGCTGCCATATTATGGCTCACTTTTACATAGATGACGCCTGGAATCCCATATATAAGTGGGTAGGATCCTTCTGTGAAAATCAAAATAGAGTTATCATAATCGATATCGGGGAGTTCAAGGAGGTTATCTTCTTTATTAAGGATGAATAGTCTAATAGTATTGCTTTGAATAAGCCCATCGGTAGAGGAAGCTTTAATGTAATACCATCCGGATTTAGTTTTACCTTGCGAAACAAATACAAATTTTTTAGTGGAGGTTGCACCCACGTTGATGTAATAATTATCTATTTTTTCGCCGGCGCTGTCAAAAAAATCAAGGAGTACCGCCGACTCACCAGCCTTACTCTTTAATTGAGAAAGCGTACATCTGATTGTGTCACCAGCAAAATAAGCATCCTGTGCGGAGCTCAGATAAAGCAAATCATTTTGAGCCATAAGGTTATGTGAAATAATTGCGATTAATATAAGCAAATAGACACGCAGCATACTAAGGATTTTGAGTTGGAGGTAATAACTTAAAATTATAGGTAAGGGAAGGGAAGACGGTTCCTAAAACCGACAACTTAATAAGTCTGGGTTGCGTATTGTTTATTGCTTGTAAATAAACGGAAAATGGGTTTTCGCGCCCATAAACATTATATACTGACAATATCCAACTACTGTGCCATCTGCGATTCTTCTTATAACTACCTTCAAGTGTTAGGGCAAAATCCAATCTATGTGTGTCTGGTATTCTAAAGTTGTTTCTTTCAGATACGGAAAATACCCTGACGTTATCGCTAACAAAACTTGCTGTAGGAATAGTTACGGGCCGACCTGTATTATATATAAAATTGGCGGTAAAGGTTAGGATCTTGCTAATTTTAAGATTGGCGGAAACCGACAAATTATGTGGGCTATCAAAATCAGATCTAAAGAATGACCCATTATTGATAGTTTCTGATGGGAAACTAGATAAAACCCTCATCATAGATACCGAATATGTATAACCCAGAAAACCTGTAAAATTTCCTTTGACTTTGCGAACTAGCAATTCTGCTCCATAGGCATAGCCTTCAGCATCTATTACATCCGCCACTAAAAGCTCATTCTGTATAGCAGGCACACCTATTTTTAATAATGCTGTACTGGGTATTCTTTTATAGTAGATATCGGTCGATAGGTCATACATATCCATATTTAGCTTAGTTACAAGTCCTAGCGACACTTGATCTGCTATTTGTACAGGGATGTTATTATCAGTGGGTTTCCAAATATCCACGGCTAAAGAGGCAGCTGAATTAGAAAATAGATATTGGTATTGTCGGGTTCTCGAATAGCTGAACTTTAATGATAAGTCCTCCTTTATTAAGTAAGTGGCTGATACTCTTGGTTCGAATCCTGAAAAAGTTCTAATTATTTCGCCGTTTGAGCTAATGAGTGTATCAATAATACTTGTTTCAGACTTTGGCCTGCCGCTATCAAAAACATATTCAGTTAGCGGGCCAAGATTGTTGAAAATAGAATATCGTACTCCAACACCAATTTTTAATTTTGATGATAATTGAATTTCGGATTTAACAAATAAGGCATTTTCAAGGCTTTTCTCCTGTGGGATGCTGCTCGTTTTTATCGCCGATGCTTCATTACCGGGAATAGTGCTGCCTATATTATAATTGCTTAGCGTAGACTCAAATCCACCATTGAGATGAAGATTTGGATTAACCTCGTAATCAAGATCTCCATAGAGCACTAAATTGTTTATCCCTGTAGTAAATATGTTCGAAAGAGTAGGGTTGGATTCATCCAGCGCAGAAGCTGAATAATTTATAACTGCTAATCTCCATTGCGTTGAAAGTTTTTTATTAAAGCTATGCACATATTTTGCCGAGGCGCCAACATTTTCATAATCGAAGCCTGTACCGGTTCCTGAGAAAAAAAAGTCATCATGACTAAAAAAACTCGAAAACATAAATATGCTTTTGGTATTAGGTGAATAGCGGTACTTAAGGTTAAAATCGTAATATTTAGCAGAACTTTGTTTAATATCTTTATCCTTAACTCGTCTCAATATCCATGTTGGATTGCTATATCTACCGGCTATTATTATTGAGTGCTTTTTGGCAATAGGGATATTTAGGTTAAGACGATTTGATACAAAACCAACACCTCCTTCTAATTGGAAGTTAGTAGATGTAGGATTCTTTAGGTTCACTGATAGCACAGAAGATAATCTGCCACCATAATTAGCTGGTATTGAACCTTTATAAAGTGTAAAACTACTGACAAGATCAGGATTAAAAACAGAAAAGAATCCTAATAGGTGGGATGAATTATAAATAGGAATATCATCCATTAATATGAGGTTTTGGTCACGATTACCACCTCTTACATTAAAGTCAGAAGTGCCTTCACCCACAGATTGAACACCGGGCAGGGAAATTATTATCCTATGAATATCAAGTTCTCCCAGGAAGGTAGGTGATTTCCTGAAAAAGTCTTTACTCAATTGTACTTTCCCTACGTCGATGCTAGTTAAGTTTTCATTTAGTTCACTGGCAGTGACAATAATTTCTTCGAGCTGTCGATTCTTCTCGAAGAGCTCTATGTTTAGAATATTATTCGATTTTGACAAGGTGAATTTATGTCTTTCTTCGAGAACCTGTATAGATCGATAAATCAATGTGTGTATACCTGGTGCTAATTTTAAGGAGTATAATCCATCCATATCGGTAACTGTACCTAACCCTAAATCGTCTACGTAAACAGCCACATTAGGCAATGGTGTATCCAGGTTAGCTAAGGTTACTCTACCTGAAAGGGTTATTGGTTCAATACTCGTTTCAGGTATGTTGGTAAATATAGGCTTACCGGTAAATAAAATTATATAATTGTCATCAACTATAGAAAAAGTAAGTTTTGTATGTTCAAATAGCTTGTGCAAGACATCATCTGGCGTTGCATCATTTACCTTAAAAGAATCAATGTCTTCATCTTTTATCCACTCTTTCTTATAAAAAAAACGGAAATGATACTTTGCTTCAAGATATTGAATTACCTCTTCAATATTAGTATTTCCAAAGTCTACTGAAATTAGGGGCTCACTGGAAGTAATATCAGGATTTTGTGCTGTTGCAGTGCTGTAAAGTGCTATGGCAAAAAAAGAAATAAGAAGTAATTTTTTCAAATTGAATTAACTGTCTGGAGGGCGAAAATACAACTCTTAATATGCAGATTTGATATATCGATTGACTTTTTGATTACTGGTAAGAGGAATAAAAAATACATCATTTTCCATTGCTAAAATCCTACTTTGACCAATACTATTTTTTGCTAAATAAGAAGCATGTTGCTCGACCACGATTAGCTGAACCTGTAAGAAGCCAGACTGTAGAAACTTATGCACTTGATTGCTCTTTTTGCAATTGCCTGGTTGTTTTTCTTGAATTATCATGACTCCAGCCCGGAGGACCAAATACATACATAAATGCAGATTGGATACTGTTAGCCTTCTTTACATCCAGCCATATATCCTTAAATTCGTGAGTTACCACTACGAGCGGATTATATGAGTTCGGTGGATGCAAGACCCCATATTCGATATTATTTTGATCACCCAATTCCCTGAAAGTACCAAATAGCCGGTCAAAGATGCTCAAAATGCCACCATGATTTTTATCAAGGTACTCGATATTTCTGGAGTGGTGAACCTGATGTTGTGTATGGGTAACAAAAAGATATTCAAGTACACCAAGTCTGGGTACAAATTTTGTATGGAGCTGAAACTGGTAAATGGTTTCAATAGCCATGCAAATCATCACCATCTCAAAGTGAAAGCCAATTGCCACCAGCCAAAGATAAAATATGGGCTTATAGAGCAGGACGAACCAGCCAATTCTTATGCCTGTACCAAAATTAAAGTGCTCAGAAGAGTGATGAGGTAGATGGGCTGCCCAGAAGAGCCTTACCGTATGACTTAGACGGTGATACCAGTAAAAGCTAAAGTCATCAAGGAACTGACATATTAGCCAGATATACCAGGCCCAGCCGAGGCTTTCATAACCAAGGATATTCATCCTCACCCCATTAATCATCGGATTAAACAATTCATAAACTGTACTAAGCAGCCAGGCTACAAGAAATACATTCAATAAGGGACCTATTAGCGCCGTACCAATGCCAAGGAGTGTACTTGCTCCCAGATCCCGCCAATTATAAAGATCTTTTAACCCTATGGAACGGCTGACCATTAGTTCTATTAAAATAAAACTAACGTATAAAGGTCCGGCGTATACTAGTACGTTACTAAAGTCCATTTATTTTGGTCAAGATTAGCACACCCAGTTCTGATAAGAATAAACAAAGAGGGCAGTTTTATTGATTAAATGAATGAGATAATTCAAACGCATTTTTATTAGGAAAAGTTACTTCAATTATAACAGAACTTTTTAAAGAATAATTTCCCTGCTAACCTAAATTTTCAATCTGATACATAGGTGTATAAAATGTGGGGTAATGAGTTGCACCTTTTAGTAGGATTTAAAACAGTTTAATTTATCTTTTCAATCTTGAGAAGCCACGGATGACATTAGCAGGACACTTCCATTTATGTGATTTTCAAACAATAGGAGAGGCAAAATTCTCACACTCAGTTTTACTCAGTTCATTTAAAATATTTTCGATACTGTCAGACTTTATATTAGTCTTGTTATTTTGACAAAATGGGCATGCATTTACCTCACCATTTGAATTGATATAAAGCACTCTATTACCACCTCCCATGCATCCAAGCTTACGAAATTGAAAATCAGGATATGCTACAATAGGATATTCCATGTACTTTTTAGCAAAGTTCATGTCGAAGTAAAAATCTTCTAAAACTTGTTCTTGTGCCCGGGTAATTTTTACATCTTGATTTTTATACCTCCCTGTTGCCTTTGGTTCAAGGATGTTAATAAAAGAAGCCCCGGTTTCTTTTGCCAATTCGGCGTAGCTTAATAAATTCTCTTTGCTTATAAAATTCCGAGTTGTACAGATTGAGAAACAAACCAGCAGACCGGCATCAAAAGCCATTTCGGCGCCGGATAAGGCATCTTCATAAACACCTTTTTTACCTCTAAACTGGTCATGTTTGTCTTCGGCAAAATGATCGAGACTGAAAGAAATTCCGGTAAGCCCTGCCGCTTTTAACTTATTAATTTTTTCAGTTGTAACGCCATGCCCGGAAGTTAGAACCCATATATCAGATTTATCAGATATAGCTGCTACCAAACTTGCTAAATCATTAAAGCGAACAAGTGGCTCGCCTCCGGTTAGCTGAACCTGTGCTACGCCTGACTGCTGAAATTCATGAATTTGCTCAATCATGTCCTCAACATCAAGTTGGTTGCTACTATTTAATCGATCCCATTCCAGGCAATGCTCACAGTTTAACGGACACGCCGATGTCATAGCAAAGTATAACACTCGTAACCCTGAACGCTCTTGTCGAAAAGGCACTATCCGATTAAGCTCACCCCATAAATAGTCCTTTTGGATCTTGGATGGCCAATGAGGAGCCGTATAATTCCAATAATATTTACCATCAACCCGAATGAATTTCTCCAATCTGGTTTTACCCCATGCTCTTTGCAAGGTATTATTGATATCTGAAAGTGTGCGCCTGGCCTTTGTTACAGACTTATAGGCTAAATAAGCATTTTTAATAAATGACAACTGTATCCTGAGCCGAATTAACCACACCAATAATGGGTTAGTTATGATTGGTGGTTTTCTCATTTATAAACTTCTAACGTTGTATTCATTAATCTTGAATAACATTTTTAGCTAGTATTGGAGCTGTATAATTGTTATAAAGTTCGCGCGAAAACTCAGATAAACGACCCGGATTCCTAAATGTCTCAAGAGTTTCAACTTCAGGCAAGGTCTTAAAGTCGCGGATGTGAGTATAGTAGCCGCTAACTTCAAGAAATACCATTGTTTCTATCTCGCTTTTAAACTGAGAGGCAAATTTTAAGTCAAGCACATCACCAACATTATTTTGCACAACATATTGAGAATCGTCATTATCTAAAGCCCCATTAGAGACACTATATGCATTAAATTCAGCGAAAGCAGGACTGGCATACCTTGTCTCAATTGGCTCATCAGGGGAGTAATCCATACCGGCATAATCAACTTCCCAGAAATAGAACCCAGTAGATAACTTAATTTTTATTACTTCATCACTTATCTCGCTTAAATCAATAGGAATAACTACCTCTCTGGCAGCTGCCAAAGGACCAATTGGCTGCAGTTGTTCTACTTCTTTCCATTCACCATTAGCATATATAGAGACTGTTAAAGGTAAATGCTGGTCTTTTGACCATTGCCCCATTTGCTCTTTAGTTTTCTGTTTTTGCTCTTCGGCAAATGTATTGTAATAGAGCCCGAACAATTTAAGGAATTCTCCAAAAACATAATCCAACCACAGCGTACTTTTAGTCCTTAAGATAAGTTTGCCCGTTCTTATATCTGCTGGCTTATCAAAGTTTAGTGTAAGTGAATTAAGCTTTGCACCATCATTAAAATAAAATTGGGTAGTGTCAAAACTTGTTATTTCGGCGGTATAGTCTTCCTGAGAATCAGAAACAGCGGAAGAAGGAGATATAGGAGTGCCAATGGTATGAATTATACCCTTCTGATCGATGTTCAGAGACTTATTAGCCGGGACCTTGGCTTCAATTAACCTTACCTTATTGATAAACTGCCGTTCCTTTAACTCGTTTCTTATTTTAAATTTATAGTAACCTTCTTCCGATTGCGCCATCGGTAGTTTAACAAAATCACTTCTTTCTAATCCGGGGTAAATTGCGCCACCAAATGTGTCTGCTGCCAGCTGGTATTCTTCGCCGTCATAAACATATAATAAAGGGCAGCTGCTCTTGGTAAGTGCATAAATGATACCAATAATAGCTAAAACTCCTACAGAAATACCTACAAAGCTTAGGATAGATCTGGCCACATCAGCATCGTATATTTCAATTTTGCCTATATCAGAAAATGCCAGACTTATATTACCTGCTTCCAGGGTGTCATCTTCCTCCAGGTGCATGATAACCAATTGCTGGTATATTTCATCACCACTTTTAACTCGCGACCTCGAATTATAATTCAAGTACTCTAATTTATCATTAAGAAAGCTAGTCCTGTTAATGGGCACCAAGTCCATATTTAAGGAATTATCGTCAATTATTTTAATATTTTCAGCCCGCCACTTATTGGCCAATGTAACAAGAATAAATTGCTTTCCTTTAGCCAAATTTTTATTAAGTTCATCTTTATTAATCTCACCTTTATAGCGTACTTTTCTTTTATAGTAAGCACATCCATCAACAATTAAACTTCCAAAGATGATCAGGAAAAAAACGGCTATACTTCTCCTGTGCTGGCGAAGCATGGTGATAAGCTCACCCGGCTGATTTTCGGCGACTTTCATATGTGAAGTAATTTACACTATAATGTATTATAAGTCAAGTGAATAACAAGTAGACAGGAATCATCAATCTTGATTATTACACTTCTCGGCGTTGGATATTTCGCCTTTGCCGTGCTAATTCGATAAAACCTTTCACTAAAAGTTGTAATTTGCCAACCTCTAATTAATTGTCCAATTATGAAATCAATCTATTCTCTATCACTAATAATCATATTGATTATATCAGCTTGTAACTCACCTGAACAAGGAGTCACTAATTTTGAACACGACATTGAATCAGGGCCGAAACCATGGAATGGTGATGTTTTTGAGCAAACTGAGGAAGATTTTACCTTTGCTTTTATTTCAGACCTTACCGGTGGCGAAAGCGCGGGAATATTTAAGGTAGCCGTTGAGCAGATCAATCGAATTGAACCCACGTTCGTACTAAGTGTTGGCGATTTAATTGAAGGAGGTACGGAAGACTCACTGCAACTTAAAAAGGAATGGGACAGTTTTGATGATCGGGCTTCGAAGCTGGATATGCCCTTCTTTTACCTGGGAGGTAACCATGACCTCACGAATCCGATAATGAGGAAATTCTGGAATCAGCGCTTTGGGCCAACATATTATCATTTTGTTTATGAAGATGTACTCTTCTTGATGTTGGATTCAGAAGATTTTGAAGAAGAACGTATGCTTGAGATTTATAAGGCTAGATCAAAGGCAATAAAAATAATAAATGGTGAGATTGAGGGAGAATATACTGATACCGAATACTATCATATGCTTGAGCGCAGAACCGGAGCCATGAGCAATGCCCAGTTTGAGTATTATGCTAATGTATTGGCAAGGTATCAGGATGTTAAATGGACCTTCGTGATTATGCACAAACCAATTTGGACAAGAGAGGATGAAAAAGGATTAGGCAGACTTGAAGAGGCATTGGGAGATCGATCCTATACAGTTATAAATGGCCATGAGCACTCTTTTTCTCACAGACTTAAAAATGGCATGGATTATATCATGCTGGGCACGACAGGAGGGTATCAGAACGACAAGGATAATGCGGCCTTTGACCATATTACCTTAGTGAGAATGGCTGCCGATAAGCCAATAATAACTCATATTAGAATGGATGGCATTCTTGATGAAACCGGCACTATTCCTGCAGGTGGGGATAGTTTAAATTTTCAGGCTTCGGATAGGGTAAAATAAGCGATTGAAGGGAAAGTGTAATCTTTAATTAAAGTATCATCTTAAATTCCGTGCCATTTCCTGGATGAGAAATCATCTTTATACTGCCATTATGCAAATGCAGAATTTGCCTTGATAAGGCCAGGCCAATACCGCTGCCACTTTCTTTAGTGGTAAAGAAGGGTATAAATACATCATCTATATACTCTTTATCTATACCGTGGCCATTATCAATTACCGATATCTCGAGAAGGCCATCATTTGATAATGCTTTGATTAATATTGCCGCATCTTGCCTTCCCTCCAGTGCCTCGATTGAATTTTTTACCAGGTTCACCAACACCTGGCTGAGCATTGATTTGTCAAATACATGTTCGAGATTCTCTTTGCATTCCAGGTTGATTTTTATGCTTTGTTCATCTACTGCATTCTTAAACAATAACCTGGTTTCGTTGAGTAGGGCCTCAACCGACTCTAGCTTAAATTTGGGCTTAGGCAAGTGAGTAAGGTTTTGATAAGACTCAGTAAATGTTTGCAGACTATAACTTCTGGTATTAATTGCATCCAGGCCGGTAATCAGATTCTTGCCTAGTTCAGAATCCTTATTGTCGACTAAATTTTGATTCTTTACAAGGTCATGCAGGGTGCCGGAAAGTGAGGTAATTGGCGCTACTGAATTCATTATTTCATGGGTAAGCACCCGTATAAGTTTTTGCCATGACTCAACTTCCTGAGCCTCCATTTCATACTTAATATTTTGTAAGGTAACCAACTTATAGTGCTTGTTGTCAAGCTTGAATTCCGAACATCTTACCGCCAATCGCTTAATCTCATCATTAAATACATCATTAATCATCAATTGCTTATTTGGCATTATGTTCCTACAGGCTTTGGCTATTTTTGGGTTGGCTCTCTCAATAGATTTCATATTATTGAGAACAGGTTTATCTAAGAGCTTCTTTGCCGCATTATTGATTAGGAAGATGTATTCGTTGTCATCGAAACTTATTAGGGCAACGCGAATATGCGCAATAATTGTTTCCAGGTAATGGAATTGAATCTCTTTTGCCGTGCTTAAATCACTCAGTTTTTGATTAACCAGTTTCATTGAATTATAAAGCTCCTGATATACTTTGCCACGGTGCCTGGTAGTAAATGATGTTGAAAAGTCGTCCTGAAGAATAGATTGAAAATAGCTGTTCAAATCTCTGGTTGATTTATTAAGATAGCGGATGAACTCTGCTATTTGAATGACAGAAAGAACTATTAAATAACTGCTCTGGATGTATAACTGTTCCGCCACCGCCAGATACATAAATACGGCCATGGTACCCGCAAGAAGCAATACCCTGGTGATTATATTTAGCTGCAGTGATTTAAAGACCATACTTTTCCATTCTTCGGTACATCGCACCACGCGATAGGCCTAACTCTTTGGCAGCATGGCTAATATTACCTTTATATTTATCTATGGCATTTTGGATAGCCCACTTCTCCAGGTTTTCAAGATTATAATCATCATCAGCGGCCTTGCCTAATTTGTTAACCGTAAGAAAGGAAAAATCGGCCCGAAGTAAAGTGGCCTCTTCCGCCATGATCACTGCCCGTTCTACCGCATGTTGCAGTTCTCGTACATTACCGGGCCAGGAGTATCTTTCTAAACCCCGTAAGGTTTCTTTTGCCAGAGTCATCTCTGGTTTGTCGTACTTTTTACTATAGATAGATAAAAAGTGATTGGCAATCAATTGAACATCTTCTTTACGTTGAGCCAGGTCAGGAATATTTATTTCTACAGTATTAATTCTATAAAGTAGGTCCTCACGGAATAAGTCATTAACAATCATTTCTTGTAAATCTGCATTGGTTGCGGAGATTACACGAATGTCTATGTCAATTGGCCTGGTGGCACCAAGCCTGGTAATCTGCCTGTTTTGCAACACCGCCAGCAATTTAGCCTGAGCATTGGCTGACAGGTTGCCTATCTCGTCAAGGAATATTGTGCCACCATCGGCGGCTTCGAACAGACCCATTCTATCGGACTTGGCATCTGTAAATGCACCCTTTTTATGGCCAAAAAGTTCACTTTCAAATAAACTCTCCGGTATGGCGCCAAGATCAACAGATATAAA
>PVMK01182598.1_pt1 | contig 10805 bp, 9 predicted proteins | sample 1853481 | NCBI WGS metagenome assembly PVMK01 (sample SAMN08533507, study PRJNA380276) | Marine sediment metagenome, whole genome shotgun sequencing project. | reverse complement strand
GTTATCAGGGTTACGCCTTCGGCATGGGTGTCGAACGTATCGCCATGCTGAAGTACGGGATACCGGATTTGCGCACCTTCTTCGAGTCCGACCTCAGGTGGCTCCGGCACTACGGCTTCGTGCCGCTGGAGGCCCCCAGCCTGGTGCGCGGGCTGTAGCGCCGCCGATTATTGATTTTCACAGTCTCCCGCTGTATAAATCGCCCACGGCATAAATCGCTCCGCCGCGCTTCACGGCGTGGCGTAATCCGCTGGCCCTCGTCGGGGCCGGCGATTTGTCACTCCGACACCGCAAGGCTCAGGACCAGACCCATGCGTGTGACGATGCATTTCGAGCCGCCACCGTCACCTGCCCGACCAACCCGGCAGACAGAAAGCATGGACCATGTCTACGCGAAACGTCCTGAACGCCCACGAGGTCGACCGCTTCGTCGACGACCTCACCCAGCAGACCGATAGGCCCGAACTGCGGCGCTGGCTCAGCGGCTCGGCGCGGCGCTGGATTCTGAAACACCACGACCTCTACGACCGTATCGTGCGCGACCCGGCGACGGGCGGACTCGCCCCGGTCGACGTCTCGGGTTTGCGCGCCGAACGTCACGCGGCCCTGCGTCGGCGGTTGAACCGGGCCAAGCGGCGCGAGCTCGGCCGCCGGGCCAGGCTCGCGAAGGCACACTCGGCGGTGCGCCGCCTGCTCGATGACGCGCGGCGCGATTATGTGCTGTGAACGGCGCGACCGGGCGGTTGGATAAGCGGCTTGCCCCCAAGGCTCCGATCTGGGACATAATCCGCGCTCCTTGGTATAAATCGACCTCTCGCGACCGAGCGCCATGAAGTTCACCCTGAGCTGGCTGAAGACCCATCTGGAGACCGACGCGCCCTTGCAGGCGATCGTCGACAAGCTCTCCATGATCGGCCTCGAGGTGGAGGAGGTGGACGACCGGGCAGCCGCCCTCGCGCCCTTCACCGTGGGCTATGTGAAGGAAGCGCGGCCGCATTCCAACGCCGACCGGCTGAAAGTCTGCATCGTCGAGACCGGGGCCGGCGAGGTTCAGGTGGTCTGCGGCGGGCCCAACGCGCGCACCGGCATGAAGGGCGTGTTCGCGCCCGCCGGCAGCTATATCCCGGGCACTGACCTCAAGCTGAAGAAGGGCGTGATTCGCGGCGAGGAATCCAACGGCATGTTGCTCTCCGAGCGTGAAGTCGGCCTCTCCGACGAGCACGAGGGCATCATCGAGCTGGACGATGACGCACCGGTCGGCGAGCCCTTTGCCAAGCTGCTCGGCCTCGACGATCCGGTGATCGATATCGCCATCACGCCGAACCGGGGCGATTGTCTCGGCGTGCGCGGGATCGCGCGGGATCTGGCGGCGGCGGGTCTCGGCCGCCTCACGCCGTTCGAGGTCCCCGGCATCGACGGAACCGGCGAGAGCCCGGTCAAATGGCGGCGCGATCTGCCGGAGGATCTGCAGCACGCCTGCCCCTATGTGGCCGGCAAGACTTTCCGCGGCGTCACCAACGGTCCTAGCCCCAAGTGGCTGCAGGAGCGCCTGCGCGCCATCGGCCTCAGGCCGATCTCGGCGCTGGTCGATATCACCAATTTCGTCACCTTCGACCTCGGCCGGCCGCTGCACCTCTTCGACGCCGACAAGCTCCGGGGCGACCTCACCATGCGCATGGCCCGCGACGGCGAGGAGATCCTGGCGCTGGACGGCAAGACTTATGCCCTCGACCCGGAGATGGTGGTGATCGCCGATGAGACCGGCCCGCACGGCACGCCCCAGGGCATCGGCGGTGTCATGGGCGGCGCGCTCACGGGCTGCGCCGAGACCACGACCAACGTGTTCCTCGAGGTGGCGCTGTTTGACCCGGTGCGGGTCGCCGCCACGGGCCGCCGGCTCGGCATCATCTCCGATGCCCGCTACCGCTTCGAGCGCGGCCTCGACCCGGAAAGCGCCGACTGGGGCGTGTCTGTGGCGGCCAAGCTGATTACCGGGCTGTGCGGCGGCGGGGAGAGCGACACGACGACGGCCGGCGAGATCCCGCGCGAACGGCGGAGCATCGGCTTCCGGCCCGGGCGGGTGGAAAGCCTCGGCGGCTGCGCGGTTGCGGAAGAGGAGCAGCGGCGCATTCTGGCGGATCTAGGCTTCGAGGTCGCCATTGCCGCCGGTGCCGCCGGTGACGCCAGCGGCGCGAGCGCATCCAACGATGGGCCGTGGCGGGTCGAGGTGCCGGGCTGGCGCCCCGACGTGGAGGGCGAGGCCTGCCTAGTGGAGGAGATCTTGCGCCTGCACGGCTTCGAGCACCTGCCCATGTCCCCGACGGTGCTCGACACCACCCTGCCGCTGCCGTCGCTCAGTCTCAGCCAGCGCCACGAGGCGGCCGCCCGCACGGCGCTCGCCTGGCGCGGCATGCACGAGGCGGTCACCTTCTCCTTCCTCGACGACAAGGCCGCGGCCCTGTTCGGCGAGACGCCGGAGAGCCTTCGCCTGGCCAACCCGATCAGCATGGACCTGGAGGTCATGCGGCCCTCCCTGCTGCCCAACCTGATCACGGCGGCGGCCGGGAACGCCGACCGGGGCTTTCCCGAGGCCGCCCTGTTCGAGGTCGGGCCGGAATACCGCGACGACACGGCCGAGGGACAGGTGTTGGTGGCCGCCGGCCTGCGCAGCGGCCAGAGCGGCCCGCGCCACTGGTCGGACCCGCCGCGGCCGCTCGATGCCTTCGACGCCAAGGGCGACGCCTTGGCGGTTCTGGAGGCCTGCGGCGCGCCCACCGCCAACCTGCGGGCCGCCGCCGACGCGCCGGGCTGGTACCACCCGGGCCGCTCCGGCGTTCTCCGGCTCGGCCCCAACGTGCTCGCCCACTTCGGCGAGGTCCACCCGCGGGTGCTGCGCCGCCTGGACCTGAAGGGCCCGGCCGCGGCGTTCGAGGTCTTTCTCGGGCGGGTGCCGGCGCCCCGCGCTTCCAGAGTGGGCGGCAAGGCGAAGCCGCACCTCACCCTTTCGCCGTTCCAGCCGGTCGTCCGCGACTTCGCCTTCGTGGTCGACGAGGCGGTGGCGGCCGACGCGCTGGTGCGCGCCGCGGCCGGCGCCGACAAGGCGCTGATCAGCGGCGTCGCCCTGTTCGACGTCTACCGGGGCAAGGGCATCGAGGACGGCAAGAAGTCGCTCGCCATCGCCGTCACCCTGCAGCCGACGGAGAAGACCCTGACCGATCCGGAGATCGAGGCGGTCTCCCGGAAAATCGTCGACAAGGTGGCGAAGGCGACGGGCGGGGTGCTGCGGGCTTAGTCCGACGGGTTCTGTTCGACAAGAATCTTTGCAGCAATTTGCCGGCTTACGAGTCGTACACCCGTACGCCCGACCAGGTCGCCGGCCAGGCCTTTTTAGCCATGCGCAGGCGGTATTCCTTCAGCCGGCCTTGGCGGGACCGGGCGTGGGGCGTGGGACGTACAGTGAGCCCGAAGACGTCGACCAGGCCGAAGGGCGCGAGGATCTCCAGCTCGCCGCCGGCCGTGATCCGCGCGGCGACGGCCGTCGGGAGCTCCAGCCAGTGTCTGAGCGCAGCTTCGGTGTTGCGGTAGGGCGCATCGCCGTTTCGTACGTGCATACGGGCCTGGTTGCGCACCGACCAGGGTACCCGCTCCAGGCGGCTCGCCAAGGCCGCCTCGATCTCGGCCTCCCGCTCCATACCCGATGCCGGCTCGAAGTAGATCACGTCCACATCGGCGAGCGGTGTCGGCGCGGTGAAGCCGTGCAGCCGGTCCCACGCCAGGTTGCGCAGGAAGCCGGCGCCGATCCAGCCATCGGGCAGATCGAGCGCCGCCACCGCCGCGAGACAGGCCATGCACCAATCGTCCGCCCGGAGCCAGGCACGGAACTGGATTCGGCGATCAATTTCTGTACATCCGGGATCGAACATGGGCCCGGCGCAAACCTACGCTGGCGTTGGGCCTCCTTAAACCCCCATTTCTGACGGTGGGGCGTCCAGTACCTTTCTTTGGCCGCCCCTAGAGTCCCCCGGTGGAGACCCGGGCCGCCACCTGCGCCAGCTTGGCTGTCACTTTGGCGACGGTATCGGCGATCTTGGCGGCGGTTGCGGCGAAGCCTTCGATTTTCTCGAGGCGTGCCAGATCGTCGCTGAGGCCCTGGTTGATTTCCCTCATGCGCAGCTGCAGTTGGCTAACCTGTTCGGACTGATCCAGTCGGCGAAGCGTAAAGTAGGCCAAAGCCACATAGGCCTCCCGCACCTCAGTCTGACTGGCCCGCAGTTCCTGCCGCTTCTTACGCTCGGCCGCGGTCATCCTGTCGCCGCGCTGGAATACAGTGAAATCGAGCTCGTCGATCTCTCCCTGAATCAAGTGTTCCATTTCCGCAAGGCTGCTGCGGGCTGCCTTGGCATCGTCGACAATCTCTTGGGTGGTTACACCGTTTGGCATCGAATCACCCTCCCGTTCTTGCAAATTCTAGGTCTTGTCCGACTCGTCACTGATGGCCGCGAGGTCCTTCAGGATCTTTGCGAGCACTTCCGCCTCAGCCGCAAAAACCTTGATCTTCGCAAAAGCATCGGCGAGCGACACGTCACCGCCAGCGAGTTGAGTGGCCAGCGCGTCGTGCGCCTCCTTCAGTCGCTGGAAGATATTGGGCGGACTTGCCAACAAGAGCCGATCATAGGCCGCGGCGCTTTCGATCAAGGCAGTGAGGCTGTTTTCTGTTCTCGCATCACGGAAGCCATCGAGTCGCCTGGATACTTCGTCCGCCATCGCGAGCTTTGGCACGTCCGCCCCCAGTTCGGCTGCGGCACCAAAAATGTCAGCCGTATCGGCAATCACCGGCTGCGCATCGTGGGTCGCACGCTTGAGACCGTCCACCTGCACCTTTGCCACGTATTGGCCCACCACCCAGTTGATCGCTTTGCCCGCCGGGGTCGTGAACTCCGAGACCTTGGGTCTTTCGGCTTCCGGCGTGCCCTTCATGTCGGCGACCGTCTCGGCCAGGCTCTCCACGCTGCCGAGCGTAGCGTTCACGTGAGAGGCGACCTTTGCCGCCGTATCCGCCTCGACAATCGCGGCAAGTCCGTCGGCGTAGGTCCGAACGGACGCCATCAGAATGATCATTTGCCGAAGGGCTGGTTTGGGCGAAAGCAGCTCGTCTCCGACGACCAGCTGGCAACGCGCCGACGAGACTTGGCAGTTGCCTGATTCGAACTTCACGAACGCCTCGCCCGCGATCGCTCTCTCGCGCAGGAGCGCCGCATAAGCATCGGTCACTTGCTTGTCGAGCAGCACGAGCGCTGTCTCGGCGTCCTGCGTCGCCGTCGCGAAGTCGCTGATCGGCTTCTTGTAATCGGCGACCGAGCAGGCCGTCGTTAGGACGAGAACGGCGATCACGGGCAGCGATCGCCAAGACGTCATCGATCCCCTCATGATTCCCTCCCCGATTAAGGGATCAATAATAGCAGAACTTCATGGCATAACAACCTAAAGTATATCATGGAGATAATTGAAACTGCACCGGGCGAAGTCATCGCTGATGCCCCTGCGCGCCACAGCCGGGTGGGAATTCCTGCTTCGCTACCCCTTCGGCACAGGCGTCCCGGCCTCGCCGGTTGCGCGGACGAGATCGCACGTCCGGCGCTGCAACCCGACCGCCGGCACCAAGCAAGCGTCGGCGGCGACGTAATGTTCGAGCAATCAGAGTCGCCAGGCGCGCCGCGTCGCGACAAACCAGCCTGTGGGTCTTGCCCCTTTTCCCGCTGCTGGGCCGGTGCTATAGCCGCGCCGTGACAAGTGAAATAGCCGCCAGATTCTCAGACCCATGACCGCGCCCTCGCACATCCGCAACTTCGCGATCATCGCCCACATCGACCACGGCAAGTCGACGCTGGCCGACCGCCTGATTCAGCGCTGCGGCGGGCTCAGCGACCGGGAGATGAAGCAGCAGGTGCTCGATTCCATGGAGCTGGAGCGCGAGCGGGGCATCACCATCAAGGCCCAGACGGTGCGCCTCGCCTACCAGGCGCGCGACGGCGAGACCTACCAGCTGAACCTGATCGACACGCCGGGCCACGTCGACTTCACTTACGAGGTCTCGCGCTCGCTGGCGGCGTGCGAAGGCTCGCTGCTGCTGGTCGACGCCAGCCAGGGGGTCGAGGCGCAGACGCTGGCCAACGTCTATCTCGCCATCGAGAACGACCACGAGGTGGTGCCGGTCCTGAACAAGATCGACCTGCCGGCGGCCGAGCCCGAGCGGATCAGGCAACAGATAGAGGACGTGATCGGCCTCGATGCCTCCGAGGCGCTGCCGATTTCGGCCAAGACCGGTGAGGGCGTCGACGAGGTGCTGGAGGCCCTGATCACCCGCCTGCCGCCGCCCAAGGGCGATCCCGACGCGCCGCTCAAGGCGCTCTTGGTCGATTCGTGGTACGACGCTTATCTCGGGGTGGTCACCCTGGTGCGCGTCTACGACGGCCGGCTGAAACCGGGCATGAAGGTCCGCATGATGGCGACCGGGGCGAGCCACCAGATCGACCGGGTCGGCGTTTTCACACCGAAGATGACCGACCTGTCGGTGCTCGGGCCGGGCGAGATCGGGTTTCTCACCGCCAGCATCAAGTCGGTGGCCGACTGCAAGGTGGGCGATACCCTGACCGAGGAGAAGCGCCGCGCCGCCGCGCCGCTGATAGGCTTCAAGCCGAGCGTGCCGGTGGTCTTCTGCGGCCTGTTTCCGGCCGATGCCGCCGACTACGTGGACCTGCGGGAAAGCCTCGCCAAGCTGGCGCTCAACGACGCCTCTTTCCTCTACGAGCCCGAGACCTCGGCGGCCCTCGGTTTTGGCTTCCGCTGCGGTTTCCTCGGCCTCTTGCACCTGGAGATCGTGCAGGAGCGCCTGGAGCGCGAGTTCGATCTGAACCTCATCACCACGGCGCCCAGCGTGGTCTACAAGGTGCATCTCGGCGACGGCGCCCTGCGCGAGCTGCACAACCCCGCCGACATGCCCGACCCGGTGAGGATCAAGTTGATCGAAGAGCCCTGGATCAGCGCCACAATCCTGGTGCCCGACGATTATCTCGGCGCGGTCTTGAAGCTCTGCGAGGCGCGGCGCGGCGAGCAAGTGGAGCTGACCTACGCCGGGGCCCGCGCGATGGTCGTCTACCTCCTGCCGCTCAACGAGGTTGTGTTCGACTTCCACGACCGGCTGAAGTCGTTGTCCCGCGGCTACGCCAGCCTCGACTATCACCTGGAGGACTACCGCGAGGGCGATCTGGTCAAGGTCTCGATCCTGGTGAACGGCGAGCCGGTCGACGCGCTCGCCATGATCGTCCACCGCAGCCATTCGGAAAGCCGTGGCCGGGTTTTGTGCCAGCGGCTCAAGGATTTGATTCCGCGCCAGCTCTTCAAGGTGGCGATCCAGGCGGCGATCGGCGGCAAGGTGATCGCCCGCGAGACCGTGAGCGCGCTTCGCAAGGACGTGACGGCCAAGTGCTATGGCGGCGACGTCTCGCGCAAGAGAAAGCTGCTCGAGAAGCAGAAGGCCGGCAAGAAGCGCATGCGCCAGTTCGGCGAGGTGGAGATCCCCCAATCCGCCTTCATCGCGGCCTTGAAGATGGACGACGGCTGAGGCGGTTCCTAAAGCGCCGGCCCTGCCGTATCGTCCTGGGAACCGCGTTGCCATGAAACGCCGTTCAAGCCGGGGGACCGCCATGCAGCAGAGCATCCGCGATCAGATCGACTGGGAACAGCCGTTCCCGCCGGAGGAATATGCCGAGCGCCGCAGACAAGTGCGCGAGGCCATGGCGCGGGAGGGGATCGACGGCATCTTCGTGACCGGTGGGGCCGACGTGAACTATCTCACCGGCTACGACCAGATCTGGCATTCCCACCTCAACATCATCGGCATCTTTTTAAGATCCGACGAGACGGCGACCCTGTTCTTCGACAATGACGGCCACATCGTGCTTCAGTCCACAACGCCGGACATCGAGGAGGTCGTCGTCATGCCACGCGGCGCGGCGGTTAGCCACGTGCCGCTGGTGGCCGAGGCAATCCGGGCGCGTGGCTGGGCCAAGGGCCGCATCGCGCTCCAGCCCTGGTGCCACGGGCCGCATCCCACGCTGCTGGCGGCGATCGGCGAGCGCCTTACCGCCACGGGGGCCGCCGGGGCCGAGATCGCCACGATCACCGATGGCTCGACCCTGGTCGAGGACGTGCGGCTCATCAAGTCGCCGCGCGAGGTGACGGTCATGCGCGAGGCGGGCCGGGTCGCCGACCTGGCGATGGCGGCGGCGCGCGACGCTCTCGAGCCCGGCCTGCGCGAGACCGACGTGGACGCGGTCTTTACGGCGGCGTTGATGAGCAACGGCTGCGGCTATCCGGGCATCCGCTCCATGGTGGGCTCGGGGCCGCGCTCGGGCGCCCACCACGGTCCCGCCACCCATCGGCGCATCAAGCAAGGCGACGTCGTGCACATCGACTTCTGCGCCTCGCTGCACCGCTATCACGTGAACCTCAGCCGCAGCTTTGCCGTCGGGCCGGCCGATCCGCGCTGGCACGAGCTGATGGACAAGGCCGCCGGCTGCATCGATGCGGTCCTCGAGTCCGTCAGCCCGGGCGAGTCCATGACCCGCGTTCAGGAGGTGGCCGATGCCTACATCGATTCCCAGGGCCTGCGGCCTCATGTCTGGCTAATCGGCGGCTACACGCTGGGCGTCGCCATGCCGCCCGACTGGGTTGGCCGCCACCGGCCGAAACCGCGCGAAGACGTGCCGGTGCCCCTGTTGCAGCCGGGGATCGTGTTCAACTACGAGAACCAGTTCGATGTCTTCGAGGGTTGGCCCGGCGGCACCGGCGCGGCCTACATCGAGACCTTCCTGGTCACCGAGGACGGCTTGGAATTGCTCTCGATGCTGCCGCGCAGTCTGGTGACGGCCGGCGGCTAGCGTCGCACCGCACTCTGTCGGGAATCCCTATTCGGCCGCTTTGCTGCGCGATCCTGCCGGGACCGTGCCATAGAAGGCCTTGAAGGCGCGGGTGAAGTTGCTGCGGCTGCGGTAGCCGACTTTGGCCGCCACGGTCTTGACCGGCAGGTTGGTGGTCTGCAGCAACTTGGCCGCCCGGTGCATGCGGCTCTCCACCAGGAAGTCGTGGGGCGACTGGCCGAAGGCGGTGATGAAGTGGGCCGAGAAGGAGGCGCGGCTCATGCCCGCCACGGCCGCCAGTTCCTCCAAGCGGTGAGGCGCTTCGGGTTGCTCCAGCATGGCCTCGACCGCCTGGGCCAGGCGCGGGTCCTGCAGAGCGGCGAGCCAGGCCGGCCGTTCCTCCTCACGCTGCACCAGGCGGCGCAACACCAGGATGAGGCACTGCTTCATCAGCGTTTCAGCGAGCGCCCGGCTGCCGAGCCGGGGGTCGATCAATTCGTCCAGCAGCGCCCGGAAGGCGTTGCTGCCGGTGTGGCAGTTGGCGAAGCATTCGATGACCGGATCGTGCAGCCGGTCGAACACGCCGGTGCCATCGCCGTAGGTTGCGCCGATCCCGCCGCAGGCCAGCAGCAGACCCTGCCGGCCGTCGCCCGCGTCGCGCCGGATCAGACCTTGGGTTAGCGGCGCGCAGCACCCGTCCGAGGGCGCGACCGGCACCGGCTCGCCGCCGTTGGGCCGTCCGGCGGTAAATACCCGCCGGTGGCCGGGCGGCACGACGACGACGGTCGCGGGCGCCAGCGGCATCGGCGCCGACTCGCCGATGCGGATGGTTCCCTGTCCGGCGAGCACATAGTGGAGCGCCAACTCGTCGGCCGGAACCATGTCGAGGCACCAGCCACCGCGCACGTCGCACACCTCGAAGGCGGCGACCCGCACGTCGAATCCCGACAAGAGCCTTTCCATCGCGAACATGCGGGGGATTGTCGGTGGTTTTGGTATCGGGCGCAACCGGCAAGGCGTTGGGGCGGTCGCGGGAGGATACTCCGGGATTCAAGGCGGGCGTCGCCGCGCCGCAGACGCCGCGGACAGGGCCTCAAGATCGTGGCTTATAATCTCTATTCAGGTCTGGGTTTCAAGAACTGATTTCAGGATGGTGGCCGGGTGGTCGCGCCGGCGGCCGGCTTGGCCGGCTTCTCGTCGCCCGCCTTGTCCTTCCGCGCCGGCAGGCGGAGGAAACTGAGGACCATCAACAGGACGCCCAGAAGCCCGAAGGCCGGCGCGGCGGGCCATTGCAGTACGGCGAGCAGAACTGAATCCCACAAGGGCTCCCAGATATAACGTTCGATCACCGCCTGAACCAGGCTGAGGCTGGCAGGACTGAGAGAATACCAGAGCTTGCCGAGCGGCATGATCTCGGAATCGCTTCCTTGGCCGGTGGCGGCGAGCACCAGGAGCGCCACCAGCAGCAAAAACAGACCTAAAAGCCGTGCGACAATCCTCATGCTTCATCCCGCGAGGGTTCGGGCCCGCGGTGACGCCGGGCCGGACAAGACCGCTGATCTTATCAGTCCAGGTCGGCGGCCGCCAAGACGAAGCGCTGGACGGGTTTGGGCGGGGAGGCGAAGACACGCTCTCCCGGGGACGAGACGATCCGTCGGGGGTGACATCGCCACGGATCCCCGTGTCCCGATGATTGCATCGGGATGAGGGCTCGGCTAACGTCCGCGCCTCAGGAGCCGGAGGGGTGGCCGAGTGGCTTAAGGCGCACGCCTGGAACGCGTGTGGGCGGGAAACCGCCTCGTGGGTTCGAATCCCACTCCCTCCGCCACACATAAGTCATTGATATTGCAGTGTTTTTTGAAATGGTGCGGGATTCGAACTTACGCC
>PVMK01122883.1_pt1 | contig 10805 bp, 8 predicted proteins | sample 1853481 | NCBI WGS metagenome assembly PVMK01 (sample SAMN08533507, study PRJNA380276) | Marine sediment metagenome, whole genome shotgun sequencing project. | reverse complement strand
TTGTTTGGCTTCCGCGTTGCCGACGAAGGCGATGATCTTGGCGCCGTATTTTTTCGATACCTGCTTGTTGTAAAACGCGCCCTGCTTGCCGCAGACGGGCTTGCCCTTGAGATCCGACCACTGCTTGAGGATGCCCTTCTTGGCGAGAAGATTGGTGCCGGAGGTGTAGTAGTTGGCTCGACGATGCCGACCAGTTTGCGGCGGTCGGTGCGGTCCGACATGGTGGCGATCATCAAGTCGATCTTGCCCTGTTGCAGGAACTGCATGCGGTTCGACGACTGAACCGGGACCAGCTCGAGCTTGACGCCGAGCGCCTTGGCCACGTCATTGGCCATGTCGATTTCCATGCCGACGAGTTTTCCGCTCGGATCGCGGAAGCCCCAAGGCTTGTAGTCGGCCTTCACACCGACCACCAGGGTGCCGCGCTTGAGCACCTTCATGAAGCGGTCATTTTCGGCAAAGGCCTGGCCGCTGGTCGCGGCGACCGCGAAGCCGGCGGCGAGGGCAATCGCCCCGAGTAGCGTGCGTTTCAACATGTCTGTCTCCCTTGGTTGCAGAGTCGTTTCTTGCTTCGGCTTAACGCCATGGATCCGTGGCGCCACCATAGCAGAATTGGGAGAATAGGGAAATTCAATTGAAACAACGGGATCAAGCAGAGTGTTGGCGGATTTCCAGGGATACGGAGCCGCTATTCAGCCGTCCTCGGCGAGGAAACTCTCGACCTCCTGCAGAAACCGCGGCCAGGCCGGCTCGTCCTCCAGAATCAGGTGATTGCGCCCCTCCAACGCCACGAAGCGGGCGCCGGGGATGCCCGCCGCCATGCGGCGCCCTTCATTGAAGGGCTGGACAGCGTCTTCCCGGCAATGCAGCACCAGGGTCGGCACCGTGACCTGGGGCAGCAGTTCGCTCACGTCAAGTATGTCCATGGCCTCGCGGATGCGGACGGCGTTTTCGGGAGATGCGGTAATGCGCTGAAGGTTGTTGAACCAACTGGCTTGTTCCGGTGTCGCATCGGGTATGAAAAGCGAGGTGAATATCTGCCGGAACGCGGGATTCTCTTGGCCCCATCCTTGGCGCATCAAAGTCCGTATCGCCGCCGCCTGTTCGCCATCCTTCGACGAGCCTCTATTGCTTCGGCCCCTGGCGAAGCCGCCGTATAGCACCAGGCGGCTGACGCGCTCCGGGTGGCGCACCGCGTAGGCGATCGAAACCGCACAGCCCTGGGAAATTCCGAACAGAGGAAATCGCTCGATCCCGGCGGCATCCACCACCGTCTCCAGGTCGCTCACGAAGGCCTCGAAGGAGATGTCCTCGACATCCCAGTCGGACAGGCCGTTGCCCCGTTCATCGTATCGGATCAACTGGTGGCCTCGGGCGAGGCCGTGAAGCACGTGACGCCACACCGGGCTTTCCCAGTCGTACTCCAGATGGTTCAGCCAGTTGGCGGTCTTGATCAGCGGCGGCCCCTGGCCGACCGTGGCGTAGGCGATCTGCGTGCCGTCGGGGGCCGCGCAGAAGCGGATCTGTTGCTCCAGGGCCGGCGCGCCGCCGGCCGGCTTCCCGGGGCGCGCGCCGCCGAAGCCGATGCCGTAGACCCGGACCGGCTTGACGATGTTCTTGACCTGCCGCGCGCCCAGATCCCGGTAGTCGAGCGCGACCTTGGTATCGACCTGATCGAAGGCCTGCCCGGAGATGCAGATGCCGCCGGGTTCGGCCAGGCCCTCGAGGCGCGCGGCGATGTTGACCCCCTCGCCGTAGATGTCGTCGTCCTCGACAATGACATCGCCCAGGTGGACGCCGATGCGGAAGACGATGCGCGCATCTTCGGCGACATCGAGGTTGCGCGCCGCCATGCCGCGCTGGATATCGGCGGCGCATTCGACCGCATCGACCACGCTGGCGAACTCGGCCAGCGTGCCGTCGCCCATCAGCTTGACGATACGCCCGTCGTGTTTCGCGATTTCGGGATCGACGAGCTCGGCCCGGTGTGTCATGAGCGCGGCCAGGGTGCCGGACTCGTCCCGCTCCATCAGGCCGCTGTAGCCGACCACGTCGGCGGCCATGATTGCCGCGAGCCTGCGTGCCATGGCGTCCCCCGGTTTCTGCTATTTGCTTTCGCCTGTTGGCACCGATACTAGCCGACAGGAGCCGGCGGCGGAAAGAGCACCGCGATTCCAAAACCGGGGCACCGGATGACCGCAAGGGTAGGCGACCGGGTGGCCGGCGCTGACTTTGCCGTCGACTCCGAATGACAGAGCGGCCGCCTCGCCCGGCCGCAGCCTGTCCAGCGCGCCGACGCCGGGGCAGGCGCCGTCGCGGAACGCCGCTACCGGGCCGGGCATTTTAGAGGTAGAATGTAAGAGATAAAATTAGAAATATCATGATGTTAAATACGTTTTCTAAATTCAAAAATGAATTTCACTGGATGATTTTCCGGCCGACCATCGCGCGCGCCGAGGGCTCTGCCGCAGCCCGTAACATTGTGGCGGCCAAATAGGGCTTGGCTTTGTGGCCGGGCCGTGGCGGCCTTGCGAATGAAACGCGGGTGAAGCACCTTGGCGCGTTCAAGCGCGAAAGCGTCGATTGCCGGGCAGCCGGGTCGACCACCGACCATTATTTGCGTAGGGCCATGCCGCTGGGACTTCTGAAATACGGGTTCGCGGGCCGCTATCCGGCGCGTCCGGATCTGCCGCCGTCCAAGGACCTGGAGCCGTCCTACGACGTGGTTATCATCGGCGGTGGCGGCCACGGCTTGGCGACCGCCTATTACCTGGCCAAGACCTGGGGCATCACCAAGGTCTGCGTGCTCGAGAAGGGTTACCTGGCCGGTGGCAACACCGCGCGCAACACCGCGGTGATCCGTTCCAACTACATCACGCCGGAGTCGGTGCGCTTCTACAAGGAAGGGGTCGCGCTCTACGGCAACCTGTCCAACGAGCTCGGCTACAACATCCTCTACAGCCAGCGCGGCCAGCTGACGCTGGCCCATTCCGACGCCACGTTGCGCACCTTCCGCCTCCGCGCCGAGGTCAACAAACACTGCGGCGTGCGCTCGGAGATGGTCGGCCGCGAAGAGATCCGGGAGATTGTGCCCTGCCTCGACATGGACGAAAACGCGCGCTACCCGATCCTGGGCGGGCTGTGGCACCGGGACGGCGGCACCGCGCGCCACGACGCGGTCGCCTGGGGTTACGCCGCGCGCGCCGCCGAGCTGGGCGTCGAGATTCACCAGCGCACCGAAGTCACCGGCGTGCGGATCGAAAACGGCCGGGTCGCGGGCGTCGAGACCAACCGTGGGACGATCGCCTGCGGTCACGCGATCCAGGCGGTCTCCGGCATGTCCTCGATCGTCGGGCGCATGGCCGGTATCCGCTTGCCGATCCGGACCTTCCCGCTCCAGGCCATGGTGACCCAGCCGGTCAAGCCGTTCCTGGATCCGCTGGTCTCGTCCTCGGCGCTGCACGTCTACTTGTCCCAGACTGCGCGGGGCGAGATCGTGATCGGTGGCGGCTCCGACCCCTACGAGCTCTATTCGACTCGCTCGACGCTCGACCTCAAGGAAGGTTTGGCCGCCCACGCGCTCGATCTGTTCCCGTTCCTGGCCGAGGTCAAGCTGCTGCGCCAGTGGGCCGGCATCACCGACATGACCCCCGACTACAGCCCGATCATGGGCGCGAGCCCGGTCGAGAATTACTGGCTGGATGCCGGCTGGGGCACCTGGGGCTTCAAAGCGACCCCGGTCTCGGGCAAGTACATGGCCGAGACCGTGGCGCGGGAAAAGACGCCGGAGATCCTGCGCCCGTTCCGGCTCGACCGCTTCACGACCTTCGATCTGGCGAACGAGATGGGCGCCACGGCGGCGAGCCATTAGGGACCGAGAGACAGAACTCCATGAAAATCCTGAACCGTCCGCTCAACGGCCCGCGCAATATCTCCGAGTTCACCTGTATGGGCGAAGTCGAGCCCATGCCCGATCCGAACGTGCTTGACGATCCGGCCTGGTCCGATCGGGTCTGGTTCGCCAACAACGAGGCCGGGGTGGTGCGCGAGTGGTGGTGCCACACCGCGACCGCCTATTGGTTCATCGCCGAGCGCAACACCGTGACCGACGAGGTCCTGCGCAGCTACACCGCGGACCAGGTGTTCAAGGACCGGATCGACTTCGCGCCCCAGGCGGAGCCCAAGTCCGAGCGCGACAAACCGTGAGCAATTCGGCCCACCGCCTGCCTGCGCCCGCGGGCCTTCTGATCGACCGCGACACGCCGATCGAATTCCGCTTCGAGGGACGCGGCTACCGGGGTTACGCCGGCGACACCATCGCCAGCGCGCTGGCCGCCAACGGCGTCAAGGTCCTGTCGCGCTCGTTCAAGTACCATCGCCCGCGCGGCATCCTTACCATGGCCGGGCAGGATGCCAACACACTGGTGCAGCTCGAGCACGAGCCCAACGTGCTGGCCGACCGCCATCCGATCGCCGAGGGCCTGGAGGTTCGGGCCCAGAACGTGTTCGGCAGCCTGAACCGCGACTGGGGCGCATTGCTTGGAGTCATCGGCCGGTTCATGCCGGTCGGTTTCTACTATCGTGCTTTTTTCCGACCGAGCGGCATTTTCGAGCGCATCTGGGAACCGATATTCCGCAAGACGACCGGGCTCGGCGCGGTCAATCTGAAGACGCCCCACGGCTATTACGATAAGGCCTATGGCTTTTACGACGTGGCCGTGGTCGGCGGCGGCCCGGCCGGGCTGTCGGCGGCGCTGGTCGCCGCGCGCGCCGGCGCCTCGGTGTTGTTGGTCGAGGAGAACCCAGTGCTCGGCGGCGCGCTCGGCTACGCCCGCTTCGATGTTGAGGGCGAACGCGGTGCGCGCCTGCGCGAGGAACTGGTCCGCGAGGTCTTGGCCGAGCCCGGCATCGAGGTCATGACCGACGCGCTGTGCAACGGCTGGTTCGCCGACAACTGGCTGCCGGTCATCCGCGGCAACCGGCTCACCAAAGTACGCGCGGGCGAGGTGGTGTTGGCCGCCGGTGCGCTGGAACAGCCGGCGCAGTTCCGCAACAACGATCTGCCGGGCGTGATGATGGGCTCGGCGGCGCAGCGCCTGATCCGGCTCTATGGCGTGTGTCCGGGCGCGCGCGCGGTGGTCGCGACCGGCAACCGCTTCGGCTACGAGGTCGCGCTCGATCTGATCGAGGCTGGCGTCGAGGTCGCGGCGGTGGTCGACCAACGCCCGGCGCCGGAACCCGATCCCGTGATGGAAGCCGTGTTGGCGCGTGGCCCGCGCGTGCTCTCGGGCCACGCCGTGGTCGAGGCGGCGGCCGCGCCGGGCAAGCGTGGGGTAGCCGGCGCCGTGATCGACCGCATCCTCGGCGAGGGCCAGACCGCCGGACAGCCCGAGCGCATCTCTTGTGACACCATTGCCATGTCGGTCGGTTTCACCCCGACCTACCAGCTAGCGCTGCAGGCCGGCGCGCGGCTCGACTACGATGACGCCAGCGCGATGTTCTCGATCTCCGGGCTGCCCGAGCATCTGCATCTGGCGGGCTCCATGAACGGCCGCCACGATCTCGATGCGGTGGTTGCCGATGGGCGCCGGGCCGGTTGGCGCGCCGCCCAGGGCGCAGGCCTGGAACCGGGCGAGGCGCCGCCGCCGGTCTCGGCCGACGGCGCCGGGGTGAACGTGCCCTGGCCGATTTTCAGCCATCCCGAGGGCAAGGACTTCGTGGATTTCGACGAGGACCTGCAAGTTAAGGACATCATCAACGCCGCCGCCGACGGCTATTCGGAGTTGGAGCTGGTCAAGCGCTTCTCCACCGTCGGCATGGGGCCGAGCCAGGGCCGGCATTCGGCGCTGGCCACCGCGCGCCTGATCGCCAAGGCGAGTGGCCGCACGGTGGCCGAAACCGGGGTCACCACGGCGCGCCCGCCGTTTGCCGGCGAGAAGCTCGGCGTGCTCGCCGGGCGCAGCTTCGAGCCCGAGCGCGTCACCGCCATGCACCACCGCCACCTCGAAGCCGGCGCCCAGATGATGACCGCCGGGCTGTGGTGGCGTCCGGCCTATTACGGCCCCAAGGCGCGGCCCGAAGCCTGCATCCGCGAAGAGTCGCTCGCGGTGCGCGAGAACGTCGGCCTGATCGACGTCTCCACGCTCTGCGGGCTCGAAATCCGCGGGCCCGACGCGGCCGAGTTCCTGAACCGCATTTACACCTTCGCTTATCTCAAACAGCCCTTGGGCCGGGCGCGCTACGTGCTGATGACCAACGAGGCCGGCACCATCATCGACGATGGCGTCGCCTGCCGTTTTCGCGACGACCACTTCTACGTCACCGCGACCACCAGCGGCGCCGAGCGGGTCTACCTTTCCATGCTCTGGTGGAACGCCCAGTGGCGGCTCGAGGTCGATATCTCCCACGTTACCGCGGCCTACGCGGCGGTCAACTTGGCCGGGCCCAAGGCGCGCGAGGTGCTGGCCAAGCTCACCGACGACGTCGATGTTTCCGCCGAGGCCTTCCCCTACATGGGCCTGCGCGAGGGCCGGGTCGCCGGCATCCCGGCGCGGTTGATCCGCATCGGCTTCGTCGGCGAACTGGGTTACGAGGTTCACCTGCCCATGAGTCAGGGCGAGGCGCTGTGGGACGCGGTCATGGACGCCGGCCGTGAGTTCGGCATCAAGCCCTTCGGGCTCGAGGCCCAGCGGGTGCTGCGCCTGGAGAAGGGCCATATCATCATCGGTCAGGATACCGACGCCATGACTTTCCCCCACGAAGTGGACATGGCCTGGGCGATCGCCAAGAAGAAGCCGTTCTTCGTCGGTGGCCGCTCCATCGAGCAGCGCCTGCGCCAGCCCATGAAGCGCAAGCTGGTCGGATTCACCATTGAGGATGCGGGCGTGGCCGCGGGCGTTTCCGCACCCGACGAATCCAACGTGGTGCTGCGCGGTGGCGAGGTGGTCGGCTTCGTCACCTCGGTCGCGCGATCGCCGGCGCTCGGCAGGGTGATAGGCCTGGCTTACGCGCACCCGGACGACGCCGAGCTCGGCAAGATTATCCAGATCAAGCTCGACAGCGGCCAAATTGTGGACGCGACCGTCGCGTCGCCGCACTTCTACGATCCCGACAACGCGCGCCAGGAGATGTAGAGCCCCATGGTCGCCCCTGATAACGCCCAGCCAAGTGCCTTCACGCGCCGCAGCTTCCTGTACCGGAAGCTGCGGCGCCGGCGCCAATTACGGCGCGGTGGCGGGTGCCGCGGTGGCGCTCGACTTCGGCGATCCGGCAGGCGAGGCCGCCGCCGCCCGGCGCTTGGGCCTGGCGGACTTGTCCCTCCTGCCGCACACCGGCTTCAAGGGCGCGGGCGTAATCGATTGGCTGCGCGGCCAGGGCGTCGAGGTCTCCGAGCAGCCCAACTGGGCGCCGGCGCAGGCCGGCGGCGGGCTTGCGGTGCGCCAGGCGCAGGCCGAGGTCATGATCCTAGGCGATCTTTCGGGCGACGGCGGCTGGCCCGAGCGGCTCAAGGCCGCATGGTGGGCCGAGCCGGTGCCGCCGCGAGTCCCACGCGGCTTTCCCATGCCGCGCGACGAGACCCACGCCTGGCTCGCGGTCACGGGCGCCCACGCGGCCGCCATGTTCGCCAAGATCTGCGGCGTCGACCTGCGGCCTCGGGCCTTCCCCCAGGGCCGCGTGGCCCAAACCTCGATTGCGCGCCTCAACGGCGTCATTGTGCGCGACGACCGGGGCGGGGTGCCGTTGTTCCACCTGCTCGCCGATTGTGCCGCGGCCGAGTACCTCTGGGACTGCCTGCTCGATGCCATGGCCGAGTTCGACGGCCGGCCCGTGGGCCTGACCGCCCTGCGCGGGCTGGGCGCCGGCTAACGCAAAAAACTGGTTGATTTGACTCTCGGGAATGGCCCCACATCCTCGGTCCTTGGCCGCCACGGCAATCTTGCTTTTGTGGATCATGTCGCCTGGTGGATGTAGCCTTGATCGACTTATCTGACTAGGATTGCGACAAGGGAGCGAGTTCGATCCAAGGCGCCACTGAAATCTCCCGGCGAAAAGCAGGGGCGAGATGCGCAAACATATCGACACAATCGTGGTCGGCGGCGGTCAGGCGGGTCTTTCGGCTAGCTGGCACTTGAAGCAGGCCGGTCGGAAGCACCTGGTTCTCGATCGCGGCAGGGTCGGGGACACCTGGCGTCGGCGTTGGGACACGTTCTGCCTGGTTACCCCGAACTGGTGCTGCCGGTTGCCCGGGTTTCCATACGATGGCGACGAGCCGGAGGGCTTCATGCTGCGCGACCAAATCGTCGCCTATGTGGAACGCTTCGCCAAAAGTTTCGAACCACCCCTTCGAGGCGGTGTGGAGGTCCGGCGGGTGGGTCCGTCAAGCAACTCTGGGCGGTTCTCTCTCGAAACCTCTGACGGCAGCTTCGACGCGGACAACGTGATCATCGCCGTGGGCACCCATCAGCATCCGAACTTTCCAACTTGGAGCGGCAAGCTCGCCGAGGACATCGTGCAGCTCCATACCCGCGACTACCGAAATCCCGCCCAACTCCCCGATGGCGCGGTCCTGGTGGTGGGCAGCGGGCAGTCCGGATGCCAGGTGGTGGAGGACGTGCTTGGCGCGGGCCGCGAGGTGCATCTCTGCGTCGGCGGGGCAGGGCGCGAACAGCGTCGTTACCGGGGCCGCGACGCTTTGGAATGGGCGGAACTTGCCGGATATATGGATTTAACCGTCGATGAGCATCCAAATGGCCGCGCCGTGCGTTTCAAACCCCACCCGCATCTCTCCGGCCGTGACGGGGGCCGAACGATAGATTTGCGCCGCTTGGCGCTGGATGGAGTGAGGCTCCACGGCCGTGTGATGGATGCGGAAAGTAACCGCGTGCGTTTCGCAGACGATCTGGCGGAGACCCTCGATACCATCGATAAGGCATGTTGGGAGGATCTTGCGAAGATTGATGAGTTCATCGCTGAAAATGCCATCGACGCGCCGGAAAGCGACCTAGAGGCATTTGATTGGCAACCCGCACCTGAGCCGGTAACGCTCGACCTAAAGGGAGCCGGCATCGGCAGCGTGATCTACGGAACAGGTTTTCATCCTGACTTTGGGTGGATCAATTTGCCGCTGTTCGACGATCGCGGCTACCCGCGTTACAAGCGTGGCGTAACTGAGGTGCCGGGGTTCTACTTCGTCGGCCTCCACTGGATGCATACGCTAGGATCGGGACTGTTCTACGGGGTGGGGCGCGACGCCGAGTACGTGGTCGATCACCTCTGTCAAGGCGCACGATGACTGGCAGCACGTCTCTTTTCGCGACCGCCGGAAGTGCCCAAACGCGCTGATTAGTGAGCGGTGTCGATGCAAATGAAGGAGCCGGACATGATTCGAACCACAGCGCTCGCCGCCGGTTGTTTCGCACTGGCTCTCGCAGGGTCTTCGGTCAGCCTCGCGGGCTCGGAGCCGCCAGAGCCGGAAGCGCCACCGCCGATCGACTGGCGGGACTTTGTTGACGACATGAAAGAGGGCGACCACGTGGTCGGCGAGGAACTCTGCGCCGCGCCCGGCGGCATCGAACCCGTCTCGAATTTGCCCAAATACGCATGAAATCGAAGCATCGCGACGTCGAAATGCGGTCGAAAACAGGTCCTTATGGACATATAACCACCAACTTATAAACTATTGAAAACAAATAATAAACCAAGAAATTGCCACGTCCATAAGTATTGTCTCCAATTCTAGGTATAGTTCATCGCTTGTGCCCCCGCTTGTTGTTGTTCTTATATACTATAGGCTTGGGCCACTTTACAAGCGATGAACTATATCGGACATTAGTCTGCTCGCCTCTTTCTCACCGGCGATTGCGGGTAGTCCGGCGGGCGCGGTCCAATTGGCGTTCCACGATAACGCCCAGACCGCCGCGCTGCCGGCCGGCGAGATTAGCCTGCGGGTGATCGGCCGGGTCGGCGGGCCGACGCTCAAGGCACCGATCAAATGGCGCATCATGACCTATGGGCGCGACGATGCGGGCAAACGCCACTTGGTGACCGAGGTCACCGGCGCAACGCCGCAGATGGTGCTGCCGGCGGCTTGGTACATCGTTTACGCCGAGCTTCCCGATCAGCAACTGCGCCACCCCATCCAGGTGAGCGCGGGCAAGTCCTTCAAGTACACCCTGGTTAAGAAGTAACCCGGGGGAAACACGCCGCGCTGAATTGGCGGCGCAGAAAAGGCCGCGACCCCGAACCAGGCGCGGCCTTTTTCTATGGGCATTTTAGTCTTCGATCATCGGCAGGTTTAAACCCTGCTCGCGGGCGCAGTCGACCGCGATCTCGTAGCCGGCGTCGGCGTGGCGCATGACGCCGGTCGCCGGGTCGTTGGTCAGCACCCGCTCGAGCCGCACCGCCGCCGCCTCGCTGCCGTCGCAGACGATGACCATGCCGGCGTGCTGGGAAAAGCCCATGCCGACCCCGCCGCCGTGGTGCAGCGATACCCAGGTCGCTCCGCTCGCGCAGTTGAGCAGCGCGTTCAGCAACGGCCAGTCGGAGACCGCGTCCGAGCCGTCCTTCATGCCCTCGGTCTCGCGGTTCGGGCTGGCGACCGAGCCGGAGTCCAGATGATCCCGGCCGATCACGATCGGCGCCGAGACCTCGCCGCTGGCCACCATCTCGTTGAAGGCCAGGCCGAGGCGCGCGCGTTCGCCGAGCCCGACCCAGCAGATGCGCGACGGCAGGCCCTGGAAGTGAATGCGCTCCCGCGCCAAGTCGAGGTCTCGGCGCCGATCGTGATCGGCCGGGATCATCTGGAC
>PVMK01147015.1_pt1 | contig 10806 bp, 8 predicted proteins | sample 1853481 | NCBI WGS metagenome assembly PVMK01 (sample SAMN08533507, study PRJNA380276) | Marine sediment metagenome, whole genome shotgun sequencing project. | reverse complement strand
GGTTGCGCCTCTGTATACTAGTGTCCCGTTAAGAAGATAAAAAAAAGAAAATGATCACCGTTGATACGGATATAGCCGGCGATATTGAGCGAACTCATTACGCACTGGCTCCTTCCCACGAATTCTCGTTTTCAGCAGATTTGAATGAGTCTGGTGAGCTCTTCAGGAGTGATTGGGAGCATCTCGAGCCAGACCCCTATATGGCCGATGGCGGAAGTTGCCGATCGAGGCGATACGGGCTGTACCGGCTCTCCGGCACGACCGGTCAGCTGACCCACATTCCCGGCGCGTCCTTCTATCAAAGTATTGAAATTAACCCTCTCAATGGCGGCGAGCAAAGACACTTCGCGGCACTGGGTGCCAATACCGTCGAAAATTCGTTTCTGCGCGAAGTGATACTGTTTGACTTTGCTCAGCTGACTTCGAACAAACACATCGAGGATGATTGGCTAATCGGCGTTCATCAAATCCGGATAATTGCCACGCCTGGAGTGCCGGGAAATCCCACGCCTGAGGGCACTCACCGTGACGACGAATACTATACTTCGCAACATTTGATTTCTCGCCAAAACATTGGTGGTGGCGTCAATAACTTTTACGGCAATGGTCCGCAGCCGACGGCAGTTGCCCAGGCTGTTTGGACGCAGAAGTCTTATTTCGACTCATATTATTTTGACCGTTCTCTATGGCACAGCGTCTCGCCGATCGTCTCTGGCAAGCGCGATGGTGGCGGGCACAGAGATGTCCTCCTCATTGATTTCGTAAAGCCATCTAAGTCCGATTAGGCAGGTACTTCGATGGCACTTTATGCTCGTCTGGACAGGGCAGCGGTCGAGGGTCTCGCTCGTCGGTTCGGCATTGATGACATTACAACTTTCTCCGTCTTGGACGGCGGAAGCGAGAACAGCAACTATTGCGTTGAGACAAACTCGGGAAAGTATGTTCTTACGCTTTGCGATCAAAAGTCGTTAAAACACGCAACTAATCTCGCAAATCTGTTGGTCTATTTGACCGATCACGGTATTCGCACCTCGAGAGTTGTTGTGCCACCCAAAGAGCCTGTCGTAATACTGCACGATGAAAAACCGGTCATGTTGAAGCATCACGTCGACGGAGACATAGCCGCCAATTTGACCGGGGACCTGCTGGTTCAGTTGGGCGAGGAAATGGGCCGGTTGCATGAGATTTCCGCGCCTTCTTACCTGCCTAAATCGTTTCCCTATGGACGTAGCTATTTTCCCGAGGTGATAGATTCAAATCTTCATCATGCTTATATCGACTGGTTATCGGAGAAGAATAGTTATTTGCAAAAACGGATTCTGCAGAATTTGCCAATGACACTTATTCACGGTGATGTCTTCTTCGACAACCTGATTGTTCAGGGTGATCAGCTCATGGCAATCATTGATTTCGAAGAAGCTTGTCACTACTACCGCAGCTTCGATCTGGGCATGGCAATCGTCGGCACATGCCGGGATAGTCAAGGTATCTGTTTCGAAAAAGCGCGACGATTTATTCGCGGCTACCAGAACAATGTGACTATTCAGTCAGTCGAGCGAGAAAGTTTGCAAGCCTTTGCGGTATACGCTGCTGTAGCCACGTCGTTTTGGCGATTCAGGCATTATCATATGCGCAGGCCCGAGCCCGGGCTCTACAACCAGCACGTCGAAATGCAGACCCTTGCCAATACCATTTCCGAGTATCCTGAGTCGAGTTTCATTGAGTTATTCGGCTAGATTGCAGTGGTGGCTCTCATTCCGTTTCCGGGGGCGGATAAGTTAACCAGTCGTAATTGTTAATGCTCGGATCAGCAAATCGATATCACTACTGAGCTTCACGTCTCTTTTCATTTTCGTTCAATGAACGAATTGGTTTCTGGAAAATCCCATCGTTGTCCTTGATGTCGTTCTGCACGAGCTTGGCAATCATTACCCGGTTAGATCGTTTGTCCATCGGCCTTACGCGCCAGCAAAAGTCCGACCCGATCGTGTTGCGGATCCACTGCTCAAATAATTCCCAACTGCCATCCAGGTAGTTATCCATCTTCGACATCTTTGGAACTGCTGGGTAGCAGACCTCCATTGAATGAGTTGTTCACCGCAATCCACGCAGTACGTGCTGCGCTCTCGTCGTTTTCTTGCATGTTTTCCCTCATCGCACACTTCTATAGAAAGATCAATATTCACCACCTCGCCGCATGTAGGACAAAAACGCACCGGCGCGTTCGGCCGTCCGTGATTGTAATTGAGGCAACGACCGTTGTTCTTCATCTACTCATTTTCCTTCGCGGTCTCTCCGCCAGCATCAGGATCCTTTTCATCATCGGCGCTTGCATCTGCATCTTTCTCGTTATGTTCATCTCCATCGGGCTCGCCCGGAGCTTCCTCTGTTCTGGCTTGCACCAGTTTCTCCCGGGTGGCCTCCCTGACAGGGTCTACCGTGTACCCGGCCACCTCGAAGTAATAATCCAGATCTGAGCGTTGCAGTACGTAATAGGTGGCATCTTGAGGTTGGGAGAAACGGTAGTCAACAACGTCGCCGCCCTCGATCGTTATCCTGACCTCAAGTACCGGCTCGTCCTGCCGGAATTCAGGCTCCACTTCGGTGCCCAGCTGCGACTGGATACGTAGCCCGGTAAGGCGGCTAAGCAGGGCGCTGCTTTCGTCCGTGTTGGTTTGTTCGTTCTCGTCGAGATTCATCACCTGCAGCTTGCCGCCTTGTCGTTGCATTATGATTCCGGGCATCTCGATACGCTGCACAGAATTCTGATCCAGTACGAGAATGTCTGTGTCGATCCAATCCTCGATTTTCGCGTTTGCCTCCCAAATGTTGAAATCAGCCGCAAAGATTTCATCCTTGTCTCCGGGCCGGACATATACCTTGCGCAATTCGGGGGAGGAGCCGACATAGAGTGTGGTCTCGGTATCATCGTCCGACAGCAAAATCAGTTTTCGTTCGAACTGCTCGTTGTCCACCGCGAAGCGCTGTGCTGAGCCCCGGGTCCTGGCCACAGGCCAGCCTTTCTCCAGTGCGGCGAGATTGTCCAGCAACTGCTCGACTTTGCGCTGGCTGGCCGGAAAGTTGCCGCTGTCCGGCAGTAGCCACTTACCCATCCTGTTTCTTAAGCTCCAGGCTATCCATGCGGTCTGCAATCTGCAGACCGCTCACCGCTTGCTTGTTGAAAGACAATAACTTCTCCTCGGCTTGAAATGTGTCGTAGTCCTCGCTGGTCATGCTAAGAATCATGGCCAGTACCAGTTGTGCTGCCAGCAGGCCGCTCAGAATAAAGATCCACTTTTTCATCACTTACACCCTGCCATTGTCTGTGGTGCCAAGAATGGCAGCGTAGCGAGATGTTGCCCGCTTTTTTGTCTGCCGGCGGATCAACCCGATCAGCAGCAGACCGAAAAGTGGCAGCCCATAGTTAAGGTATTCCCAGAACAACTGGGTTTCCCTGTCCAGTGGATAGAGGGTGCGCGAGAAATTCGCCCGGCCACGAATGGCGAGCAGGCCGCGATCTTCCAGAGACCAGTCGAGAGCATTCTCCACCAGCTGAATCGGCTTTAGGTAGCGGGTGCCCGCCCCGGAGCTGGCCAGATCCAGCATCGTGTCCGTGAGAAAACTGCCGGATGCAAATACGATAATGCGTGCCGACTCAGGCGAGCGGTCGATAACCCGCGTGATGACCGGTACATTCTCTTCACCATCAGCCTGCTCATCGCCGGTGAGCAATGGCGAGGGTTTGTCCTTGAAGTACGACTCGAACTGGCCCTCGACCGCTACCGCCAGCAGTTGCGTGCCCCGTTGTCTGTCCACCGGAAAACCGAGTTCGTCATACATTTCGAAGTCGGGCTCGATCTCCATGCGCTTGGAGGTCCAGGCCTGATTCGAACTTTCCAGCAGGCGAACCACCTTGCGATCCTGGTTCATATGCTCGTCCAGACTAATCGGTGAAGGCCAGGTCATCGTGACCTGATCGATGCCCGTGGTCAGGCCGCCCGCTTGGACGATGCCATCGTTGCGGATATCGCTAAAATAGGGATAGCTCACCATTCGCGTTTCGCGAAACACGTAGCTGCCGACACGACGTTCGACCGGTATGGGGAAAGACGCGTTCTGCGGATCGAGTACCAGTCGCTCTTCCAGCACGATGCCGTTGTGGCTTAGCCAGGTGATCAACGCAGATTCGTTCTTGCTAACGGACAAGCGGTCCTGAATGTCTATGTTGAAGGGTGAGGTCGCTACGACCACGGTACCGCCACGCATCAGGAACTGGTCCACTGCAAACAGCTGTTTGATGTCCAGTTTGTCCGGCGATACCAGCAACAGAAGATCGGCGTCATCCGGTATCCGGCCGCTCATCATGTCGGCGGAGGCAAGGTTGTATGTCTCTGCCAGGGCGGCTCTTAACTGGTCGAAACGTTTGCCGCTGGCGGGCATGCCGAACATGCCCGGTGTTGAGACAGGGGTGTGGAGCGCCACGGTCTTCAGGAAGCCCCTGGAGAAGCGCTTCAAGGCCGCCTGCATGCCGCGCTCCAGACCTGCTTTATCGTATTGTTCCGGCAGCGGCACCTGGATGATGCGCTCATCGCCCTCCAGGGTCATGTAAAACCAGAAAGTGTTGGTGTCCAATAGACTGGCTGCCATGGGGCGAAAGCCAAAGTCGCTCTTAATCTGGCTGGCCAGGATTCCGCCCTCGGCGTCCGGGTCGCGAATATCGATACTCAGCGTGCCGCCGGAGCGCTCGGCCAACTCATTCAGTAGCGCGTCCAACTCCTTGCGGAGTATCTTAAGTACCTCGGGCAGTTTCTCATCATTTGAGATGTAACCCTTGAAGCTGACCGGATGGGGAATGTTGTCGAACAGCTCGCCCGACCCCTGATAGGCATAGAGGATTTTCTTGATAGCCTGGGTAAGGTCGTACTCGGGATTGCGAAGTTCAACCTCCAGATCGGCCTCACTCTGCATCTTGACCTCAATGAGATCACTGAAACCGAGCACCTGATGCTGATCACCGTATTGAATCAGGATATTAAAGTAGGAGTTGACCACCGTCGCCTGATATTTGCTGGCAAATTGGAACGGTACTGGCTGGATATCGTACTTTTCGTTTGCCTCTTGCTCCAGCTCGGGATGCTCCTGCGGATCGATAAATTCCACTCTTACCCGACCGTCTCCGGCAACGGCGTACTCTTGCAGCAGGTCACGCAGCCGCGGCACCAGCGGCGCCAGCAGCGGATGAGTCTGAGCGCTGAAATAGCCCCGGATCAGGAGGGGTTCTTGCAGCTGCGCCAGATAACTTCGGGTGGTCTCGGATATGGAGTAAACATTTCCCTGGGTCAGGTCGGCGCGCACCCAATCCACTGGTGCAAGCCACAGATTGGCGGTCAAAAAATTGGTCGCGAGCAGAGCAGTTACAAGGCCCCAGCGCCGATGGTTGGCATTGGTCGGATTACCAGCCCAGCGGAGCCGCTCCAGCGCGTAGACGTTCAGTGCGAGAAAGACGCCGACCAGGCTCAGGTAGTAGTAGATATCGCGCAGGTCGATGACGCCGCGTGTAATCGAGTTGAAGCGTGAGCCGGAACCCAGAAGTCTGAGAATCTCCGCGGTCCGGTTGTCGAACAGCCCGGTCAGCGCATCAGTGCCCAGCAGATAAAAGAAGCCACACACCACCGTCGTCAGGATCAGGCTGACGATCTGACTCGCCGAGCGCGCGCTGACGAACAGCCCGATGGCCACGTAGGCCGCAGCAAGAAACCCGGTGGCGAGGTATCCCCCGAACACCGGTCCCCAGTCCAGCGGGCCGAACAGGCTGACGGTCAGAGGCAGGGGGAGGGTCAAAAGCAGAGCCACCGCCACCAGGCCAAGGCACGCCATAAACTTGCCGAGCACCATCTGGTGGTTCTTGACCGGCACAGTGAGCAGAAACTCCAGGGTGCCGGATCGCCGCTCTTCCGACCACATGCGCATGGTAACGGCCGCCACCAGGAAGATCAGCAGCAACGGCATCCACTCGAACAGCGGCCGCACATCGGCTATATTTCGCGCGAAGAATGTCTCCACCCAGAAGAAGACAAACAGAGCCACGGCCAGGAAAGCCCCAAAAAAGATAAAGGCAATGGGGGAGGAGAAAAAGCTGGCAAATTCCTTGCGCGCGATTCGCAGAATAGTGCTCATCTTGACTCCGTTCGCTCAATCGCCGAGATTTCACTGAAGATCTGTTCCAGGTCGCGGCGCTCGGGTTGCAAGGCGTAAAGCTTCCACCCCTCTGTCGCAATTCGGCTGGCAACGATGTGCGCTGCTTCGGCAGGATCACCCTCGTTACCCAGGTCCAGAACATATCGGTGTCCCGGCCCGCGCTGCGTCATTGGCTCCACCGACACCACGCCGTTTACTGTACTGAGTAGTTCGATCGCAAGCTCTGGTCCGGCATCGACGGCCACCAGCAACCGTTTGCCGGCCAACAGCTCGTCCATGGTGGAATCCAGCACCTTTTGACCATTGTGGACGATGATGACCCGGGTGCAGATCGCCTCGACTTCCTGCAGGATGTGGGTGGAAAGGATGACGGTGGCGTGTTGCGCTAGTGCGCGGATCAGATCACGCATATGCTGCACCTGGGTCGGATCCAGGCCGTTGGTGGGCTCGTCGAGAATGAGCAATCGGGGCTTATGCAGAATCGTCTGTGCCACACCCACGCGCTGACGAAATCCCCGCGAGAGGGTCCCGATGGTGTCCATTGCCCTGGATGAGAGTTCTGTCTGGACAATGGCCTCCCGTATCCTATCCGTCCTCTCGGCGTCAGGAACACCGTGCAGCGTGGCGGCGTAATCGAGGTAATCAATCACCGTCATTTCGTAGTAAAGGGGGTCATTTTCAGGCAGGTAGCCAATCCGCTGCTGGGCTGCTTGGCGATCTGTATTGATGTCCAAACCGTCTATCTCAATGGAACCGCCAGTGGGTTCCAGGAAGCCGGTCAGCATCTTCATGATGGTGGTCTTGCCCGCACCATTGTGGCCAAGCAGTCCAACGATCTCTCCCTTGCCGATATCGAAGGAGACCTGATCGACCGCAGTCAGATCACCGTAGATTCGGGTCAATGCTTCAACTTGTATCATGAAATATCCGTGCTTTGTCTAGCTGTCGCTACCGTTTTTGTTTCCCTTGGGGGGGGCGCGGGCCACGCCACACGATCCCTGACTTTTCATCTACTGATCGATCGCGTGTGATTCAAATTAGCCTTTTTGACGCGGCCCTGGTTGCCGGAACATCGCAATCCTGCATCATTCAGCACAGTTTGTCGCGGCCAATCTATATGCAGAAAAAGCGTATGCTAAAGCACATACGCTACGTTATCAGGTCGATGCAGGACATACCTTGGGGCGGCAGTGACCTTTTCCCCTGTCAGAGTCGACCTCGTCCTTTTCATTGCGGCAATGGGTCTCGCCCGATCAGGGCTCAAAAGCCTCATCAGCATAATGACAAGGTGTGAGGAGATCTCGCAGTCAGTTCGGCAGTTTGAGCATCGGCACATGCAAGAATTGACAAATCAGGCAGAATTTTTTCAATGTGCCTTCCAATTCCCGTTGCCCAGGCTGAGTTGTAGATGGGATTCAGTCAAGACAGTACAATTACTCGTTTCTATTCTTACCATGAATGACCGACCCTCTTGATCGACATTCCCGCCATAATCAGCAGCAACAAGCAGGCACATCAGCTCAAAGAGTTGATCGCCCGCGGCAAAGAGCAAGGCTACCTCACCTACACAGAAGTCAATGATCATCTGCCTAATGACATAGTCGATCCCGAGCAGATCGAGGATATCGTCAACATGATTAACAACATGGGTATCACGGTGCATGAAAAAGCCCCGGATGCCGAGTCGCTGTTGTTATCTGACGCTACTGTATCCAATGACGACGATGCCGCCGAGGAAGCCGAAGCGGCATTGGTCAGTGTCGACGCCGAATTTGGCCGGACAACCGATCCGGTTCGAATGTACATGCGCGAAATGGGTACGGTTGAACTTTTGACACGCCAGGGTGAGATCGACATCGCCAAGCGCATGGAAGACGGACTAAAACAGGTCAAGTATCACATGGTGCACTTCCCGCCGACGGTGGAAAAACTGCTTGAGGTTTATGAGGCAGTGGCCGCCGGCGATACCCGCATGCAGGTTTTCGTCGTCGGTTTCATCGATCCTGATGCACCAATCGAGATTAAGTCGCCAGTCACAAAATCGCATACCGATAACAAGAGCGAAGAGGATGATGAAGAAGCAATAGACGCAGAGCCGGATCCAGCAGAAGTCGCTGCCCGGATGAAAGTCATTCGACGTAAGTACAATAAGGCGCTGATTCTTCTCGAGAATCACGGCAGCGCCGACAAGAGAACAATTAAAGCCCGTTCCGACCTCGCCGATAAAGTCATGGAGCTGAAGCTCGCGCCCAAGATGCTTGATGCTTTTGTTCGCAGGCTGCGTGACTTGGCTTCAAACGTTCGCACGCAGGAACGACAGGTCATGCAGATCTGCGTCCGCGATGCTGGTATGCCGAAGAAAGATTTTCTGGCGAGCTTCCCGAAGCGCGAGACCGATCTCGATTGGATCGAAAAACATATTCGCGCCAAGCGTAAACATTCGTCGACTCTGGCTAAACTCAAAGATAACGTGCTGCGAGCACAACGCAAGTTGCGCGCCGTTGAGACGCTAACGAACCTCAAGATTGCCGAGATCAAGGAGATCAACCGGCAAGTGTCGATCGGTGAAGCCAAGGCTCGCCGGGCAAAGAAGGAAATGGTGGAAGCAAACCTTCGCCTCGTTATCTCAATCGCAAAGAAGTACACGAACCGCGGCATGCAATTCCTCGACCTGATTCAGGAAGGCAACATCGGCTTGATGAAAGGCGCCGACAAATTCGACTACCGCCGCGGCTACAAGTTCTCGACCTATGCGACCTGGTGGATACGCCAGTCGATCACACGCTCGATCGCGGATCAGGCACGGACAATCCGCGTTCCGGTGCACATGATCGAGACGATCAACAAACTGAACAGTATCTCTCGTCTGATGCTTCAGGAGATGGGCCGGGAGCCCCTGCCGAGCGAGTTGGCCGAGCGCCTGGATATACCAGAGGACAAGGTCCGCAAGGTCCTGAAGATCGTCAAGCAAACGATCTCCTTGGAGACACCCATTGGCGATGATGAAGATGCGCACCTCGGAGATTTCATCGCGGACCAGAGCGCACATTCTCCCGTCGATTCGACAATGTCGGAAGGCCTGAAGGAGACCACACAATCAGTGCTGGCCGGTTTATCACCAAGGGAAGCAAATATCCTCAGAATGCGTTTCGGCATTGATATGAACAGCGACCATACACTTGAAGAAGTCGGCGCCCAATTCGGCGTCACGCGTGAACGCATTCGCCAGATCGAAGCGAAGGCACTTCGCAAGCTGCGCCACCCGAATCGTGCGGACCGGCTTCGAAGCTTCCTTGTGGACGATTGACTTTCAGCTATAACTGAACGGTCATGACCCTGAAATGGGGTCCTTTATCGCAAGGTTAGTTTGAGCCTAGAAAGGCCCATCATGCAGGTGCCGATCCCAGGCAGTGCTCATTTACGACGCACCGCCACACAGAAGGGTGGTGAGGGAACTGGTGCTTTAGGTGCCGGTGTTTTGCCGGGGACGGAATTCAGGTAAATATCCGGGAATGCGACAATGACTAGAGAACGCTAGCCACCATACAGGTCGCAACTAACTAGTTCTGTTCAGAAAAATTGGTCGGGGTGAGAAGATTTGAACTTCCGGCCCCTGCCTCCCGAAGGCAGATCTTGGATGTTAACTGATTGTTTTTATTGATCGATCAGGAGGCGTCCACGGACAACATTGCAGTACTGTGCATAACGGTGCAGGACTGAGTCCCGCAAAAGTCCCGCAGCTATGCTATAGGTTGCTGATGCTTATTGGACCAAAGACCTGGTTTGTAACCATGGTGTCCCCAGAATTAGCCGATTAGACTCGAATATTAGCTGCTACTCTTTCTGTAGCAAGATGTCCGCTTTTCTCAAAAGCGGACGCTCAGATCATGCAGAACTGGAGAAACTGAGTGGCTGCTTTCGGCCAATAGCGGCCATAATCCGAATCTCTTAAGCCACCTATTTTGCTAATGCGGCAAAACCCATCTTCTCGAGGAAGAGATCCCAGCGCGGGTCGTCGTGAAGATTGGCAAACCAGGTGCTGGTCGGCATGTTGGCCATCGCGCCGTCGCGGTTGGCGTAAGCCCGGTCCAACCAGTCGAAAGCGAGATCGATCTCACCGCGAATGGCATAGACCTGGGCTATCTGGTAGGCCGCGCCTGCCGCGCAGCACTCGAGCAACTCCTGAAGCGCCGCATCTGATGCACCGGCATTGCCTAACTCATGCTGGACAATGGCCATTCCTTGCGGGCGGAACGCATCGCTGGTCTCCCGCTCCATCTCCGCCAGTGCTGCTTGCGCGTCCCCCTGCATCAGCAGCACGATACCGAGGAAGTAGTGACCAAAGAACCCGCTCGGGCTCAACGACAGTACCATTCGTGCTGAGTCTGCCGCTTCGTCCAGGCGGTTAGCCCTGCTATAGCAAACGCCCAGGTAAACATGTGCCGAATATGAAACCGGATCGAGGACGACAGCCTGCTGGTAAAGGTCTATAGCCTCGTCCAGGCGGCCATGCAGGCGGTTCAGGTGGGCGGCGTTCATCAATACGGAAATATCGCCCGGATTCAACGCCCGCGCCTGCTGCAGATTTTGAGAGGCCGCAGCGAAGTC
>PVMK01144159.1_pt1 | contig 10810 bp, 9 predicted proteins | sample 1853481 | NCBI WGS metagenome assembly PVMK01 (sample SAMN08533507, study PRJNA380276) | Marine sediment metagenome, whole genome shotgun sequencing project. | reverse complement strand
GCGAAACTACACCTCGCACTCAATGGGTTGCCGGAATTCGACGGGCTCGAGCAAGCCAATGGCCGCATGATCATTGCACCGAATCTGGACGCCATCGAGTTCGCCTATGACGACGCCAAGTATGGCGAGTGTCCGACAGAACCAGTGATGGAAATTGTAATTCCGAGCTTGCACGAAGCGTCGCTGGCGCCTTCCGGGCAACACGTGTTGTCGGCGCACGTCATGTATGTCCCGTATCGACTCAAGGGAGGATGGACCGATGCCGCTCGTGATCTCATCCGCGAACGGGCCATCGACGCGATCGCTCAATACGCACCGCGACTCCGTGAGCAGATTGTTCATAGCGAGTTCTTGACGCCGGCTGACCTCGAGCAGGACTACCGCGTGACCGGCGGTCACTGGCATCACACCGAATTTGCGATGGATCAGATGCTGATGATGCGGCCGACGTACGAGGCTGCGCAATACAGTACGCCTGTACCGGGCCTGTACCTGTGTGGCGCTGGCTGCCATCCAGGCGGCGGACTAATGGGCGGTGCGGGCCACAACGCCGCGCGAGAGATCTTGCGATGAGTAACTACGACGCAATCATAATAGGCGCGGGCCATAACGGCCTGACCAATGCCGCATACCTCGCGAAAGCCGGGCTCAATGTTGTCGTGCTCGAGAAGAACGAGTATATCGGCGGGGCGTCTGTGTCGCGTGAATTGCACGAGGGCTGGATTTATTCAAGTTGCTCGTATGTTTGCAGCATGATGCGGCAGGCGATACACCGTGACCTGGACCTGGCTAGGCACGGCTTGCTGCTTGTGCCCTACCTCGGCGGCGTCACGTTCGGTGATGGAGACGAGCGGCTCTTTTCCTACCACGATGAACAGGCAGCGCACCTCGAACTGAAACGGCATTCGCCGCACGACGCAGATGCGATGCATCGCTTTCAGGCGGACCTGACGCGGTATGCGCAATTTATCCGCAAAACCCTGATGCGCACGCCGCCCGATCCTGCATCGTTTCGGCCGCGCGACATCATGGAAATGCTGTATCTCGCAAAACAGTTCTGGGCACTGGGCGAGAAAGAAATATACGAATACGTTCGCTTCTTCACGATGAGTGCAGCCGAGTATCTCGAGGACTATTTTGAGAATGACCTGATCAAGGCCACCATGGCCAGCCCGGGCATCATCGGCACAGCGTTGGGCGTCTTCTCGCCCGGTTCCTCGTATATTTTGTTGCATCACGTCATGGGCGATGTCGATGGCAGCATCGGCGCGTGGGGTCTGGCGCGCGGCGGCATGGGTGCAATTTCAGATGCCATTGCCGGCGCTCTCAAAGAACATGGCGGAGAGATTCGAACCAACGCCGGCGTGCAGCAGGTACTCGTGAAGCATCGCAAAGCCGTCGGCGTCGTACTCGAAAACGGCGACGAAGTCAGGGCGCGCATTGTCGTATCCAACCTGGATGCAAAACGGACATTCACCAAGATCATGGACAGGAATGACCTGCCCGACGGCATCTATGAGAAAGCCAAGAACTTCAAGATCCGCGGCTCGTCGGGCAAGGTCAATATCGCACTGTCGGGAATGCCAAAATTTGCAGGGGTACCGAACAACCGCTACATCAACCGCGGTGGACAGGTTTTCGCGGGCTCTTTGGAAACAATGGAGCGTGCTTACGATTGCTGGAAGCACGGTCGCTGGTCGGACGATCCGTTTAATGAGGCCGTCATTCCGTCTGCCTGGGACCCCACGGTGGCACCGCCCGGACAACACTGGATGTCGAATTTTGTGCAGTACTGCCCGCCCGAACTGGCCGATGGGCCATGGACTCCGGAGAAACGCGATCAGTTTGGCCAGACCGTCGTCGACAAGATCGAGCGATACAGCCCGGGGTTCAAAGACCTGATCGTACACATGGAAGTTCGCACACCGCATGATATCGAACAGGAGATTGGATTGACGGAAGGTAATATTTTCCAGGGGGAGCTCACGATCGACCAGTTGTTTTTCAACCGGCCATTCCCGGGTTACGGTCAATACCGTATGCCGGTCAAGAATCTCTACATGTGCGGTTCGTCAACACATCCGGGCGGCGGCGTCTCCGCTGTATGCGGCGCGAACGCGGCACGCGAGATACTCATGGATCTGCGACGCACCAATTCCGTTCCCGAAGACGACTTCTACGACGAATAGATTATGAATACGACCGACCCCTATGCTGGCGAACGTCCAAAGTTGTCGCCCTTCTATCCCAGGCAGCAAGTCCTGAACATCCGCGATGCCTGGGGGGTGTGGAACGGCTACAAGCACGCCGACCATTACTACGACGCAGAATACGAGTATTTTTGCGTTCGCAATACCTGCGCGACCTACGACATCTGCCCGATGCAGAAATACGAAATACGGGGTCGTGATGCCGAGGCGATGCTAAACCGGATGGTGACGAGGGATGTCGCGAAGATCGGCCTCAATCGTGTCGCCTACTGCGTTTGGTGTACCGACTCGGGACGCATTATCGACGATGGAACGATATTCAAGCTGTCGGGCGACGAATTCATGCTGACTTGCGGCAGCCCATGTACGGCATGGCTGGAAAAAAGCAGTTTTGGCTTCGATGACGTACAAGTCACGGATGTGACCGATGATTTTGCCGCGCTCGCTTTTCAAGGACCAACTTCATGCGCCGTACTCAAGAATTTGGGTTTGGATGGTATCGACACCGCCAAACCGTTCGACATCATGCGATTTCCGTTCCACGGCGATACGCTCATGGTGTCGCGCACAGGATTTACGGGTGACCTCGGTTACGAACTCTGGATACCGCCTGTGCTCGCCCTCGAATTATGGGATGAGTTGTATGCGGCGGGTGAGAATTACGGCATACAGCCGTTCGGTGAAGCAGCGCTCAACATGGCTCGGCTCGAGGCCGCGTTCATCATGCCTGCGATGGAATTCAACGAGGCACTCAGGACCGTACACTTCGAGCACGACCAGACGCCGTTCGAGTTGAGCCTGGGTTGGCTAGTCGATTTCAACAAGCCACATTTCAGCGGTCGCAATGCATTGCTGCAGGAGAAACAACGTGGTCCGAAATTCACGCTGACCAAATTGGACATAGAAGGCAACAAACCGGCCGAGGGCTCTTATATTTACAAGAACAAGCGCTGCACGCAGGAAATTGGTTACGTCACGTCGGCCATGTGGTCACCGGCAGTTAAGGCAAACATCGCTCTGGCGATGATCCGGACCAAGCACGTGAAGGGTGAACTGTGGGCAGAGATCTACTATGAAAAGGAATTGCGCCAGTACAGCCGCGTGGTCAGATGTTCTCGCAAACAGAAACCTTTCTGGACACCGGCCCGGGCACGCGCAACGCCGCCCCCTGACTGTTGAAAGGACAAGCACTTGTACAGTAAAGAAATACTGGCCCTCGAAGACGTAAAACGCGTAGTCGACGCGGCCGAAGCAGAAGCCCAGCGCAACAACTGGAACGTGGTGATTGCTGTGGTGGATGACGGCGGTCACCTTATGTATTTGCAACGCGAAAAAGTGCAACTGGGTAGTATTGACGTGGCGATCACCAAGGCCAAGACCGCCCTGATGTTTCGCCGCCCGACCCGGTTTTGGGAGGATACCGTCGCGGAAGGTCGTCAGGGTTATCTGTCACTCAAAGATATGCTTCCCATTGAGGGAGGAATTCCACTGCAACATAACGGTGAAATCGTTGGTGCAATTGGTGTCAGTGGCGTCAAGTCTTCCGAAGATGGCCAGATTGCCCGGGCAGGCGCTAGTGTCTTGTAAATTACGCTATTCGGACGACCGAACCAGCCAGGCCGGCGTTTCGTAAAGCTCTATCGTTACCTCATCGCCCGCGCTGATGGCACCCGCCACATCGACCACCCCCACAATTCCGCGAGTCAGTTTTGCCGCCTTGGAAAACGCCGTCGATGACAGCGGTTCGCCTGAATTAGTGGTGTACATGGATGCCAGTTTCTTACCCATGCCGTGACAGGGAGGATTGTATTCCACGACGATAAGTTCTGCCCCTGACGGGAACTTCAACACAGTGCCTTTCGGCAATCGAGACAGTTCCGCGACACCTTCCAGGCAGAGGTTAACGCCAACGTCCGTCGCGGCCAGCGTTTCACTCAGGTCCATCGCTGTCTGAATTTCAGCGAGCTCTTCGACGGAGATGGCTGACCATTGGCGCTCATTTCGACGAGTCGTGCCCTCCGGCTGCTTATCCCCCGCCCAGGTGGATCTTTCATAGGATTGGTGGCGATCACCAACGATACCGTCCAGCTCAAGCTGAATGCTGGGACGCTCCTCTTTGCTCAAATGGTCGATTGCGCCTACATGTACCGATACGACCTGGGCCACGGTCTTCTTCACTGATTTCCCCTCAAGCAAGCCAATATCGCGACCCAATCTGCCGTGCAACCGCCATTAATGTCAAACTGGAATGACATCACCCACCATGCTGGGATAATATGATTGCCTGAACATCAGATGTCGGGGGCCCTGATGCACGCAACAGCATTTGTGGAAAGTTACTTGGACGCCTGGAATCATCGCGATCCCGAAGGCGTGGCGGATCATCTCACCGCCGACGGGATCTATTGTGATATCCCGGAAAACGTACAACTCACGCACGACGAACTGATCACAAGCCTGAAGGATTTTTTCTCCAACTACCGGCATCGCTACGAGTTGATCGGCGAAATTCTGACGAGCAGAAACACGATTGCATATCAATATCGGATGTGTCCGACCGAAAATATCGATGACGGTGGGTCTCCGAACGCCTATAGCGGCGCGGATTTCATAACGCTGCATGGCAATGCGGCGATGACGATTACCGACTACTGCGATATTCCCGACATGATCCAACCGCCGAGCGTCGCACGCCTGACCGCTCGGCATGCGAGATTACGCAAGTACGCGAAGTCCGGATTGAGTAGCGAACAGATGCTCATGTACAAACACCGTCTCGAAACGATCATGCAGTCGCGGCAGGCCTATCTCCGGCCTGACCTGACCTTACCGAGGCTTGCTGAGACCGTGAATTGCTCAGTCAATCATTTGTCGCAGGTTATTAATTCCGGGTTTGATATGAGCTTCTTCGATTACCTGAATCAATACAGAATCGAACATGCCAGGAAGTTACTGTCGAGGACCGATAGCCAAAGCAATGCCATATTGAATATTGCATTCACGGTCGGTTTTAATTCCAATTCAGCGTTTTACGCTGCTTTCAAGAAGTGCTTCGGGCAGACTCCAGCCCAATACCGTCGAGCACAGATGATTAAGACCCACTAAACCCGGGCTGCATGCGACCACAAGCGCACACCGGCTCCTACTACGCAGCCACCGTCAATGAAGTTACAGATTTCGCGCCGCTACTGGGTGAACGAAAAGCAGATGTGTGTGTAATCGGGGCGGGCTTCACGGGCATCTCGACGGCACTGCATCTCGCCGAGCGCGGCTATGACGTGCATGTGGTCGAGGCCAACAAAGTTGGCTGGGGCGCATCCGGCCGTAATGGCGGTCAAATGATCAGTGGTATTTCCGGCCGCAAGAATATTTCGAATAACCTTGGGGAGGACACGGACAAGGTTTTCAAAGAGTTACGTTGGGCGGGTCATGAAATCATCCGCGAACGCGTGCAAACCTACGGAATTCAGTGCGACCTGAAATACGGCTATCTCGACGTCGCTATCAAAAAGCGACACGTTCGTGATCTCGAGTCCGATTTCGAGCGGCTTCACAAAGACGATTTTCCTCAGGAATTCCGGTTGTTATCCGAAGACGAGACCGGCGAGATCATCGGCACGAGCGCCTATATCGGCGCGCTTTTGAATATGGGAAACGGTCATTTGCATCCCCTGAACTTGTGCATCGGCGAAGCAAGGGCGGCGGTATCGCTCGGCGCGACGATTTACGAACAGTCACCTGTCGTCGAGATAGAGCGAGGCAACCGCCCACGCGTCGTGACAAAAAATGGCGCTGTATCGGCCGACGCCGTCGTTATTGCCGGCAACGCTTATCACATGCTTGAACGAAAACTGCGCGACATCATGTTTCCGGTCAACAGCTTCATAATCGCGACCGAGCCACTGTCCGAGGAATTGGTCGCACAAATCAATCCTCAGGACCTTGCGGTCTGCGACCCGAATTTTGTCCTGGAATATTTTCGCCTCAGCGCTGATAAGCGCCTGCTATTTGGCGGTCGCTTCAACTATTTTGACTTTGATCCAGACGTTATCAAAAAGAATCTACAACCTAGAATGGTGAAGATATATCCGCAGCTTGCCGACATCGGCATCGACTACGCCTGGGGCGGCACGATCGGCGTTCCCATAAACCGGGTGCCGCAGCTCGGCAGAATCTCATCCAACATTTTTTATTGCCAGGGCTACTCGGGCCACGGCGTCAATGTCACGCACCTGGCGGGCCAGGTTATGGCAGATGCTGTCGCCGGCACCGTGGAACGGTTCGATATGTTTGCCAACGTCAAGCCGTTCATTATTCCTGGTGCGCATTGGTTCAACAAACCGATGGTAACGCTCGGCATGATGTACTACGGGATTAAGGATCGGCTTTAGAATTACCCAGGACGAGTGCCTGGTTGCCGCCAATACTGACGCTCATGCCCTCTTCGAGACGCTCCGCCCCGCGAATGACAACCTGATCACCCGCCTGAATTTCACCAAAAATCTCAATCTGGCTGCCCGCCCCCAAGCCGGTAATGACGCGCACCTGCTGCACCGTCATATCCTGATTGACCTTGAAGATCGACGCACCTTCCCGACGCAATACCAATGCATCCCTGGGCACCGCCAGCACTTCTTTCGCTTCGGCCGTGGGCATCGACAGGCGCACGCTCTCCCCGACTGTCCATATTTCGGGATCCGCATCCAGGCGCACTTCAAACATGTGCGACTGGGGGTCACCGAACGGCACGATCGTTCGAACCGTCGCCAGCGCGTGGTGATAATCGTTGCTCAGCTCCAGTTGAGCACCCTTTGCAATGAAATTAACCGTGCTAAGCGGCGCCCGGGCAACCACCTCGAGGGAGTTTGGATCGACGAGACGAATGACTTCATCGGCGACAGTCAATCGCTCACCGATACTCCGTAGCCGCTCCGTGACAATGCCATCGAATGGCGCGCGCACTTGCGTTACATGCATTGCGACTTTGGCATGACCGAGTTGTACTTCTGCGATTGCCCGGTCGGCTTCGGCAATTGCAAGCTCCGAAGTAACTCGCTCAAGCTGGCTAACGGCCGACAGATTGTTTTCCGCGAGGCGTTCCAGTCGTGCTTTCTCAGCCTTTAGGTAGACGACAGCAGCTTCCTCGCGTTCGACCAGGCTCTTGCCTCCATCTCGCGCAACCTGAACGTGATGTCGTGCAGGCGCGCAACAGTGTCCCCCTCCTTCACTTCGGTGCCAACCTCAGCAATCCATTCCAGCTTGGCCGACAACTCCGAAGCCAGTCTCGCGTCGTAACGGCTCACGACTGTTCCTGGCACCTCGACGGTTGGGGCGAGCATGCGCAGCTCTGCTTCGTCCACAACGACCGTTGCTGGTGGCATGCCCTGGGCGATCGCTCCCACACTCAGAAGCAACGCAAATAACACTAAACAAATTGAATAGTAAGACCTGTTCATTTTCCCTGGTCTGCAAACGAGGCTTGAATTTGGGAGAGTGCTGTGGCCTGTTTTGTTTCTCCCAGCCTTAACAAACTTGGCAATAACACCAGTGTAAACACAGTGCTTACGGACATACCACCAACGATGACGGCGGCGAGGCCCTGGTAAACCTCTGTACCGGGACCCGGGATCAACAACAGGGGCAGCATGCCGAACAGGCTCGTCAATGTGCTCATCAAGATTGGCCGCAGACGCCGCCGAATCGCCTGCTCTGTCGCTGCCCGACGATCAAGCCCCTCTCTCTCGGCTGTTCGCGCCTGGTGCACGAGCAGAATGGCATTGTTGACGACGAGGCCCAGAAGCGTGATGAATCCAATCATCGTCAGCAGGTCCATCGGCAGGTTCATAAGTCGCAGCAGCGCAACACCGCCCACCATGGCCAGGGGCAATGCAAACATGACCAGCAGGCTATCGACAAACGAGCGAAACAATCCACTCATTAACAAATACAGAACGACAACGGCAAGCGCAAAACTTTTCGACATGCTTCCCAACGCAATTTTGAGATCGTCGGCGCTACCGTAGTAACTGATCTCACCGTCGTCGGGCAGCATGGCGAGCAGCGCCGGTTCAACGTTTTGCTTAAGCCTATCGATCGATTCCTCGAGCGACATGTCGTTTGGCGGCGTTACCACCAGCGTAACCGTCCGGCGCCGATCGACGCGCCGAATCTGGTTCGGCCCGGCTGTTCTTTCCATGCGCACGAGTTGACCGATGGGTTGAATTCCTCCGGCGGGCGTTGCCAACGGTGTGGATACCAATTGCTCCGGACTGGTCCACTCCGGCGCCCGCAAGACGATATCCATGCGCTGATCGCCATCGAAATAGTCGCCCACGAATACTCCGTCCCCGAGCGCCCGAACAATCGTCGACATTTGTCGGCGCGTCCATCCCGACTCGGCAATACGACGCTCATTCGGTATGAGTCGAAGTTCAGGCTCCGCGAAGTCAACGCCAGGAACCGGCCTGGCCCGCGCACCCGGCAGATACTCAGAAACGAGCTCCATGCCGTAACGAGCCGCGGCCAGCATCGCGTCCATGTCGCGACTTTGAATATTGAGCTCTATGGAATTACCGCCGCCCAGGCGGTCGAAGATTCCCCTCTGATCCGCGAATGCCATGGTGTCCGGAAAGCCGGCTAGAATTTCGGTGTTTAGCTTCTCGACCATCGCGTCGGAATCGTCCGGGTCGGCAGTCCGCATGCCGGCAAATGCGCGAGTAGCGAATACGGCTATGAAATAATTGTTGACCTTGAGGTCGGCGCCGTCTTCGAGATAAGGCGTCATTCTGTCGATGATGACATCGGCAAACTCTTCTCTCGCCACCGTTACGCTTTGCCCGGGTGGCGGTATGATAAACGCGAAAATCCAGCCTTGCTTGCCCTCGGGCAGGTAGTTTGCCGGCGGTAACAGCAGCCATGTAAATAGTGTTGCCCCGACAAAAAGTCCGGCAATAATCGCCCGGCGCGATTTCGTCGAATCGGTTAATCGCATGATCAACGCAGTAATCTTTGCCCACCACTCCCTGTGGGGGTCTTCGAGTCTCACGCCCTTTAACCACTTTGCGGCAGCAGTTGGAATAATTGATATCGCAATGATCAGCGACGCCGTTACAGCCACGGAGATCACGAGCGCGAGGTCAGCAAACAATTGTCCTGAGACATCCTTGAGGAACATGATTGGCAGAAAAATCACCACCGTTGTCGCTGTGGACGCCATTAATGCGCCCCACACCTGGGTGCTGCCCTGATTCGCCGCCTCATCCGAGTCCATGCCCTGCTCGCGCAACCTGACGATATTTTCGAGCACGACGATTGCTGCATCGAGCACCATTCCCGTCGCAAACGCGAGGCCCGCCAGCGATACCATGTTCAGCGTACGTCCCGTAACCTGCATCACGATAAAAGCGGTAAACAATGATACGGGTATTGCCAGCGCCACCATGAACGTGGCGCGGAAGCGGCGCATGAACCACCAGAGAATGGCAATCGCGAGCCCTATGCCCAGTAACAAGTTGGTCCTCAGCATTGCGATGGATTCTTTGATGTATAACGACTCATCGTAGACTTGCGATATTTCCAGCCCGGCGCGCGCAAGCGGCCCCTCGCGCAGTTCCTCGATCGCCACCTTGAGGTCCACCATGACGTTGAGAACGTTCACACCCTTCTCGACCTGTGCGTTGAACGCAATCGCATCGTTGCCGTTTTTCATCACGAAGCCTGAGCTATCGCGCATGACAACCTCTATCGTCGCAATATCCCGCAACCGTACCGGATTGCCACCGCGCCAATCGAGTATCATTTCGCCGAATTCCGACAGGTCATACTTGCCGGCATAGCGCATCGTGTACTGGCGCCGGCCGACGTCGCTAAAGCCACCCGTCGTGTCGTTGTTATTGCCGGTTAGCCCTGCAAGCGTCGGAATATCGATGCCGAGCGCCGCCGCCTCGTATGGATCAAATGTTATTCGGATTTCGTTGTCGCGACCGCCAAAGGCGTTCGAATTCGCAATACCGTTGACGCGTTCGATCCGCGCCTGCACAACCTCCCGTACGAAATCGTTGTAGCTCGGCATGGGACGCGTGTTACCCGGAGCGCGCGTCAATGCAAACCACGCAATGGATGAACCAAAGCTATCCTGACCTGCAAAGATTCTTGGTTCGGTCACATCAATCGGATAGCGAGGCACTTGGTTGAGGCTATTCAGCACATCAATAAGCGCGCGTTGCAGGTCTGTCTCGACCGTGAACGTCAGGTTGATACTGGCTCGACCCCGCGCTGCCGACGATTCCATTTTTTCGAGCCCGGCAATGCCCCGCAACATGTCTTCCTGGGGCTCGATGATCTCGGACTCGACCTCCTCAGGTGCGGCAGAGCGCCAGCCCGTATTGATCTGGATCACTGGCCGCTGCACGTCGGGGATCATCTGTATTGGCAGGTTGACGAGTCCGATCGTGCCCATCACCCAGACCAGCAAGATCGCCGCGATGACGGCGACAGGATTGGACAAAGCGGCTCGTGTCAGTTTCAAAGTTACATCCCCGTAGAAGCTATGACCGGGTAGGCGCCCTATTTATGACCCGCCAAAGGTGTCAGGGTTCGTA
>PVMK01125819.1_pt1 | contig 10810 bp, 15 predicted proteins | sample 1853481 | NCBI WGS metagenome assembly PVMK01 (sample SAMN08533507, study PRJNA380276) | Marine sediment metagenome, whole genome shotgun sequencing project. | reverse complement strand
AATTGATCTTCACTCATTCTGAATCACCGTACAGTTATCATGGGATATTGCAGAGGATATAGGATTTTCTTTTTTGCCATTTGCAATTAATGCTTCCTTTACTCCTATGTCGAGGGCTTCAGTTGATGCAAGGATTTTCTTCTCCATTCCGGGACCTATCTTTGGTCTAATCTCTTTGGCTTCAGCAAGTGTCAGTTTAGTTACAAGTTTGTCATCCATCAAAAGCCCATCCACATTTGTGATAAAGAGAACCTTATCGGTTCCGACCTTTCCTGCAATATATGCTGCTGCTCTATCTCCATCTACATTGAGAAATTCTGATTCTTCACTGATTGCAACAGGGGAAATAACCGGAGTTAGACCTTGGTCAAGCAGAGATTTGATTAAATTCGAATTAATTTCCTTTATCTTCCCTGTATATCCACCATCAATTGCCTGTTTTCGGCCCTTTTCATTTACTATGAGTAATTTCTTTTTTCTTTCTGCTTGAATTATTCTCCCATCAATTCCTGAAAGACCTATGGCATTAATTCCATTTTTTTGAAGCATCTGAACGATTGCTTTGTTTATTCGTCCTGCCATCACCATTGTGAAAATCTCCACAGTTTCTTTATCGGTATATCTGCTTTTAATTCCGCTAGGTGATGTTACAAACTTTGGCTCTTTTCCAAGCTGCTTACAAACCTTTGTCACCTCTTTTCCACCACCATGAACTAAAATCACTCCCTCTGACTCCACAACTTTTTTGATATCTAAAATGGTTGATGGATGCAAATTATCTACTACACTTCCACCGATTTTAATTGTGATCATTTCTATACTGGCGTTAATGGTGTGTATCTCAGGCCGTCCATTTCATCAAACCCACACATCACATTCATGTTCTGAATAGCAGATCCTGCAGCTCCTTTCATCAAGTTATCAGAAGCAGACAGTGCAATCAATCTATGATTGTCCTCATCCAAATCAAATCCAATATCGCAAAAGTTTGAACCAACCACGAACTTTGGATCTGGGAATTTGTACAAACCTTTTTTGTCGCGAATTAATCGAATGAATTTTTCTTCACCATAAGCTTGACGATAGAGTTTCCATAATTCTTTTTCCTCAAGGTCTTTTTTCATGAATGTGTGATTGGTACACAAAATCCCGCGGACTACATCTACTGCATGTGGACTCATTGAAACGCGAATCTTTCTTCCAGCTATTTCGCTTAGTTCTTGTTCAATCTCTCCTGTGTGTCTATGCTTTGCTGGTTTGTATGGTCTGATTACTCCTGCTCGCATTGCATGTGCAGTTCCAGACCCTGAACCTGCTCCGGATGAACCAATCTTAGCGTCAACTATTATGTGCTCAATATCTATTAGATCATTTCGAATTAGTGGTGCAAGTGCTAGCATTGATGTTACTGCCATACATCCAGGACAAGAAACAAGTTGTGCTTTTTTGATTTGCTCTCTGTGTAATTCAGGAACTCCAAAAACAGAGTTTTTCAAATAATCAGGATGTGGATGCTCCCATCCATACCATTTATTGTAATCTTCAGGATTGTGCAACCTATAGTCTGCACTCAAATCGATAACCTTCATTCCTCTATCGTATAGGGCCTTGACAATTTCAGTTGCTGTTCCATGTGGGACTGCGGTGAATACCAAATCACACTGGTCTGATATTTTATCATAATCTAGTTCAGAGAAAGTAAGATCGGTAAACCCCTTCAAACTTGGCTGGACTCTGTGGAGATACTCTCCTACATGTTGTCGTGATGTGACCATGGCGATCTCAACGTCTGGATGGTTAACAAGTAACCGTAGAGTCTCTCCTCCAACATATCCTGACGCTCCAACTACTCCTACTTTCATGATAAATCTCCTCGTAATGAAGTATAATTTATTTCCTAATGCAAGTTAGCGCATATTCTATCATGGCTTTTGGGATATTTTTTTTCGCAACCCTTGCTAATCCCTTGAACTCTACTGTATTGTTAACCTCATGAACTACCAATCCTTTTTTTTCATCTTCCATCATGTCAATTCCTAAAATACCTCCACCCATTGCCTTAGATGCATTTACTGCAAGATCTTCCATCTCTTTTGTGATCTCACAAAGTTCTGGATCTGCTCCAAGGGCTATGTTTGTCTTAAAACCATCTGAGGATTTTCTGTACATTGCTGCTATTGGTTCATCACCCACAGTTATTACTCGAATATCACGTGGTGGTCTTTGAATTAATTCTTGTAGGTAGTATATTCTATCATGTGGACCGTCATTGATATCTCTAATCTCCATAATGGCTTCGGCGGTATCTCTGTCCTTTAGAGGCATTACGCCTCTTCCCCAACTTCCGATAATTGGCTTGATTACAAGTGGATATCCTACCTTTTCTAAATTTTGACTTGCACTTTCACTTGAAAATGAAAAGTATGTCTTTGGAGTTGGAATGTTATGTTTTTTCAAATGCAATGTCATTATCATCTTGTTTCCGCAATTGCTAGCAACATCATAGGTGTTAATCGTTGGAACATCCATAAACTCAAGACTTGCCGTAAAGTGTAGACCTCTAAAATAACTCACACATCGTTCAAGTACTACATCCCCAAGATCGTAATCTTCTTTTTTGCTATCGGTGTTAATTTGGGTAATCTTGGCATCAAGCATTGTTGTATTGCATCCAAGATCTGATGCTTCCTTTTGTAGCATCTTCTCTTCTGACCTTAGACGATCAAAGACAATACAGACTTTTGACATTACTCTCCCCAGTCTTCGCCTACACTTTCTGCTTGTTTTAGCACAACATTTGATCCGTCTTTACTTGCGATTTCAAAGTCTGCTCCACAATCAGGGCAAGAGATAATCTCTCCTACTGAGGCGTCATCTGGGATATTTAGAGTTGCATCACATTCTGGGCAGTTCATGTTTTTGTTGACCTTTTCTTTTGTAATTTATTAGCTTCTGTTGTCTGCAATCCCCATAATTCTACGAATCCTTTTGCTAGCCTTTGGTCAAAAGTTGAATCTATGCCGTATGTTGCTATTTCTTTACTGTAAATAGAATTTGCAGATTTTCTTCCAACCACTCTGATGCTTCCTTTGAATAGCTTTAACTTTACAGTTCCAGAGACAGGTTTTTGTGATACCTCAATAAATCCATCAAGGTCTTTTTTGAGGGGATCATGCCATAGTCCAGAGTATACAAGATAAGCCCACTCATCATCAATTAGTGACTTGAACTTATTTTGGTGCTTTGTATGGACCATCTTCTCCAAGTCTTGATGTGCTTCGATTAAACAGGTAGCAGCTGGTGTTTCATAAACTTCACGGGATTTTATTCCAACCACTCTATCTTCAATGTGGTCTACAATTCCAACTCCTGCAGCTCCAGCCTTTTTGTTAATATATTCAATTAATTTTATGGCATCTAATTTTTTTCCATCAACTATTATTGGAACTCCCTCTTCAAATGTTATTTCCAAGTACGTTGGTTTGTCTGGTAAGTTTTTTGTTTTAACCCAGATGAATGCATCATCTGGTGGTTCGTTGTATGGATCCTCTAACACTCCCACCTTCAATTGCACGACCCCACAAGTTTTGATCAATGCTAAATTTTTTTGCTACAGTATCAATTTGTATTCCGTGTTTATCTGCAAACTTTAATTCTGTTTCTCTATCTAAATTCTTGTCTCTGATTGGTGCAATAATTGGAAGGTCTGATCCTGAACGAAGTGTAATGTCAAATCTTACTTGATCATTTCCTTTACCTGAACATCCGTGAGCTAAAGCAGTAACTTTTTCTTTTTTTGCAATTTCTAAAACTTTTTCTGCAATTAGTGGCCTTGCAAGCGCAGTTGCCAGACAATATTTTTTTTGATAAAGTGCATTTGCCTTAATTGAAGGGAAAATAAAATTCTCTGCAAATTCTTTTCTAGCATCAATGTTGTAATGCTTTTTTACTCCAAGCTTTTTTGCTTTGGCTGAAATTTTTTTATGATCATCACCTTGACCTACATCAACTGTAACTGTAATTACCTCCATATCGTGTTCATCTTGAAGGTACTTTACAACCACCGAAGTGTCCAGTCCTCCTGAGAACGCTAAAATTCCTTTTTGAGTCATAAAACATCTTTCCGGACGTAATTTCGAATTTATCTTTTGTGATACAAAAAATATCCAAATTTTGCGCTGAAATTTTTTGGCTAGCTTGAGCTAAAATTAGGTGATTTTTTATCCGTGAAATATAACGCTGTTTTATGAAAATGCGATCAGTTTCCTTAATTGGAATAGGCGTAATTGTCCTAGTGATAGCTATAGCAATTACATTTGATGCCAGCAAGGAAACAAATGAAAGTAGACTTAGAGTTGCATTTTTTCCAAACATAGGACATGCTATTCCGGTTATAGGAATGGAAAGAGGAATGTTTGAGAGTAATCTTGGAAATTCCACTATTATTGAAACAAAATTGTTTGATAGCGGGCCGACGGTAATAGAGTCTTTATTTGCAAAATCAATTGATATTGCATATGTTGGACCGGGCCCTGCAATTAACGGATTTTTAAAATCTGAAAAACATGATGTTGTAATTTTATCTGGAGCTGCAAGTGGTGGGGCTAGTTTTATCGTACATCCAAATTTTCAGATAAATTCTGTTGATGACTTTGAAGGAAAAAGAATTGCAGCTCCACAGATTGGAAATACACAAGATATCTCTTTACGAAATTATCTATCTGAGAACGGACTAAAACCTTACGAGAAAGGTGGGTCTGTTGTTGTTTTGAATATTCCAAATCCTGATATTTACATATTATTTACTAAAGGAGAAATTGCCGGTGCATGGGTTCCTGAACCATGGGCTACAATTCTAGTTCAAGAGCTTGATGGAAAACGACTGTTTTATGAAGAAGAACTTTGGCCAGAAAACCAATTTGCATCGGTTTTACTAATTGGAAGACAAGAATATGTTACCACAAACCCTGAAGTTATTACAAAGTGGTTAGAGTCACACCAACAAACAGCAAACTGGATAAATGATAATCCACAAGAGACTCGAATAGTCTTTAATGAATTCATGGGAGACTCGAATAATCTTTAATGAATTCATGCAAAACACTATGGGAAAAACATTGTCAGACAGTGTTGTTGATGAAGCACTACTCAACTTGGAGATTACAACAGACCCTATTGATAATTCTATTTACACATTTGCCAAACGAGCAGACTCGCTTGGTTATCTTGGACGAGATGGATTCAGCTTAGATGGGATATTTTTTGACATAGCTTCAAATGAATCCCCTGAGGAGAGTAATTAACAATGACAAAACTTGAGACCAAGGGTATTGTAAAATATTTCAAGCATGAAAGCCACAATCTGATGGCTTTAGGTGGTATAGACCTCAAAGTTGAAGATGGCGACTTTGTGTGCCTAGTAGGACCTTCAGGATGTGGAAAATCTACCTTTTTGAGAATTATTGCAGGTTTGGAGACACCTGATGAAGGACAGGTGATATTTGATGGAAAATCAGTTTCAACTACTGGCCCTGAGAGAATTATGGTGTTTCAAGAGGGGGCGCTATTCCCATGGTTGAGAGTTCAGGATAATGTAGAGTTTGGCCTAAAAATGGCAGGAATTCCAAAAGAAGAGCGAGCCCAAATCTCAAAGAGATATCTGGATATGATGCAGCTTACAAAATTTGCAGATTCTTTTACCTATCAGCTTTCAACTGGAATGAAACAAAGAGTAGCGATAGCTCGAGCTCTTGTGATGGATCCTGATGTGTTGTTGATGGATGAGCCATTTGCAGCACTTGATGCACAGACAAGAGACTTACTGCTAGTTGAAATGCAGTTAATTTGGGAGAAAACCAAAAAAACAATTCTGTTTGTAACACACAATGTAGCAGAAGCTACAGTTCTTGGAACAAAAGTTGCAGTGTTTAGTAATAGACCTTCTAGAATTAAAAAACAATTTCAAGTTGATTTTAAAAGACAAAGACTTGCTGAAGATAAAAATCTATTGGATCTTCAACAACAGATACTATCAGAACTTAGACCAAAAGTAAAAAAGAGTAAGTGATTTTATGAAAAAAAATGTTCTAGCTAAAAAAATTGCGTTTTATATTATACTTGTAATTCTTTGGCAGGCAATCTCCATGTCAAACATTTGGCCAAACAACATTTTTCCATCCCCATATGAAGTTGGAGAAGATTTGGCGTACATGGCATCTGATGGTAGCTTGTTTTTTGGAATTGCAACTACTATAATGAGATTAATAGTTGGACTTGGTATTGCGATTGCAGGTGGAATCATTCTTGGAATTTTTATGGCAAGAATAGAGACAGTAAATCAAACAATTGGTTCATTGGTTTTGGGTTTGCAATCCATCCCATCTATTGCATGGGTACCTCTTGCAATACTTTGGTTTGGACTAACCGATGGTGGAATTATCTTTGTGACTGCAATTGGAGCTATGTTTGCCGTTACAATAAACACTTACACTGGCATCAAAAACATCGATCCCCACTATGTAGAGGCAGCTCGCAACATGGGAGCAAAGGGACCTCAGCTAATTACAAACGTACTTCTCCCAGCTGCATTCCCATACATGATTTCTGGTTTTAAGCAGGGTTGGGCATTTGCCTGGAGGGGAGTAATTGGCGCAGAACTGCTATTCTCATTCCTAGGGTTGGGATTTTTGCTAAATGTTGGTCGGCAGCTAAATGAGGTTTCTCAGGTAATTGCCATCATGATTGTAATAATGGTAATAGGAATGGCAGTTGATGGTTTTATCTTCAAAAAGATTGAAAACAAAGTAATGTCCAGATGGGGATTACGCTAGATTAATTTTATTTTTTAATTTTTAGTGAAACTGCAAAAGCACACAAAATGATTGCTATTGCAAAGTACATAACAGAAACATAATCAAATGTAAATGCAATAGCGCCAGCTGTTATTGGCCCAATGACTGTTGCAATTGAGAGTGTAGAGCTGAAAATTCCAGTAGATGTTGAACGAGGGATTATTCTCCATTAAATGAAAATTTCCACCAATAAACAAAAAAGCCCATGTCCCACCCACTAGTGCCATAAAAGGGCATTGCCATCCACCAATCAGATACAAATGATAAACCAATAAAGACAAAGGTTGTCATGCCAATTCCCTATCTTGAACTTTGTAACATTTGAAATGTTAATTTTATTTGCCATCAAATTCATCAAAATAAATGCAGCAAGCGTGTTTGAGATGTATACAATAGATATCTGATAAAGCTCAGCTCCTAATTGCTCCATCAACATAATTGGAAGAATTGTCCAAACAGAAGCTGCTCCAATATGACGAAGTAAGAGAGATGAGAAAAGAAACTTGTTTTTTAGAATAATTCTTTTTGTTGTTCCAGGTTCTAGTTCTTTTTTTGAAATAATATTTGGTAGTTGGGTGGAAATCAAAAATCCTACAACAAAAAACCCAGAGCTTACAATGAATATAATTTTGACATCATTTACAATTCCAGCAGCAATGATTCCTGCCATCCATCCTAATGCGTGAAATGAAATTACCGTGGCAACTTTTCTTTTTTCAGGGTTTGACTCATATGCATAGGCAATCATTGCAGGAATCATTATTCCACTAAAAATCCCGGCTCCAATTCTTGCCAAAAACAGCAAAGAAATATCATCCGCAAAATAATGCAAGCCAAAGGTGACAGCACAGCCAATAAATCCAATTTTAATGAACTGGAGCCTGGTTCCTTTCTTATCTGAGTGCCTACCAAAGTAAATTTCAGATATTATCTGAGCGAAACTAAAGGAGGCAACAATTAACCCGATTTCAAAAATTGATTCAGTTACTCCCATTGCAATAATGGGCATAAAGACAAATAGAATTGATATTCCTGCATGTTGGAAAAAGGTGGCACTACGAACTAAATTGTTAATCTGAAGTTTTTGCATAAATTTACGTAAACTACACCTTTGCCTAATTTCAACATATGTTACAGCTACTCTGAAAAGAGTTAAACTTAGCAACTTACTTTGAAATTTGTTTGACTGAAAAAGAATCATTTCTTGACGCTATAAAAAACAGAGTCTTACTTTTCGATGGAGCAATGGGAACTGAGATTCAAAAATTTAACCCAAAGCCTGAAGACTTTCCAAACAATCAAGACGGATTTAATGATGGATTAGTTGTTACACATCCAGAATGGATTAAGCAAATTCACAAGACCTACTTAGATGCAGGAGCTGACTGTATAGAGACAAACTCTTTTGGTTCAAACAAAATAAAACTTGATGAGTATGGTTTCGGAGATCAAACTGTAGAATTCAACAAAAAAATTGCCCAACTTGCATCTGAAGTTTGCTTAGAACATGCTGACAAACCAAGATATGTAGTTGGTTCAATGGGACCAACAGGATTTCTACCAAGTTCAAATGATCCGGACTTGGGACAAAAACCACTTGATGAAATTAGAGAAGCATTTGAGCTGCAAGCTGAAGGGTTAATTCTAGGAGGAGTTGACGTATTATTAATTGAAACTAGTCAAGATATTTTGGAGGTGAAATTAGTAATTGAAGCATGTCACAATGCAATGAAAAAAACTGGAAAAAAAATCCCAATAATTGCAAACACTACTTTGGATAAATATGGAAAAATGTTACTTGGAACAAACATTCAAGCTGCTTACACTACTGTGTCAGACATGGGGATTGATGTGTTTGGTTTGAATTGTTCTACTGGTCCTATTGAAATGACGCCAAGCGTAAGATGGCTTGATGAACAAAATGAGCATAATTTGCTTGTAGTTCCAAATGCCGGTATGCCTGAAAATCAGGGAGGGACAAGCAGTTTACAAAATGACTCCTGAGAAGATGAGTGAAGCATTAGGTGATTTTCTTACGCAGTATAAAAAAGTGAGAATTATTGGTGGATGTTGTGGGACAAATCCTGAACACGTTTCTGCTCTAAGAAAAGTAATTGACGAAAAAGCTCGCTCTACCAAGGGTTAAGTATTTAGAAAAACCGATATCATCTTATCATATTGAGTACTCCTAGAGTAAGTTCTGCACTAAAGGCTATTGACCTAAAACAGTTACCTCCTCCTCTGATCATCGGGGAGAGAATCAACACACAAGGCTCAAGAAAAGCAAAGAAGATGGTCTTAGAAGATGATTATGATGGACTACTTGATTTAGCAAGAAGTCAAGCTGAAGATGGTGCTCATTGTCTTGATGTTTGTGTTGCAACAACTGAACGCTCTGATGAAAAACAATTCATGCTAAATTTAGTAAAACGACTAAGCTTGGAGATAGATGCTCCACTTGTAATTGATTCACTGATCCTGATGTGATAGAATCTGCTGTTACTCAAATTCCTGGAAGACCAATAATTAATTCAATTAATCTTGAAGGTGATGGAAGTAGATTTGAAAAACTTGCACCAATAATGGCAAAATATGGGCTACCAGCAATCGCATTATGTATTGGGCCCAAAGGAATGGCAAAAACACCACAAGAAAAAGTTGAAACTGCTGAGTTGCTTTATGAAACTGGAAAAAAATATGGTTTAAAAGAAGATCAGTTTATCTTTGACGTTCTAACCTTTACTTTGGCAACAGGAGAAGATGAATTCTTAGATGCTGGAAAAAATACTCTAGAAGGAATTAGGCTTGTAAAAGAAAGATTTCCAAATTCCTTTACCGCTTTAGGTTTAAGCAACATCAGCTTTGGACTTTCCCCATACGCTCGTAAAATTCTTAATTCTGTATTTTTGTATCATGCAGTAAAATCAGGATTGGATATGGCAATTATTAATGCCAAAGAGATTATCCCTTACGGTGAAATTGATGAAAAAGAGAGAAAACTTGCAGAAGATTTAATCTTTAATTCTTATCCTAATGCGTTATCTGAATTAATCACCTTTTTTGAAAAGATAGGCTCTCAAGCAGGTACAGCCTCCAAAAAGGTTGATGTTGATCCAACCTGGCCTGCAAGTAAACGAGTGAACTTTAGAATTGTGAACAGGCTTAAAGATGGAATTAAAAATGATGTCGTATCAGCTATTGCAGAAAAATTAGAGAATGTTCAAATCACCAGTGACAATGAAGGTATCTTTTCCCTTGATGCATCAAAGGAGATCACTCATGACGGCGCAATTAGAACTCTAAATGAAGATCTACTTTCTGCAATGAAAGAAGTTGGTGAAAAGTTTGGTTCTGGTGAATTGATTCTACCATTTGTTCTAAAATCTGCTGAATGTATGAAAACAGCTGTAGGTGAACTTGAAAAATATCTGCTCCAAGAAGAAGGAACCACCAAAGGAAAGCTTGTACTTGGAACAGTTTACGGAGATGTCCATGATATTGGGAAAAATCTTGTAAAGACAATTTTCATAAACAATGGCTATACTGTTTTTGATTTAGGAAAACAAGTACCTCTACAAAAGTTTCTAGAAAAAATAGATGAGGTAAAACCTGATGCTGTAGGTTTATCTGCACTCTTAGTATCAACATCAAAACAAATGAAATTCTTTGTTGAACATGCAAGAAAGAATAAAATGAATATTCCAATTTTATGTGGAGGTGCCGCAATTAATTCAAACTATATTAATAGAATTGCAAAAGAAGATGGACTCTACGAATCTGGCCTGTTTTATTGTAATACTATGTTTGAGGGTCTAAAAACAATGGACAAGCTAGTATCCGACAAAGAACAACTCCTACAAGAATGGAAAGAAAAAATTGACAAATGGAAAGATACCACTCCTGTAGCTGTATCTGACTCTGAAATTAATCGAAGTAATGTTGTACCTGTAGTTGCTCCT
>PVMK01163156.1_pt1 | contig 10811 bp, 8 predicted proteins | sample 1853481 | NCBI WGS metagenome assembly PVMK01 (sample SAMN08533507, study PRJNA380276) | Marine sediment metagenome, whole genome shotgun sequencing project. | reverse complement strand
CTTCCGGAATGAAGGCAAGCCCGACATTGCCGTCGGGTGAACCCGCTGCGCAGAACCACCCGACCTACTCAATGGATTCCGGAATGACGGGATCATTGAGTAGGTCGGGTGGTTCTGCGCAGCGGGTTCACCCGACGGCAATGTCGGGCTTGCCTTCATTCCGGAAGGCGCGAAGCGACTGTCCGGAATCCAGGTAAAAAGCGGGAATCCACTGGATACCGGATCTCGTCCGCCGCAGTCGGACTCGTCCGGTATGACGCGTTCGGCGAATTGTGACATAGTTTCCGAGCAGAGAGGAGATTCTTGCGGAGCTAATAAATAGGCGTAACTGAAAATTCGTAAGAAAATTGTTGACATATATTTTTTTCTTACGTAGGATAAGTTTAAACTTAAAATTGAACATGATTTTGCAAAAGCGAAAAAGGCAAAAGACACAGTAGTTTACCGTAGTCAGGACAAATTTAAATTTGAACTTAACCCGCATGTTTCACGAAACGCGTGTCTGCGACCGACGGATATGAGACGACCGTGCTCATCGCAGGGGCTGTAGGCTCACGAACGCGCGGCAGCCGGCGTTCTGTAGAGCACGGCGAGCTATCTGCGGTCTCGCGAGCAGCGTTTCGTGAAACATGCGGATTGGACAGTACATGGCCCCAAATCTTTCTCATGGCTGGACGTTTATTATGAAAACAACATCGGAAGTCGTAAGTGAAGTCGGGATCCCTCGCCAAAAGCTCTACTACCTGGAGCAGAAGGCCTTTGTAAAGCCGGAAACAGAGCGGCGAGGTGAAAAGACATTTCGCTTTTACCCAGATCGGGAGGTGGAGAAAATTCGTGCCATCTGGAAATACCTCCGGCAAGGCTTCCGATACCGCGCGGCATATGAAAGAGCATTGGAGGAATTGAAACAACCAAGACTGTTGTGAGGGGAAATCGCATAGCGCAGAGCGCATGGCGCATAGCGTATCAACTAGATGGCATGGGGCATAGGGCATAGGGAAAAGAGAGATCAGAGGGCAGAGGGCATGGCGAAAATTTTTAAAATGAAAAAATCCGGCATCCTCGGCAAGCTGACGGGGCCGGCCAAGAAACATCTGGCCATCGATATCGGTAACCACACTATCAAGATATTGGAGTTGCGCAGCACCGCCAAGGGAATAGATATCGTACACCACGCCGTGGCTTCCACCCCTCCAGGAGGCTTTCAGATTTCGGTGTTGGCAGCCCAGTTGAAGGAGATGATTCAGGAACACCGCATCAAGACCAAGCAAGCCGTGGTTGGCCTGGCCGGCAAGGGGGTTGCCACCCGTCGCCTGACCCTGCCGAATATCCCCGAAGAGGAAATTCAAGAGGCCGTCCGCTGGCAGGCTGGGGAGCTGTTTCCCTTTTCCCTGGGAGATGCGATGCTGGCCTTCCAGATACTTGAGAGGGATGACAGCAGTGCTCAGGCGAAGCAGGAAGTACTGGCGGCCGCTGCCACCAGGGAGACGGTAATGGAGCACATTGCCTTGCTCCAGGAGGCAGGTCTGGAGCCTGTCGGGCTGCTGGCTGAGCCGCATGCCTTGCAGCAGTTTTGGCGAACCGCCAATTTGGCTGATGATGAGGAGGGGTCCATTGCTGTGCTTGACCTTGGAGCCCGCAAAACCAGTATTCACATTTTTCAGGGTGGAGAGCTTCAGTTTTCCCGGTATGTTCCAACCTCTGGTGACGCCTTCACCATGGCACTCACCGGTATGATTCGCGCAGGCGATCAGGAGATTGAGCTGAATACCGCCCAGGCTGAAAAGCTCAAGCGGGATCACGGGATTCCTTCAGTAGAGGATAGAGGGAAGACAGGGGAAGGGATTCCCCTCTCCCAACTGGCGGTAAGAATTCGGCCGGTGCTGGAGAAGCTGGAGACCGAAATCTCCCGTTCCTTTGACTACTACGCCTTTCAATTCCAGGGTGAGACCATCACCAGGCTGTTGCTGACTGGTGGTGGAGCTCAATTGAAAGGGATTGAAGCCTTTTTTGCAGACAGGTTCGACGTAAGGGTTGGATTTCTGGACCCGCTCGCACCAATTGTTATAGAGGATAGCCCGATATTTTCAGAAGTGGACGCGGCCAATCGGATGGTTCTGACCGTCGCAGTGGGGTTGGCCCTGCCATTTACAGAGAGGTTTAACCTTCTTCCCCTCGACCTACAACCACATCGCAAGAGATGGAGTGTGCGAGCTCCGGTGGCCTATGCCATCCTGGGCCTTCTTTTGCTGCTACCGCTGGGACAATACGCCTACCAGAGTCATCGGAGCGTCAGTGCTCTTAGGCGGGCGGTAACTTTCAAAAAGTCCAAGTTCGAGCAATATCAGTATATTTTTCGAGAACACGATCGGTTGCAGGCAGAAAATAGTCAGTTAGACGCCAGGCTTGCGAGGTTGCCCAGCTTGGATCTTCGGGTGCCTCAGATGACTGCAGCCTTGCGGCTCATAAGCCAAAAGATTCCCGAAGATGTGGCCCTTACAAATATAGATGTGGAGGAAAAGGAGGGTGAGGGAGGCCTCGAGGTTCGATTGAGCGGGCTTATTTATGGTCGGAAAGAAGAAGCTTTTCCCATAGTCACGAAGTTTATGGAGGATTTGCAAAAGGCACCAATTTTCTCGAATGTACAGCTTGGCGATGCCGGGGATGAGAAAGCCCCGAAACCGGCTGTTCTGGCTTTTGAAATTGGGTGTGTGCTTAAGTAATATCAATGGTTCGTTGCAAAGAGACAGAAGTCAGAGGTCAGAGGTCGGAAGTCAGAGGAAAGAATTTCGAATTTCGAAATTGTAGGGCCGGTCACCGCACCGGCCTATAGAGCGTTTCCATGAAGCATTGCAAGGCGGGTACGGAGACCCGCCCTACGGCTTGAACAACTGATCCGCCTTAGGCGGAACAACTGACAGCTCGGAGAGCTGAGTGAAAGAGCTGAACAAAAGAGAAAAGATAATTGTCAGCATAGTTGCCGTGGTTCTTGTTGGCTTTTTGGTGAACCGCTTTGTGCTGGAACCCCAGAACAAGAAGATGAAGCAACTCCGAAAAGAGCTTGCATCCTTAAATGAGCAGGCTGCCAGTATCGGCCCCAAGCTGGTGGATTTCAACCGGCTGAATTCGGAATTGGTCCAGAAGAAAAGGCAGGTAGCAGAACTGGAACAGGCTTTGCCCCAAAAGGCCGAGACTGCTGAGATAATTCATAAAGTAAGCACGCAGGCTCGTTCTAACGGCCTGCAAATTCAACAGATTCGACCGCAAAAAGCCACGGTTCTGAGGACGCGGGGTGGCAAAAGAGGAGAATTTCGCCAACTCTTTATTAATCTCGGAATCCGCGGTCGGTATGAACAGCTGGGTGATTTTCTCGCTGGGCTGGAGCAAGAGCCGTATTACGTGAAGGTCGCCGAGCTGCATGTGTCGAAAAGGGAAAAGGGGGAAGAGCAGCTGGAAATCCAGCTCAAGCTGGAGATTGTGGTACGGAGTTAAATGGCATAGAGCATAGGGGTCAGCCCTTCGACAGGCTCAGGGCAAGCGGGCAGCAGGCAGTTGGTACTAGGCACTGAAGGGTGAGGGATCGGACTCGAAGATGAAGAATCCAGGAGTCCGAATTCAGAATCCAGGAGGCAAAAACATAAAGATTGTTCTTCCATTCTGGCTACTGGCTCCTTGAGCTTTTACGATTTCAACGACTTTAACGATTTCAACGATTTGAACGGTTTTAATGGATCTGACGAAGCCTCCACAGAAGATTTTGGTTGTGACTGTTGTGGGGGTGGTGGTGTTTCTTTGGATATTGGTGTGGTTGTTCGGGCCTAAAGCTGAGACGATTCAACCAAGTGCTCCGATAGATACGATGCTGACAAGCTTGCTCCAGAGTGGGAAGCAAGGAAAAAAGGAGGGGGATAAAGGTGTGGAGGAGCCAATACCTGATACCTGGGGTCGGGATCCATTTGCCCTGCCCTATTGGACCGAAGAAGACGACGGAACCGAAAGCCAACCAGTAAGAGCCGCTCGATCCGAACCAGAGCGAACAGGAGACAAGCCGCAATACAAGCTTTCTACCATTTTGATCAGTGGCTCCAGCGGACTGGCTGTCATCGACTACCGGGTCTACTCGGAGGGAGACAAGATTGGTGGCGAAAAGATCTCTGAGATTACATTGGACCACGTAGTCCTGAGCGATGGTTCAGAGGAGCGAGTGCTGAGGATCCCCCAGTCGCAAACAAAGGTGACAGTACATAATTCTCGGGCGAAGTGAACCATCCCGTTGGCTCAGTTGTGAGTGGTGGTAAGGATTCACCACAAGGATCACAAAGAATTTTATGGAAAAGGTTCTGGCCACGAATTCAATATCATAGTCGCTTTCCTTTGTGAGTTTAGTGCTCTTTGTGGTTTGGAAACTTAGGACTTTTAACCAATTGAGGGTCGTAATCTTTAGATTCGTCCACGAGTGGAGAAAGATGCTCAGCCGGAAAGTCTTGATCAGCGGCTTGGTGGCGATTGCTGCGCTGTCCTTCTTGTCCTTTGAACAAGGGTGTGCCAGCAAGCCCCAATTAGTCACTGAAACTGAGCAACCGCCACCACCGTTAGCCGTTTCTGGTGATCCACTTGAGGAACTCACCGTTCCCCAGTTCCAGGAAGAGGAGCCGGCGCAGATCGCTATTGGTGCCCCGAGCAAGCTGTATTCCCTTAGGGTTCGCAAAGGAGAACTCCATGACGTGCTTTTGGGCTTTGCTCAGGAGAGCGGCGAGAACTTGGTGATTGATCCTGACGTGGCCGGCATTGTGACCATGAACCTCAACCGGGTAACCCTAGAACAGGCCCTGGACGCACTACTGACACCATTGGGCTTTACCTATTGGAGGGAGGGGCGTCTTATCCGGATTTCGAAGCCAAGGATGGAGACCCGGTTTTTTGCGGTCAATTACGTCAGTTCCAGCAGGGAGGGCAGCAAAACCATTGTTGCAACCGACGGCTCCGGAATGGGTGGTGAAGAAGGCAGCATTAGCAAGACCTGGTTCAAAGGCTCTGAGCAATCAGACTTCTGGGCAGAGATTCAGGAAGGCCTGACCGCTATAATTTTTGGTGATGAGAGCCCGAAAGCAATGGTCAGTGCCCATCAGGGAGGGGTGGCCTCCAGCGTAACTAGCCCAGACGGAAAAAAGCTTGTGATCAGCCGGTTGAGTGGTCTCATCCAGGTGAACGACTATCCTAGGAAGTTGAGGGAAGTGGCGAGGTTTCTTGAGCAGATGGAGGCTCATAGTCTACGTCAAGTTCTCATCCAGGCCCGTTTCTTGGAAGTGGCCCTGAGCAAAGAGTTCGATACCGGTATCCGCTGGGACAAAATCCAAGAGCAATTACTAAATCTAGACATCTTCCGCTCGTCACTCTCCTGGGACATCGATGGTGGGACAGCTAGCACCAAAGGTGTGCTGGCAATTGTCAGTGATTCCAAGTCTCTTGCCGGGACCGAATTTGTCTTTGCAGAATTAGTCAAAGCGTTAGAGACGCAAGGCAAGGTGAGGGCGCTGGCCAGCCCCAGGCTAGCCACCCTCAACAACCAGAAGGTGATTGTCAAAATTGGCAGGCAGGATGTATATTTTACCTCTGAGATAAGCCAGACCTCAGAAAGTGTCTTGCAGTCTTTTACTCCCCACACCATTGATGTTGGCGTCATCCTGGACGTAACCCCACAGATCGCTCCGGATGGACAGATTATCATGAACATCCACCCCAGCATAACTGCAGAGTTCGATAGGGTGAGAGCGCCGGACGGTTCTGAGTTTCCGCTTCTTCAAATTGCTGAGACAGACACGGTTGTGAAGGTGGCAGACGGACAAACCATCGTCATTGCTGGTCTCTTGCAGGAAAAAGACCAAAAAACACGGAACTCTCTTTCCTGCATCCTGTTCGGGTCCACCAACCGACAAGCAGAAAAGACTGAGTTGGTAATTTTACTCAACCCTAAGGTGCTGACTGGTAAGCGGCTTTATTAATTGACCAGCAAACACAATAGGCAATTGGATTTGCTTAGGTAGGAAGATGCCCGGCCGATAGATTATTTAAGACCATGAGGTCGTATTATGTACTTAGAGTTTTTTGGCCTGAATGAAAAACCTTTCGGGTTGACCCCTGACCCCAAGTTTCTCTTTTTCAGTGAGAAGCACCGGGAGGCCCTGGACCATCTTCTCTATGGTATTCACCAGAAAGAGGGCTTTGTACTCATCAGCGGCGATACCGGCACTGGTAAGACCACACTGTGCCGAGCTCTTCTGGAGCGGCTTGATTCCAGGGAGGTAACCACCGCCCTTATCCTCAATCCCCTGCTCAACGAAACGGAGCTGCTAAAAGCTATTCTGGAGGACTTTGGATTGCCGGCTACGGGGGCCACCAGAAAAGAGTTGCTGGATGTGCTCAATCTTTTTCTTCTGAAGACACTGGCTGCCGGCAAGACAGCGGTGCTGATCATCGATGAGGCGCAACATCTATCTACCAGGTGCTTGGAGCAGGTTAGGCTGCTTTCCAATTTAGAGACCGACAAAGAAAAGCTGATTCAGATTATCCTGGCGGGGAGCGAGGAACTGCCGGCCAGGCTGGAAAAGTCTGAACTGCGCCACTTGCAGCAGCGTATCTCGCTCCGCTACCACCTCAGGCCGCTGGACAGACAGGAGGCAAGAAGGTATCTGCAACATCGTCTGAACATGGCAAGAGCTGCGGGGAGCACTTCCCTCGAGAAGGGGGCGTACCGAGAGATCTACCGTTTTTCCAGAGGGGTGCCTCGACTCATCAATATCATTGCCGAGCGCTCCCTGCTGGCCGCCTATCTAGGGGAAAGCCGTAAGATAAGACGTGTCCATGTTCTGGAAGGACGGCAGAGTCTGAGCGGCAGATTTCCGAGCAGTCGTCGCAGGGCATTTCTATGGTTTGGCCAAAAATGGCGGCATATCTCTGTTGCGTTTCTTCTGGTGCTCATGGGAACTGCACTGCTGCTGGTCCCGGCCGCTCAGAAGACGTTGAAGCGTTACGTGAAAAAGGCTTTGACTCAAGAGACTTTTGCCCCCGTCAATTACTCACGCCAATTCATCCGGGATGTGATTCCAAAGTCAGAACCGGCTGTATTACGAAATCAGGTCCGGACAGAGTCCAGGGACCTTACTTCGGCCTCGCACCCAGGCCAGGAAGAATCATTGCAGGGTCTGTCGGTCGATGCCACGGTGAAACCGCGTTCTATCAGGGAAGCTGACGGCAAAGCCAAAGCAAAGAAAACGGGGCAGTATTCGGCAGCTAAAGTTGAGAGCGGCACAAAGAAGGAAAGATTCCCGCAATACGTGCTGAAGCCGCCCTACGTGTACACGGTGCAAGTAGAATCGTTTAAAGATTCTGAAGTAGCTGCGGCAAGAATGCGGGAGCTGCAAAATCGCGGTGTCGATGCCTGGGTGGCCTGGATCGATCTGGGTGAAATGGGGATCTGGTACAGGGTGCTGGTGGGAAAATTCAATAATAAAAGTAAGGCGCAGGCCATGGCTCGCCAGCTGAGTCAACGGAGGGAATTCCACCGGGCCCGGCAAATTGCGACCCATAAGGAAAGCGCAGCGAGTGACTAGCACAAGAAAGATTGAACCACAGAGACACGGAGAGCACAGAGGGAACAATATTTTTTGCCCGATCGGGAGACGGCGATCGGGCAAAAGATCGCAGCCCTGCGGGCACGATCTACTAACTCGGTGGCTTGACGGCAACGGTTGGAGCCAGGCCGAAGAGCTTGCGCCGGAGGCGGAGGCTCTTTTCCCTGGCCGTCGTCTCCCGGCCAGGGAAAAAACAACATCCTCTGTGTGCTCTGTGCCTCTGTGGTAAATCTTCAATCGGGATTCCTTGGACAGCTATAATACGGAGTAAACTAAATAGTCGTATTGGAAATTATCGCATGGCGATTTCAACGACTTTCTCTGAAGGAGGTTAGCGGTGAGTCTCATTTCCGACTCTTTAAAAAGAGTGGCTGAGCAGCGGGCGGGGCGCAAGCAACCGCCGGTGTTGCCGCGGAGACTTGCAGGTCAAGAGGATCAGCACAAAAAGCGGCGGCTACTCCTTTTGGGCTTAACGATCCTGCTGGCCGGAGCTGTTATTGGTGTGGTTGTCTACGGTGTGATCCAGTGGCGAGCCGGAGAGAGGACACCTGCCGAAGCTGTGACCGCGTCTCCACAGAGGGTGATCTTTGACAAGATTACACCGCCGGCAAAACCCCTACGTAGGGCTGCCGCTTCAGAAGCTCCGCCACCTCGTGTTGCCGGCGAAGACCAGCGCACTCCGGTGAAGCCGAAAGTGGTGCAGGTTGCCATTCAACAGGAGCCGGTTTCCACCGTGGAGACTCGCCAACCCAAAGCTCCCCCCGTGGAAGAAGAAAAGGCTGAGCAAGCAGCCACTAAAGCTGCCATTGAACCACGAGCGTCATCGCCCAAGGCTGAAGAACAGCCGCGGCAGCCCAGCAGCAAGATCAAAGTTGGCCTTGTAAGTGTCAAATCGGCAGAGCAGGTTGAAGCCCACGACGAACAGGTTTCCACCGGGGAAAGTCGCCATCCCAAAGCCCCGCCCGTGGATAAAGAAAAGGCTGAGGAGATTACTTCTGCACCCGCACCCAAGAAGCCAGAGCCGGTGCGTATTGCAGGAATAAAACATGGACATCCCCTCAACACCAAAAAGACCGGCGTGGTGGACTTGCGTGCGGAGACAACAGCTGAAGCCGGTTATTTGTATCGGCAGGCGGTAGGCTACCAAAGAGCTATGAAGTGGCAAGAGGCTATTCAGGCTTACCGGAAGGTGATCAAATATGAGCCCATGAGCGCTGGAGTTTACAATAATATTGGGGTTTGCTACGAAAAACAGGGCAATCTGAAAATGGCTGCCAGGTCCTACGAGAAGGCTATCAGCATTAACCCCCGCTTTTATCGCAGCTACAACAATCTGGGAATTGTCTATTACAAGTTGAAGAATTTCGACAAAGCTCGTGCCGCTTATGAGCAGGCCTTGCAATTGAATCCCAGCAACAGCCAGAGCGAAATCAACCTGGCCCTGGTATATGAACGGCTTCGTCGAGGTGGATTGGCCCGCCGCACTCTGGAGCGGGTGCTCGCCAACGATCCGGAAAATGCGGAAGCTCATTACAATCTCGGCCGGATGCTGGAAGGTCGGGGTCAACATGAAGAAGCCATCACTCACTACCGCCAGTTTCTTGCCTCTAACCCTTCAGCTTATCCGCAACTACGAGAAAAAGTGAAGGACAGGGTACGCACTCTTCAGGCAGCTTCGAGTAACTAAGGTGTAGAACGAAGCATAGGGCAAGGGGAAATACAGCTTGCAGCTGGCAGGGGGCAGCAAGCAGCAATTAAGACTAGGGAATAAAAACTGAGAGGATTGTCTTAGTCTGGATCCCGGATATCCGCCCACGGCGGATTCCGGGATGACATCTTTTACGGGCATGGAGGCCCCCCCCTCACCCTAGCCCTCTCCCCCCAGAGGGTGGAGAGGGGATTTTTGTTGTGGAATACAAAGGTAATCACGTCATTCCGGAATCCATTGAGTAGGTCGGGTGGTTCTGCGCAGCGGGTTCACCCGACGGCAATGTCGGGCTTGCCTTCATTCCGGAAGGCGCGAAGCGACTGTCCGGAATCCAGGGAAAAAGCGGGAATCCACTGGATACCGGATCTCGTCCGCCGCAGTCGGACTCGTCCGGTATGACGCGTTCGGCGAATTGTGACATAGTTTCCGAGCAGAGAGGAGATTCTTGCGGAGCTAATAAATAGGCGTAACTGAAAATTCGTAAGAAAATTGTTGACATATATTTTTTTCTTACGTAGGATAAGTTTAAACTTAAAATTGAACATGATTTTGCAAAAGCGAAAAAGGCAAAAGACACAGTAGTTTACCGTAGTCAGGACAAATTTAAATTTGAACTTAACCCACATATTTCACGAATCGCCTTTACGGTCTCGCGATCTCGTTTCGTGAAACATGCGGATTGGACAGTACATGGCCCCAAATCTTTCTCATGGCTGGACGTTTATTATGAAAACAACATCGGAAGTCGTAAGTGAAGTCGGGATCCCTCGCCAAAAGCTCTACTACCTGGAGCAGAAGGCCTTTGTAAAGCCGGAAACAGAGCGGCGAGGTGAAAAGACATTTCGCTTTTACCCAGATCGGGAGGTGGAGAAAATTCGTGCCATCTGGAAATACCTCCGGCAAGGCTTCCGATACCGCGCGGCATATGAAAGAGCATTGGAGGAATTGAAACAACCAAGACTACTTTGAGAGAAAGATTAAGATGGTGGCCAAAGGAAATGCGTAGAAAGCATGGCTAGGAAATTCACCACGGAGACACAGAGGACACAGAGGAGATGGATTTTTCCCTGGCCGGGAGACGGCGGCCAGGGAAAAGAGCCTCCGCCTTCGGCGGCAGCTCTTATAGCCCAAGAGCGACTGTTGTGATGCGGTCGTTAGTTCTAAAGAACCTGCCCGGAGGGCTGAGTTCTTTTGCCCGATCGTCGTCTCCCGATCGGGCAAAAACAAAATTTGCTCTGTGCTCTCTGTGCCTCTGTGGTTCTATTGAGCAGTAAGGCACTGAAGCAAGGACCATCGGTTAGGGAACTATGGCGAAAATTTTTAAAATGAAAAAATCCGGCATCCTCGGCAAGCTGACGGGGCCGGCCAAGAAACATCTGGCCATCGATATCGGTAACCACACTATCAAGATATTGGAGTTGCGCAGCACCGCCAAGGGAATAGATATCGTACACCACGCCGTGGCTTCCACC
>PVMK01147155.1_pt1 | contig 10811 bp, 10 predicted proteins | sample 1853481 | NCBI WGS metagenome assembly PVMK01 (sample SAMN08533507, study PRJNA380276) | Marine sediment metagenome, whole genome shotgun sequencing project. | reverse complement strand
GCCCTTTCTCCTTGGACTTATTGCTTAGGACACGCATGTCCTTGCCGTGAATGTATTCCATGGCAATGAAATAGACGCCTTCCATGCTGCCGAGATCGTAAATTTGCACAATATTCTGGTGAGTGAGCATGGCCGCGAGCTTGGCCTCGTCGATGAACATATTAACCAGATTGCTGTCCTGGGTGAGGTTAGGCAGGATCTTTTTGATGGCTACCAGTTTCTCGAAGCCCTCGACACTGGTTATCTTGGCCCTAAACAGTTCAGCCATACCGCCAGTGGCGATTTTGTCGAGAATCAGGTACTTTCCAAAACGAATAGGCTCGAAATTAGACATAGGGTTGCTTTATTTGACGGGGGAAGCTCAGTGGTAATCTGGCCTCACCAACATGCCAAATCACAAATAATCTAGACAACTTAGCACCAAGAGTCAGCTCAGTGCATAACTCGATTCAGTTCATTTGTTCCATACGGTTGCAAAGAATAGACCAATTAAGGACAGACTTCGTCTGGCGGCACAAGGCACAAGGCCTTGTCGTTGGAGGAGCGCTTCGCTTGAGGTTGGAGGCAAAGCGGAATGACGCGGAGAAGGGGTGAAACGGAGAAACGGCGAGAAAGGCGCTCACAAAGAAACTACTTTTGGCGGACACAAGAGGCCCGCCCTACCAAAGAAGTGAGGCCAAGAGCAAATCTATAATTTTTTACTCTATGCCCCATGCTCTATGCCTTCCTAAATTGAGTAGGTCGGATCGTTCTCGCGTAGTCCCGCTTCAGCGGGATTGATCCGACAACCTTTGGTGTCGGGTGAACTCCGCCGAGGCGGAAACCACCCGACCTACCGAATAACGACTTCTACGGCTTTTACGCTTTCTACGGTTTCTACGATTTTCCCAATCTACGATTTCCCCAATCAACTAATTTTCTAATTTTCTAATTCTCTAATCAACCTTCCCTGTCTTCTGTCCTCTGTCTTCTTCGCCGCGTCTCCGTCTCTCCCCGCCCCCGCGTCGTCCTGCCTTCTCCTGACTCCTGACTCCTGACTCCTTTTTTTTCCGGGATCGGTGCTCCGACCCTCTCCTCCCTGGAGGGGCCCCCCTTCTTTTGGGGCCTCTTCTCCGCTGGTCAGCACTACGAATTTTTCTGGATTTGTCTGAGCAAAACCAACTTTCGTCCGGCCAGATAACGGGGATCTTTTTTCCTATGTATTCTTCGATCGCTTCAAGAGAGTACACATATCTATCGCAAGCCAGACTGATAGCCTTGCCCGACATCCCGGCCCGGGCGGTGCGGCCAATCCGGTGTACATAGTCTTCCCGGTCTTGCGGCAGGTCGTAATTGACAACGTGACTGACATCTTCCACGTGCAGGCCCCTGGAGGCAACGTCGGTGGCTATGAGAAGCTTGAGATCTCCGGATTTGAAATGATTGATGATTTTAAGCCTCTGCCGCTGATTGAGGTTTCCAGTAAGACCCTTGACCGGGAAACCGTTTCCTTTGAGTTTTTCGGTCAGCCATTCCACTGTTGCTTTGGTGTTGGCAAATATGAGAACCCTTTCCCAGCTTTCTTTGTCCAGGATTCCCAAGAGTAAAGGCAGTTTCTCATGCTTGGGCACATGGAAAAGAGACTGTTCCACAGACTCCACAGTTACTTCCTCAGGTGTGACATAGATTTCCTTGGGAAGGTTCATATACTCATAGGTGAGTTCCAGAACTCGTGACGACAAAGTTGCAGAAAACAGCATGGATTGGCGCTGGTCATACGAAGGTAGCCGTCTGAGGATGTAGCGCAGATCTTTGATAAAGCCCATGTCGAACATCCGGTCTGCCTCGTCCACCACCAATATCTTGATTCGACTAGGAAGAAAGGCTTTCTGTTTCATGTAATCGATGAGTCTTCCCGGTGTGGCGATAACAATGTCAACACCCTCGCGCAGTTGCGTCGCCTGCTTTATGTAATCGATACCTCCGAACACAGCGACCATTTTGAGGCCAGTGTGTTTACCCAGTATCTGGCCATCCTGGTAAATCTGCAGAGCGAGTTCCCTGGTTGGTGCTATGACGAGAGCCGAGGGAATTCCAGGTTTGCGTTTGTCTATCTTGCGGAGACGTTCAAAAAGGGTGATGAGAAAAGCGGCGGTCTTCCCGGTTCCCGTTTGTGCCTGAGCTGCGATGTCTTTTCCCTCTAGGGTAATAGGCAAAGACAGTTCCTGGACCGGGGTGCAGCGGACAAAACCAGCGTCTGCGATGCCCTTGTTGACAGCGTCACTTAGATTAAATTCGGCGAAAGTCATTCCGTCAGCCAGGCAAGGCTGGGTGGGTATGTCGGCGGTGTCACCGTCTGTTGTGCTCCGGCGGAATGATGAAAACCGTTCGACTACCTGATGGAGGATTCCCTTTTTCTTCTCTTGGTGCGAGTCCTGATCTTTCTTTAGCATGTATTCAGTTTGGACCTTTCTACGAGTGCGCCGTGTTTGGTGAGATCATAGTGCATCGCATGGGTTATTTCAAGCGAACTCGCGCCAGCGATGAGCAATTAGCCACAGACCCACACAGACATTGGAGTATCTTCACCGCAGAGACCGCAAAGTACGCAGAGAAAACCGCAATTAGAACCACGAAGAGCACGAAGAGCACGAAGTAATACAAGCAGCAAGCTGCAAAAGATACTTAACCGCGGACACACGCAGACGAGCGCAGACATGAAGCGAGTTTCATAGATTCACTCTCGTAAACACAGGGATCGCTTAAGGAACCCCGCAAAGCGGGGTGTCCCGATAGCTTCCTATCGGGACAAAATGGGAGCCCTTGCTGGCATAAATAAGCTGGCTTATTTATGCCAGCAGGTGCTTCCCATTGCACTCTTAAGCGATCCTTTTTCGTAGTCCCCTTCGTGTTCTTCGTGCCCTTCGTGGTTCATTCTTTTATCCGTGGCCATCCGTGTGACTCCGTGGCTAATTCCTTCCTTTCTCGCGGTAACGCTTCCCGTTGATCGTGTTTCAAGGCAATGACTCAACAGCAGATGATCAATAGTTGCTTGACAAGCCATTACCGTTGACTGATGATACGTGAAATTAGCTTCTAGAAATTGTAGCCCGGTGCTGACCAAATATTCTATCCGTCCAATAACCGGACAAGGAGGGAGCCATGATCATGCGGCCTCGACATCGGGGGACAATCATCATCAGTATTGGCTTAGCCTACCTGGGCCTCATGATGTTATTTTCCGGGTGTACCAAGAGGATTCACACTGAGCCCACCGGGGAAGAGGGGGCTACACCGATCGTGACCGTCCGTGAATTTCCCGATGTGCCCATACCAAAAGAACTGAAACTGGACGCGAAGGAGTCTTTTGTTTACGCCACTCCCGAATTCGCTACAGGTATGCTTGTCTATAACGGCAACGTAGACTACGATTCGCTGGTTAGATTTTTTGATGAGTCCCTGACAAAAAACGGCTGGATAATCCAGGCCAGCCTGAAATACACCCGCACTTTGTTCTTCTATCAAAAGGAGAACCGGATCTGTCTTCTCACCATGCAGGTTACGCCCCTTAATGTTCGCGTGGAAATCTGGGTGGCCCCCCTGGAAACAACTGCCTACGAACCTCTTCTGATTGAACCTGCAATGGAGCCAATCGAGCAGTAACTGGGCATAGAGCTACGCCGTTGGAGGTTGGAGGAGCGGCCCTGCGGCCTTGAGGTTGGAGGCAAGGGAAGATAATTTCGAATTGCGGATTGCGGATTGCGAATTTAAGGTCAATGCGGGTTCCCTTACCTTTTCTTTTTTTGTCTACTTTTTGCAGTCTTGCCGATACTAGTGAATATTGCTAGAAGTTCTGCGGATTCTTGGAGCAGCCAAGATCTTTTTGTGGGATTGCCCATGTTTATTGCATCGAAGAGCTCCAGCCAGTATTGTGTTTCGCTGGCTTCCTTCTCAACAATGGCGATTTTGTGAATGAAGTCTTGATGAGATTGAGCACGGTTAGCCTCTCGATAATTGGCACCTATTGAAGTACCATATTTAAGAAGTTGATATCCTAAGACATTCGTAATCTTGTTGTGTTAGCCCACATTATTCATGAATCGCCGTCACGAGACCGTGAAGATGATCGTGCCACCGGGCAACCGCAGGGGCTTGGATCCGAGGCGTACTTGAAAAGTACGTCGCAGGGTCCGAGGCCGGAGGACGCCCGGAAGGACGGCCATATCCATGGTCGCAGTAGACGATTCATGAATAGTGCGGGCTATGTAACTCAGCGACAAACCTAATAACCTCTAGCGCAAACTTTTTCGTCCTTTTCTCTAGCTCTTTCTTATCCATCGGTGCCCCCTTTGGAAATTTGTAATTATGTAGATCCCAACCCTCAACCCGTAATCCGCAGGCACAAGATTAGATCTAAAATTCGAAATTCGCAACGCTCTTACCTCCTCCCTTTCTCGCATTTCTCGCCTTAGCCTTTTCTCGCCAAACTTTACAAGCAACCCCGCCTGTGCTATAAGCCGCTTCCAAAATCCAGAGATCAGAGGACAGAAAAAAACTACTTAACCGCAGACACTCGCAACAGACGCGGACACAGTTATTTTGACAGTATGTCATCAAGGATCTTTTTCTTTTGGACACGGGTTCAGCTGCGCTGAACACACGGATGGCCACGGATTTTTCTAACCACAGAGCACGCAGAGAGGGAGGATCGCTTAAAAAGATTAGGGGGAACCCTAGAGGACAAAAACAAGCTTGCTTGTTTCTGATCATCAAGGGTTTCCCATTAGTCCCGATGATACCATCGGGACCACCCGCCCTGCGGGTTCCATTTAAGCGATCTCCCCTTCGTGATTTTCGTGTACTTCGTGGTTCAAAATTAGGTTTTTCTCTGCGATTTCCGCGTACTCTGCGGTAAGATAAGTTTTTTCTTCATTCAGGAGATCTCTATGCATAGAATCACAAAAATGCGGATGCTATTAATCAACATCTTGATTAGCGTTTTTCTCTTAGGCTCGCTGCAACTGGCTTTGGCGCAGGAGCTGCCTCACCCGTTCGCGGTGGCTGCGAAATCTGCTGCACTCATAGATGGTGATTCCGGTCAATTCCTCTATGGACAAAACCCTGACGAGCGCATAAGTCCCGCAAGCTTTGTCAAATTGCTTACACTGTTCTTGGTGTTTGACGCCATTGACCAGGGCCAGATTCTCTTGGAGGACAAGGTGTGGATCAGTGAAAAGGCCTGGCGCACCGGAGGGTCAAAGATGTTTGTCCGCCAGGGAAACCGCGTTCCTCTTGTTGAACTGATCAAAGGAATTGCAGTGGTGTCTGGAAACGATTCCTGCGTTGCCGTGGCCGAATTCCTCCAGGGAAATGAACAGGCTTTCGTTGAGAAAATGAACCAGAAACTGCGAGAGCTGGGCCTTACAAACAGCCAGGTTCAGACAGTCAATGGCTGGCCCGCCCCGGATCAATACACCACCGCCAGGGATATGGCTTTGCTGGCCCTGGCTTACGTTCGGGCCCACCCACAAGCCCTCCAATACCATCAACTGAAAAATTTTACTCATGAGAATATTCGCCAGAAAAATCGTAACTCGCTTCTCTGGCGAGATCCCACCGTGGATGGCTTGAAAACCGGACACACCGAAGATGCAGGCTATCATCTTTTGGCCACTGCCAAGAGGGGGGAGCAGCGTTTCATTGCGGTAGTAATGGGCGTCAAGAGCGTGGCAATCCGAGGAAGAGAGGCCTTGCGGTTGCTTAATTATGGCTTTCGCAACTTTGTCTCAGTGCAGCTTTTCAAAAAAGGAGACGTTCTTCTGCAGCTTTCCGTGTGGAAAGGAACCGAGGGGCAAGTTGAGCTGGCAGCAGGTGAAACTGGGATTGTCACCGTCCCTATTACCCTGCAAGCGGATGTTACCTGGAAGGCACAAGCTCCTAAACAGTTATTTGCCCCGATTGAGCGCGGCCAGACCATAGGAGAGGTAGTAATTATCACCAAGGACAAGGTGTTCAAGAGTATACCCCTGGTTGCAAACCAAGAAATACCGCGGGCCGGGTTCTTCAAGCAAGCAATTCATACTGCAGCACTGATAGCCGGTGAGCATGGAAAAGTACTGCTATCATCTTTTGGCCACTGCCAAGAGGGGGGAGCAGCGTTTCATTGCGGTAGTAATGGGCGTCAAGAGCGTGGCAATCCGAGGAAGAGAGGCCTTGCGGTTGCTTAATTATGGCTTTCGCAACTTTGTCTCAGTGCAGCTTTTCAAAAAAGGAGACGTTCTTCTGCAGCTTTCCGTGTGGAAAGGAACCGAGGGGCAAGTTGAGCTGGCAGCAGGTGAAACTGGGATTGTCACCGTCCCTATTACCCTGCAAGCGGATGTTACCTGGAAGGCACAAGCTCCTAAACAGTTATTTGCCCCGATTGAGCGCGGCCAGACCATAGGAGAGGTAGTAATTACCACCAAGGACAAGGTGTTCAAGAGTATACCCCTGGTTGCAAACCAAGAAATACCGCGGGCCGGGTTCTTCAAGCAAGCAATTCATACTGCAGCACTGATAGCCGGTGAGCATGGAAAAGTACTCATATTGGTTGTTGTTCTCCTTGGTGGCGCTGTGGGAGGGATCTGGTATTTGAGGCAGAGGAAGCCACGACGGAGTCGTGGCACTAGGTACTAGAGACGAAAGGGAAATCCATGGTAGTCCAAGTTCCTCCAAAAAACGATTCGGCAAAGAACCATCTGACTGAGGTAGAAGGATGGTTAGAAGCTGATGACCAGTTTTTTGAAGCCATAGATCAGATTCTTCGAGATCGCATTACTCACATAGCCAGAGGACAGAGAGCTCAATCATTTGGATGTGGGATTGCGAAGTTCGTTGATTAGTTATTTGGAGTTATTTTAATTACTTACCGTTTATCGCTCACCGCTTACTGCTTACCATTTGATCACTTTTCCTTGACAAACTCTGTTAATTGTCGCTAAATATTGTGAGCTTGTGAAAAGATCTCATAATAACCCGACGGGGGGGCACCCCATGGGACTTAGAAAGTATCTTGGCCTTGATCGCCGCAGTCACAGCCGTCATCCGGTGGCTGTGGAGGTGGAGTTTCAGGTCTGGGATGGTGTCAAACAAGAGCCCCGTACCGAAAAGGTGAGAGGCCTACTCACCGACATCTCTCCAATTGGTGCCTGTCTTCAGACCAACCACATGCTAATTGAGGGCTACCACCTGCTGCTTGACAACGATCCAAGCGGTAAAACACCCCTCGTTTTTACTCTGCCCTCCTCAACTGGCGAAGGCCAGTGGGCCATCAGAGCTCAGGTTCTCTGGTATAACCAAGTTGAGGGCGAGCGCAGATATCACTTCGACGTTGGCCTGAGTTTTGTGGATGTCTCTCCTTCAGAGCGGAAAAACCTTAATGCTCTCCTGAAGTCTCATTCCAGTTCTTGACCTTCCTGTTTCACCACGGAGAACGCCGAGATCGCAGAGATGGGATTTTTGGCAGGGGTTTCACTCCTGAGAATTCAAGGATCGCTTAAGTAACCCCGCTGAGCGGGGTGTCCCGATAGATTACATCGGAAATAATGAGGACTCGTTGCGATTTTCTTACTATCCGTCAGGGCAATTTAATAAAACGGTCGGCGTGAGTCCAAAACAGTTAAGAAATTTCATAACAAAGGTGATTAAGGATCACCTGGAAGGACTCCGCGAAGCGGAGGAACCCGAGAAATCGGGTGCGATGTGGAGCGCGTGGCGGGCAAGAATAAGCTTGCTTGTTCTTGATCGCCAGGAGCCCCACGTAAAACTTCCAGGTGATCCTATTAGTCTGCGTCTGTCTGCGTGGGTCTGCGGCTAATTCTATATTTTTTCGTGCCTTCGTGTTTTCGTGATTCGATTTGAGCTTTTCTCTGTGCTCTCAGTGCCTCTGTGGTGAACCGGGAAAGGTGATTTTGGTTGAGATCTTCCGAGGAAGGATTACGCTGAAGGCATTTTCAGTTGATTCAAGAATTCATGGAAGGTTCTGGAGGAGAAGTAGACCACCATGGTTTCGGGCCCAAAGGATATTTCGTCTCCATCTTTCAGTTGATAGGACTGGTTTTTGAGTATCTCACTGCCGTTTAGAAAAGTGCCATTTTTTGATCCCACGTCTACTAGACAGGAGCCTTCACCAGTTTCGGAAATCTCCAAATAAGCGTGAGCTTTGGAAACCATTTTATTGTACAGAATGATGTCATTCTGAGCAGCTCGCCCGATTGTAACGTTAGGAGGAGACGTGCGTTCTTTGCGTTCCTTTATCTCTATAACTCTTGCCTCGAGCACGTCTGCCGGCACTATCCCTTGTTTCTGCGCTTCCAGAACATCCGGATCTTCTATTTTTTTTGTGCTGAACTGAAAAATAACATCCTTATCCAGGCTTTTCTGTGTTTTTTCGACCAGAAAACCGTCGGGATAATTTTCGGCAAATGTCGTTGAAGGCATGCTCGCAAAGGATGAGAGGTAATGAGCCAAATGCTTGTATCTTATTTTTCCCGGTATTTCCATTTCCTCGATTCGCTCAAACTGTTTGAAGTTCTGAAGAAACTCTACAGCTACACCCTCGTTTTCTTCGTCGACCCTGTTAATTATTGCTGAGCCCTGCAGGCCGATGGTAGAATCCTGCCCAGTGAAAAGGGGCGGAAGAAATACCGTGATAGTTGTTTTATCATTTGGTTTGAGAGAATGCCACTCCTTTGTTTTGATAAAAGCCCCACCCTGGCTCACATTCTCGGTTTGTCCTGCTATTGAGTGCGAGGTCCCTGCCTTGGACAGTTTTGCTTCGAAGAATCGTTTAATTCTAACGTGTTTGCGTTTATCCCGGGTTGTCATGGGATCTTCATCTTTCCTTCCACCAAGATTGGCGGGCTATCAGGTGTTTGAGACGGATCACTTTGTCAGGTATAAGCACAATAATGCAAATTCCATTCCTTATCAACACAAGGGACAAAAAATGTGGCCAAAGAGGCTTCCTTGACGTGCAAGTGGGGTAAGATACTAGAAAATATAAATAGTTAGCTCATTCTGTCCAGCCACCCGCCACTTTTTCCCAGGTGCACTTTTTGAAACTATGGGTGTAACTATTGAAACTAAGGAGTCAGGAGCCAGGAGGGAAAATCATGGGACACGGGTCACCTTCGGCGACACACAGATAAAACAGATAGGGATTTAGTCCGCTAAGAACGCGAATAGAGGACAGCTCTAATTGATCCGACAGGATTTACAGGATGTACAGGATAAGAGAAAGGAAATGATTGATGTGAGGAAACGAGGATCGCTTAAGTGTCCCCGCAAAGCGGGGTGTCCCGATGAGTTCATCGGGACCTATGAGGACCCTTGAGGATCAAGAATAAGCTAGCTTATTCTTGCCCTCATGGTTCCCCATGGACCTTTAAGCGATCCAGACTTTGTCAACTTCGTGCCCTTCGTGTGCTTCGTGGTTAAATAAATATCCGTGATTATCCGTGTGTCCAGCCTTCGGCGGGATCCGTGGTGAAGTAGGATAAAGTCAGGCCGCGAGTATTTGTCTGCGCTAGTCTGCGTGTGTCTGCGGTTAGGTTAAACTTACAGGAAGGACGAAAAGAAATGCGAGCAGATTAATGCGCATTGAGAGATGACAGATGCGAGATGAGAAATGGGAATCGAACTGGATCGGTGGTGGGATCTTATTGAGTGGCGTTTTCTTCGATCTCACCCAGTTCAATTTCCACGGCTTGCTCTTCTCTCAGAAGAAAGAAGATCACCCGCATCATCAAGACCAGAATCACTACCATGGTGAATACAATTATGTATCCAAAGAGGTTCATCATGTCAAAACCTCGGCATCTGGTTCAAGGCACAAGGCCTTGGCGTTAGAGGTTGGAGGAGCGCTCCGCTTTAGGTTGGAGGCAAAAAACGTTTCCCTTTAATGATTTGTTGCCTCTAACCTCAAACCTCCAACATCTTTTCTATCTGCCAGCTGACAACTAGCTTTGCCCCACTGCATCAGACAAAGGAACTGGTTCAAATTGTTTAAAATTCCTTGTAAACTCTACTCCAATTGCCTTATTTTTCTGATCGACTCTGGTAATGACGGCTCCTCCCTGGAGCCTAATGTTTTTATTTTGGCCGGTGTATTCTGCCGGCAGAGAGAATGCGACAATTGCCTGATCGCTAACCCGAAAAGATCGCCATTGCTTCATCTTAATAAAGGCCCCGCCCTGACTCACATTGACACTGGTCCCCTCAAGGGCATGGCCTAATCCGCCCCTGAAAAGATGCACCTGGAAACTCTGTCTCAGCCTCGGGTATTGTCGACGATCGGGTGCTTCCATGATTTCCTCAACCAATAGAGAAGAACACTAGCCCGGAGAATTTATCCTGAAATGAGTCCAGCAATAACCAATTTACTCTACGCTCTTTCGCAAAAGATGCAAAAACTATGCATGATTACTCTCTTTCCCGCTATTTTGATGTTTTTTCAAATAGTTGGCTCGTTTTGTAGAGGAGATCACCTACGAAATGCAGTCCACACATTGAGAAAATAAATGCCAATTGTGGAAAAAAATTGGATGGATTTCTCGCGGGCTTTCAGGCCAGTTGGAGGAGGTAATTGAAGGTAAGCAGTAAGCGGTGAGCAGTAAGCAGTAAGCATAAGCTAAAGCTTATGGCTGGAGGTTTGAGGTTGGAGGTCTGAGGCAGCCAATTATGTAAATAAAACATTTCTTGCCTCTTGCCTTAAGACAATTAGTTATCATCTTTGTTGTCGGATGAACCTGCCTTGCAGAACCATCCGACCTACTGCTACTATGCGGTCAAAC
>PVMK01121090.1_pt1 | contig 10812 bp, 10 predicted proteins | sample 1853481 | NCBI WGS metagenome assembly PVMK01 (sample SAMN08533507, study PRJNA380276) | Marine sediment metagenome, whole genome shotgun sequencing project. | reverse complement strand
CGCGGCCGCGAGCAAATTATCAGCGGTGATCGGCCCTGCTGTGATATCGAGAACGTCAATTCGCTATTCGACACCGGTCTGTGCATCCTGCCACAGCAGGCGGGCATTGTTCATCACCAGGCCGCCGAAGCTGCCTTTAATCTCTGTCGGACTCGAGTCCGATGCCGGCGCTGAGCTCGCTGCCGGGTCCTGCGACTCTGTCGCCGCTGAATCCGCGGCCGCGAGCAAATCATCCCAGTTGGTCACACCCGCGGCATTTTTTTGCAGATTAATCTCAAGATCATCGAGGATCAACTGGTTAACCTGCGGGTTGAATGCAAATAACGAGGCGACATCGACACTGATACTGGCCTTGTTTACCTTGATCATGTCCGCGGCGCCAAATCCCGGCGCATTCGAAAAGCTCATGCCGCCCAGCTCCATCCCCAGTACCGGGTAAATGGTCAGGCTCACATCACCATAGAATTGTAGTTCGCGCCCGGTCTGCTCGCGCACCAGGTCACTCACCTCTTGTTTGTATTCATTGGCATCAAAAAAAGCGAGGAAGATGCCGGTGATGACGACAACAAATAACACCGCGACAACTAATATGGAGACAATTATCTTAAGAATACTTTTCATGATTTCCGAGGTATAAATTAATTCATAGGAGAGCTTTAAAAAGACTATTTTGACAGCATCTTAGTATTGATACTGTAACCTCAGCCACCAATCTGCAGTCGGTTACGGAAAATATGCCCTTTTAGAAGTGGCCTGTTTATAATGTTGCCAATGTGGCATGAATAAGGTGTTGAATCAAGACAATGAAAGACAAACTCGAGAACTGGATAACTGATATCAGGCGACGCTGGAGTGACGCCCCCGGGTCGGACTGGTCGAAGCGCTGGCTGGCCTTGCCGCTGATCGTGCTACTGGTATTTTTACTCGCGCTAGGTTTTTTCTGGAGCAACGAGCCCGAAGCGTTTGACGTCACCACGGTGACCGCCGATCGCGCATCGGCGACTGATTCCGCCATCACCACCGGCAGCTATACCACCGCCACGGTAATCAAGACCCTGGAAACCCTGCTCGATAAACGCGGCGGTTACCTCAGCAATGATGTGCTACCGCCCTCAATCTGGCTCGATAACATCCCCAACTGGGAGTTTGGCGTGCTGGTACAGGCGCGCGATATCACGCGCTCGATGCGCAATGATTTTAGCCGTTCGCAATCGCAGTCGACCGAGGACAAGGATTTAATCATCGCCGAGCCAAAATTCAATTTCGATCATGAATCCTGGATCTTCCCGGCTACCGAAAACATTTACCAGGAAGGTATCGACGCGCTCTATGGATATCTCACCCGATTGCAAAATCCGGCCAATCCGGACGCCCAGTTTTATGCGCGTGCCGACAATCTGAAAGACTGGCTCAGCCAGGTTGAAAAGCGACTCGGCAGCCTGTCCCAGCGCCTGGCCGCGAGCGTTGGCGAAACCCGTTTCAATACCGATCTCGCCGGTGAATCCGATGCCGTGCAATCGACCAAAACCAGCGCGCAAGTCTCGGTCAAAACACCCTGGCATGAAATCGACGACGTGTTTTACGAAGCACGCGGCGCAGCATGGGCGTTGATCCATTATCTGAAGGCAGTCGAACTCGATTTTAAGCCTACCCTGAAAAAGAAGAACGCGCAGGTGAGCCTGAGTCAGATCATCCGTGAACTCGAATCAACCCAACAACAACTGTGGAGCCCGATCATCATGAACGGTAGCGGCTTCGGCCTGTTTGCCAATCACTCACTGGTGATGGCTTCCTACATTTCACGCGCCAATGCCGCAGTAATTGATTTGCGAAATTTACTCGAACAGGGTTAATGGCTTAATTCTGGCAACCGGCGTTTGCTGGCTTCCATGAGGGTCTTGCGATAGTATTTGCCTGAATTGGCAACCCCGGGAGAGTATCGCCAGATGCAAGATCGGCTACCACGTAAACTTGTTGCTATTCTGTATGCAGATGTAGCCGGATACAGCCGGTTAACCGGCGAAGATGAGGAAGCAACTCATCGCTTGCTCAGCAAATATCTGGACTTAATTTCAAACACCATAGAATCCCATCATGGGCAGGTGATGCACTACGCGGGTGACGCAGTGCTCGCAAAGTTCGATGCGGTAGTCGATGCGCTTTCCAGCGCCACCGAAATCCAACGGCAGCTTGCAGAGCAGAATAAGGACTTGCCGGAAGAGAGCAGGGTGGGTTTTCGTGTCGGTGTCAATCTGGGTGACGTGATCGAGGACCGTGGCGATATCTATGGCGACGGCGTAAATATTGCTGCTCGGCTCGAGAGTCTTGCCGATTCAGGCGGTATCTGCATCTCGGACGCGGTGCGTTCAGCGGTGAAGAAAAAACTCGACCTCGACTACGAGGACATGGGCGAGCAGGCGCTGAAGAACATCGAGGAACCGGTGCGAGCCTACCGGGTTTTCACTGGCGAGAGACCACCGCAGAAATCTGCAAAAACCAACACCATGCCACTCGAAATCCAGCTACCAGAACGACCATCGGTCGCGATCCTGCCGTTTAAAAGCCTCGGATCTGATCCAGACCAGGACTATCTCGCCGATGGAATCAGGTTTGGTATCCAGGCGACACTGGTACAGCTTTCCGGATTATTTCTGGTTAATGCCACTGTTCTCAATAGTTATCGGGACAAGGATGTCACAGCGGTATCGGTAGGTGCCGAGCTAGATGTCCAATACGTCCTCGAGGGCTCCGTGCAACAGGCCGGGGACCGCATTCGCGAAACGGTGCAACTCACCGATGTCAGTACCCGGCAGACGATCTGGGCAGAGCGCTACGACCGGGTTCTCGACGATGTATTCAAACTACAGGATGAAATCACCGGTGAGGTTATCTCATCATTGAACGTGGAATTGATAAGCTCGGAGGTCAACCGAATTTGGTTCGCGAAGCTGTCCAGTCCCGAGGCGCGCGAATATTACTATCGAGGCACCAGCTACCTTTACAAGGGTAACAAGGAAGACAACGCTAAATCACGGCACATGTACGAGGAACTTTACCGGGTTCAGCCTGACTCGGTGATAGGTCCGGCCAATGTTTCCGTAACTCATTGGCTCGACGCCTTCTTTGACTGGACCGAATCTCCGGCCGAATCGATCGAACAGGCCGCTAAATGGGCTGAGAAGGCCATACAATACGAAGACAATAACGGTATTGGTCATGCCGTTCTCGGACACATACATCTGCTCAATGGCAATTATGATGAGGCAGTGGCAACCGCCTCAAAGGGTACTGAACTACGCTCGAGTTGCCCGTTAGCACACGGTTTGCTGGGACTTGTACTTAACTATAGCGGCAAAGCAGACGAGGCAGTCAAAAGCGTACGAAAGGCCCTTCAGCTAGAGAAGGTGTACCCGGTCTGGATGATTAATGTGCTAGCCGCGGCCTACCGGGACAGTGGAAAAATTGAACTCTCAATTCCTGTGGCGCAAGAGTCTGTGCGACTCGACCCGCAGAACAACGATGCACGCCTAATTCTCTGTAGCAACTATAAACTCTCGGCTGACCATGAACAGGCCCAAAGCGTTGCCGATAAAATCATCACCAGCGATCCGGCATTCCGTCTTGCTACTTATGCCAGCAGTCAGCCGTACAAAAACCCGGCTCCTCTCGACCGTGTTATTGGAGCCCTGCGCGAGGCTGGACTTCCAGATTGACTCAGGCTTGTACCAACGAGGCACCCGGGTAAATCGGATGGGCTTTACAAATTTCAGATACTATCTCTCGATGCTTCGTAATTAGCGATGCCGAATCGGCTTCGTCGCTATTCATAACCTCAGCAATTACATTGCCAAGAACCTCGAAGTCACTAGCCTGGAGACCACGCGTGGTTGCCGCAGAAACACCAAGCCGCAGGCCGGCCCATTCGGAAGGATTTAGTGAATCGAAGGGAATCGGGTTCTTGTTCGAGGTGATGTTTATTTTGGCCAGCGCATCCTGGGCCTGTTGGCCGCGAATATTTTTAGATGAAAAGTCTAACAACACCATGTGCGTATCGGTACCGCCGCTTACCACGTCGATGCTTTTCTCGATCAGCGTCCTCGCCAGTATCCTGGCGTTGTCCCGCACTGCTTTGCCGTATTGCCGAAACTGATCCGATAACGCTTCACCCAGGCAGACCGCTTTTGCAGCTATGACCTGCGTATGCAAACTACCCTGCACACCCGGGAATACAGATGATTGCAGTTTTTTATGCCAGCTTGAATCACGCGAAAGGATCAGGCCCCCTCGCGGTCCGCGCATTGTTTTCGTGGTCGTGCAGGTGACGATATCCGCATACGGAACGGGGCTCGGATGGACACCCGCCGCCACCAGGCCGGCAATGTGGGCCATGTCTACCAGGTACAGGGCGTCCACCGATGCGGCAATTTTACCGAGTCGTTCGAAGTCAATTTCACGCGGGTAAGCCGAGCCGCCGGCAATGAGTAATTTGGGTCGGACCGACCTGGCAAGCTTTTCTACTTCGACATAGTCAATCAGGCCGCTTTTCCGGTCTACCCCGTAGTGATGCGCATCGAACCAGCGGCCAGACAGATTGGGGCCGGCGCCGTGGCTTAGATGACCGCCCGCCGCAAGATTAAGGCTGAGGATGCGGTCACCCGGGGTTAGCGCGGCAAAAAATACCGCCTGGTTGGCCTGGGTACCCGAATGCGGCTGGACGTTGACATAGTCACAGCCGAACAACTCCCTGGCGCGATCGATCGCGGCCTGTTCGATGATGTCGACAAATTCGCCGCCGCCGTGAAAGCGATGACCGGGATAGCCTTCCAGGGTCTTGTTGGTGATCGGATGTGCGAGCGCATCGAGTACCGCCCGGCTGACGATATTCTCCGATGCGATAAGCTCGATCTGGTTTTGCTGACGATCCAGTTCACCGCGCAGGGCATCGCCTATGAGCCGGTCGGTAGCGGTCACAGCGTCATTAAAAAAATCAGACATCGGTAAATTTATTTATCGTCTGCACGCCAGTGCCCGGACTTGCCGCCCGATTTTTCTACCAGGCGAATATCGCCGATAACCATGCCGCGATCCACCGCTTTGCACATATCGTAAATGGTCAACAGCGCCACCTGGGCACCGGTCAGGGCCTCCATTTCAACGCCTGTCTGTCCACGCGTTTCGGTAGCCACGGTGCACTCGATGCTGTTGTTACTTTCATCTATATCAAAATCAACGGAGACGTGGGTGAGCGCCAACGGGTGACACAGGGGAATCAGATCGGCGGTACGCTTGGTCGCCATAATTCCCGCGGTACGGGCGATACCGAGGACATCGCCTTTTTTATGTTTACCCTGCTGAATCAAATCGAGGGTTTCAGCTTCCATGCTGATACGGCCCTTGACCACCGCCCGGCGGGCCGTAATGCTCTTGTCGCCGACATCGACCATATGGGCTTCGCCCGATTCGTTAAAGTGGGTTAATTTGCTCATCTGTATTGTTTCATTGCGTAATTTTCAACGGCCTGTTGGCTTACTTGACCAGCAAGTATAACTCGCGATTACCGCGCTGGATATTCAGTATCATGCCGCGTTTGTTTCGCTGAATAGCCTCAAGCGCCTCCTCGTGGTTACGAATCAACTGTTTGTTAATCGAATAGAATATATCTCCCTCCCGAATTCCCGCTTCCCAGGCATTCGACCCGATTTTAACCTCGACCACTTTCAAATAAGAAACCAGCCCTCGCTGCAAACTCGATTCTCGAATTTCGCCAATGGTTGCGCCGGCGAACTGCTCATGCCAGCGACTGCCGTCAATCACCGGAATCTCTATGGTTTGAATTACCACCGTCAGGTTTTTTTCTTCGCCCTGTCGATACAGCTTCAAATCGATAGTTTGACCTATACGTAGTAACCCGACCAGGTTATGTATGTCACCCGAAGCCCTGATCTTCTTGTCGTTTGCAGAGACAATAACATCACCAACCTGCAGGCCGGCCTTGTCTGCCGGTGAACCACTCTCGATCTGGGTAACAATAAAGCCGCTACTCAGTTCCACATCGAAAGCCTGTGCCAGTTGCGGCGTCAGGTCCTGGCCGCGCGCGCCCAGACGTCCGCGCACGACTTCACCATGCTCGATCAACTGGTGCATGATATCTTTTGCCATATTAATCGGGATCGCGAAACCGATGCCAATATTACCGACATTACCATCGCCACCGCCGAATATGGCGGTATTGATACCCACCATTTCACCGCGCAAATTGACCAGCGCACCCCCCGAATTGCCGAGATTGATGGAAGCATCGGTCTGAATAAAATCTTCGAAGGATTCGATACCAAGGCCGGACCGGCCCAGCGCGGAAACAATACCCGAGGTAACGGTCTGACCAAGACCAAATGGATTGCCTATGGCGACGACAAAATCCCCTACGCGCAACTGGCTGGAGTCGGCCATCGCGACCTGCCTGAGTTTATGCGCCTGTATCTTAATCACCGCGATATCCGTATCCGGGTCACGGCCGATGATTTCAGCCAGCAATTCGCGCCCGTCCGACAGGGTCACGGTTATTTCGATTGCGTCCTCGATGACGTGAGAGTTGGTTAGCACATAACCGTTTTTCGCATCGACAATAACGCCGGAACCCAGGCTCTGGGTTTCCTGTATTCTCTCGATGCTGGGTATATCGAAATATCGACGGAAAATGGGATCGCTGGGCAGGGGTAATTCAATTCGACGCGTGGTTTGTCCTCGCGTGGCGATATTGACCACCGCTGGCGTGACCCCCTCCAGCATCGGCGCCAGGCTCGGCAATGGTTGACCATCAACCGCTACCGGCAAGGCAGCCTGCGCAGTGCCGAGCACCAGGAGTATTGACAGGAACAGGCTCAGTCTCATTGTGTTTAGTATTAAAACCGTCGTGGATTAAAATCGAACTGTTTTTCCATTTCACCGTAAAACTGTTCGGCCTGCTCACTATCAGCGGGTGGAGTCTGAATCATGACTTCGACAAATTGATCACCCTGTTCACGGCCGCACATGCCTTTGCCCTTGAGCCGCATTTTCTGGCCTGATTGGATGCCGGGTTTAATCTTGAGGTCAACATCACCACCCAGGGTTGGAACCTTGAGTGTAGTGCCCACGGCAGCTTCCCAGGGGGTCACCGGCAGGCGCAGGATGACGTCGTTATTATCAAGTTTAAAGTAGCGATGCGGTAAAATATTCATTTCCAGGTAAAGATCTCCTGCTTCGCCGCCATCCGGTGCGGGTCCGCCCTGCTTACCCAGGCGTATTTTTTGGCCGTTGCTGACTCCCCTCGGAATATTGATCTTTAATTTTTTCATTTCAGGCATTCCGGGTCGTCCCCCGGTCGCCGCCTTCTGTGAAAACTGGATGGTTTTGGCGCCGCCCTCGTAGGCTTCCTCGAGACTAATATCGAGCTTGAGGTGGTGATCCGGGCCTTTTTGTCGCGGCTGACGAAACGGTGAACCCTGTTGCTGATAACCGCCGCCAAAGATAGATTCGAAAAAGTCACTAAAATCGCCACCGGAAAAACCACCCGCGTAACCCCCGGGGTTAAATTCATGGCCGTGTTTCCAGTCGCTGCCAAAGCGATCGTAAGCCGTTCGCTTTTCCGCGTCCTTTAGTACATCGTAGGCTTCATTTACTTCCTTGAACTTATCCTCGGCCGCGGCATCCTTGCTCACGTCCGGATGATATTTTCTTGCCAGTTTACGGTAAGACTTTTTGATCTCCGCGGCGGAAGCGTCTCGGCTAACGCCGAGAATTTGATAATAATCCTGATATTTCATCTATGTTTTCGAGTTTTCAGAAACGACTTGTCAATGTCATCAAGATAGGGTTAATAGTATAAATTTCAAGCACATAGGATACCAAAACTTAATGTTATTTTGATCTCGTCAAAAAAAGCCCATGCCTAAGGCCAGGCAAAAACGTAGGATGGGTGCAACCCATCGTTAATAAGACGCCTAAAATACTATAGTCGCAAATCCAGGATGATGGGTTGCACCCATCCGACAGGGCTCCAGCTTTCACTTTTCGGTTACTGCTTCGACATCTGAAACTTGCTGATTATCATCTGGCTCATCATTTTCAAGCGGCTCAATAATCAATTCAAGTTTTTCGTGATCCAGGTCCTTGTGCAGGGGTTCAAGCACCGGCAAGGACTTGCTGACCTTGCTCGACAACTGGCTAAACCGTTCCACCTTGCCATGCAGGCCCTGGCGACCCGCCAGGGACGTCAATGTATCATTGTAGTGATTGACCGCAGCGCCCAGACTACCGCCTAACTTTTGCAATCGGATCGCCACCTCGCAAACCTGGTTGAATATATCGCCCGCCTTCTCGCTAATTTCCCGCGCCTCCTCGTTGCTGCGTTCCATCATCCATAGATTTGCCACGGTTCGCAATATGGGGATCAGGGTGGTATGCGACACCAGCACAATATTTTTCTCGTAACCGTAGGAGAATAAATCTTTTTCGAATTTCAGGGCCTCGATATAGGCGGGCTCAATCGGCATAAACATCAGTACGAAACTCGGGCTGCGAATACCAATCAGGTTGGTATAGTCCTTACCGGCAAGATCATCGATGTGACGCTTCACCGCATTCGCGTGCTCACTCAGCGCCAGTGCCTGCGCCTCCGGTGTATCGGCGGCAACCAACTTGTCATACGCCACCAGTGACACCTTGCTATCGATAATCATTTGCTTACCGCCCGGCACATTGATCAGGTAGTCTGTTTGTTTGCGACGGCCGTGCGCATCCTTGAATGCCGACTGTTTTTCGAAATGAGTACCCGCCACGAGGCCACTCATCTCCAGCGTTCTCTCTAACTGTGCTTCGCCCCAGCCGCCTCTTTGCTGAGAATCCCCCTTTAGCGCGGAAGTCAGGTTATGCGCATCCTCGCCCATCTTCAAACCCACTTCCAGCACCTTTTTAATTTCACTCTCGAGGGATGCATTACCCTTGACTGACTCGGTATGCACGTCATTAACACGTTTTTGAAACCCTTCTATTTGTTCGCGAAACGGCTTAAGTAAGGATTCTATGGAGGATTGACTGGTTTGATCAAGCGCTTTGGCCTTCTCGTCCAGGATTTTACCTGCGAGGTTTTCAAATTCAATTTTAAGCTGCTTTTTACTTTCCTCAAACTGCTGTAGTCGTTGTTGATTGAATTCCTGATCCATTTGTTGTTCGATTTTCAGCGCCTGGTTATTTTTCTCGGCGCTGTGCAGGCTTCACGCAAATTGTGAGCTCTCGCTCTGCTCATCGTCCAGGCTGGTTTTCAGCTCGACTATTGATCCGACTGCTGCTGTCCATGGCTTTGCTGCTCGAGGGCGAGTTTGGTGGCCATCTCATTATTCGCTCCGATCAGTTCTTGCTGAACTCGAGCCGCTTTGCGTTGTTTGATTATAATAAAAATAATAGCCAACAACAGGACTGCCCCGGTAATAACCAGGGCCACGATCAGTGGATTGTGTAAATCGAGATATGCCATTTCTAACCCTAACGATAGTTAGTATTATAACAGCAACGAATGTATTATTGAGAAGACGAAAATGAAAATAACAAGACGGAATTTTATCCGGGCGGCGGCAATCGCAGGCACTGCCGGCCAGCAACAGGGGCAGGGGCATGATGGCGCAGTTTGTGGTGGTGTCTTAACGGATGTTGATATTCTACCGGCATAATGGGTTTCTTAACTTTTAATAGTGCGAGGTGACTTATGTGGGAATGGCACGGGGCAGGTTTCGGCGGGGGTTTTATGTGGATTTTCTGGATACTTATTATTGTTGCAATTGTCATGCTAATAAAGACAGCCAGCAATAAAAACAGTGGTAATTCAGGTGAACATCGAGAAACGCCGCTCGAGATACTGGAAAAACGTTATGCTCGTGGTGAGATTGACGATGAAGAGTTTGCGCACCGAAAGCAAGAGTTGGGTGGCTGATTGGGTGCGATGACAATGGCAAAAAACCATAGTCTAGCAGGATCACTACTGCGCCCATTAATGATATTACTAGTGACTGTTTTGTTGCTATTGATGTTGTATTACCTGGCGGTGCGGGCAGGCTGGATAGAGATGATAACTAATCCAGCACAATTATTGGCACTACTTCAGAGCGACAACCAGGGCTGGACAGGGATCGTCATCATTGTCAGTTTAATGGCGATGGCGATTGTATTTAACCCGATACCGAGTGCACCTGTCGCCCTGGTCGCCGGCGCTATCTATGGACACACATGGGGAACCGTTTACATCGTTATCGGCGCTCTGATCGGCGCAATCATTGCTTTTTTCATATCACGTCTGGCCGGTAGAGAAGTCATTTGCCGAATGCTGGGAGAGCATAATATTCCTGCCTGGATTGGCTCACAGAATTCAATGACGATTGCAGTGCTGCTATCCCGGTTAATTCCGTTTATTTCCTTTGACCTGGTCAGCTATGCTGCGGGGTTAACCAGCCTCAAGCTATGGCGTTTTTTCATAGCGACTCTAATCGGACTGCTGCCTGCGAGCTTCTTACTGGCTCATTTCGGCAGCAAGATGACACCGGATAACTTGAACGAGTCTATGTTATACGTATTCATTATTGGAATACTGATTCTTTTACCCATTATATGGGGGCTCGTAAGATGGAGCAAAAAGACTTAGCAAAAAAGATGGTGTCATGCTGACATCGCCGAGACCGACTAGCGCAGTATAGGTATGGGAGTGTTATAACAGTTTAATAAACGCTTCTTCAGCCACTGCTTTAGAGTAATAAAATCCCTGACCAAAATCAGCCTGGTAAC
>PVMK01119860.1_pt1 | contig 10812 bp, 9 predicted proteins | sample 1853481 | NCBI WGS metagenome assembly PVMK01 (sample SAMN08533507, study PRJNA380276) | Marine sediment metagenome, whole genome shotgun sequencing project. | reverse complement strand
CTCTACGCCATATAGCTGACGGTCATCCGTCAGTATCGCGTATAGGCACTATCGGCCATCTCCGGTTGTAAGTGACCCAAAGTGCACGGTTTGTATACGAATACAAGGCAGTGCCTTCAAGAGCTAATCAATAACAGTAAGGAATCACTGACGCCGGCAAATAATAAGTCGTCCATCACACCTATGTTCACGCTCAGACTCCAGTGTCGGCTGGGCTTCGGAGTATCTAGCGAGGGCATCTAACATATTCGGTTGCTCACGTATCGCTTTGGACATGAGTTCATTCAGACGCTCATCCATCTTCTTATTCCTGAAGACAGGATACATAAAGGGTTCTCCTCGCATCAACTTTTGAGTTTCTGCTGAATGCAGATCTCTAAACCAGTTCGTCCTGCAAACGCGCTGTGGAATTTTGCTTCCAGTGGGTACTTCTTCATAACAGCGGACATCAAACTGATCATCAGTATTGAGTAAGTTGAAAAAATCGAAGAGTGCATCTTCAGCCCGGTACATTTCATGCTTCAGTTCGATCAGGGATTTGCTGCCACGAACGATTACTTCTTCGATCGTCTCTGGTGGTTCTTCTGCCAGAACCGGCTCACTTTGACACACACCTGGCAATGGCAACACAAATAGCAGCACAACTCGCGTTGTAACGACCACACTGATTTTGATAGCGCGCTGCAGAAACATACTTGTCCTTTATCACTATCTTAGTATAGACGTGATTGCTAACTTGAATACGTCCGGTTCTGGCCGGGTCCAGACCTTTTGGTTGCTGGTTTTCACGTATGGAGAGCGTCAGCTTTTCACCGGAAAGCGGAAGTTTATTAGGCGCAAATCTAAGCGAGTTAAATAGTCACTAACGGCCAAAAGCAGATATTCCAGTCATTTTGAACTAGACTGAATCGAGTTACCGTTTTTGACTCAAAGCGGTCATCAAAAATTCAGGTTCCCACATTAATATTTATGAGTCACGGAAATCATAGATGAACAAAAATCGAGCCATTTTTATTGTTGTCGGCGTGGTTATCGGCAGTTGGGTGGGCTACAAAGTATCGGATCTGGCGGCGAGCTATTACTTTCTCGAGCAGGGTGGTGTTGTAAAGAACGGTTGGCGCTACTCGACAGAATGGGGCGTGGTCGAGCCGCCCTCACTGAAAGCGGCGGCCTTTGCAAAACACGTGATGTTCGGAAACTCAGCGAAAGAGGCTGTCTACTACTTAGCTACACCTGACGGATCAGGCGGGAAAAAATACCGGCTACACTTCGAGGCCGATGAGATTCCGGATGTCGGTGCATTTTGGTCATTGACGATGTATCACGGAGACCTCCCTATAATCTAGTCGGCAACGAGGAGAATAAGTACGTTATCAGTGACAGAACGCCGGAAATCCAGTTCAACGATGATGGGTCGCTCGATATTTTGATACAACACGATCGCCCCGCTGACGGCGATGTTGCAAATTGGTTACCGGCGCCCGATGGCCCAATCATGATGGCGCTGAGAACGTATATTCCTAGCGAGGACATTCGTGAAGGGCGTTACGCGCCGCCAGAGTTGGCTCTGGTCAAGGAATAGGAGGCGACAATGAAAAAGGACATACTTACTTCGATTATTGCTGCCCTTATCTCGGCCGTCATTGTCGGCGTTGTTCATATTGGGCTAATGCCGCTTCTAGTCACAGGGAAGGCACTGAGGGCCGGGACATCCGTGGACGTGCCGAACGAGATGACTCTGCAAGCGCCCATTAATCAGATTGCTTTCAGTTCGCGCCCGTACACAGCTGACATGGATGTTGGTGATATCGGAATGACCGGCCCCATGGCCGACATGATCTATGCTCAGGGTTGGCTTGATGTTAGCGAAGAACCAATGGTCTTCGAGATTCCCGACTTTGGTGACCGCTATTTTGTCATCCCGATAATCGATCGTTGGAACATGGTCAACGGCTACATCGGCACGCGGACAACAGGTAGCCAAGGTGGACAATACGCTGTCGTGCGCGAGGGGTGGCAAGGCGATATACCGGCCGGAATCGAAACGATCACAGCGCAGACTGATGAGGTAAATATGCTGTTTCGAGTTTTTGTCGCCAGCGAGGACGATTTTACCGCAGCAGACGCGCTCCGCAGACAGGTCAAGTTGTACCCTCTGTCGACGTTAACCGCAGAGTGAATGGCCGGTACTGGCCGTTTGCAGCCTTTCAGGACGTTGAAATTCACATCTGATGAACGACTGCTTTCAAGCGGATAGCGGACCCTCATTCAACCCGAAAGCCAATAGCAGCCCTTAAGGAAACCACCGAACCGTGCTTAACAAGCTAGACTGGAGAAAGTACGGGCAGAAAAGTGTCTTTTAGAAAAAGGCTCAATTGGTGCCATATGCTCTGACGACGTACAATTTCGTTATTGTCCTTCGACCGTCCAGCCCGGACCACGCACGACGCGGCCGGGAGTAGCACCAGTATGCTCGCCGTCCTTCAGCACGTGCTCGCCATTGACGAATACGTGAACCATACCGGTTGCGTACTGGTGCGGCTCCACGAACGTCGCGTGGTCCTGGATCGTCTCGGGATCGAACACGACCACGTCCGCATAAAAACCTTGTTTCAGTTCGCCGCGCCGGTCAATTCGCATCGTTTGTGCCGGCAGTGCGGCCAGTTTTCTAATGGCTTCCGCAAGCGTGATGAGCTGCTCTTCGCGAACGTACTTCCCCAATACACGTGCAAAGCTGCCGTAGGCTCGAGGGTGGGGATTACTTTCAAGGAATACGCCCTCGGGCGCCAGCGAAGCCGCGTCCGAGTTAAAACTGGCCCATGGCAGGGCAACGACTCTTTTTACGATGTCTTCGGATTGTGTGAAATAGACCGTTCCGATGCGGCTGCCGTCTTCAACGATCAAGTCGAGGATGGTTTCCTCCGGGCTGGTGCCACGCATGGCAGCAACCTCGGCAACGGTCTTGCCGGTTAACGGTTTCAGTGCTGCGGACTTAAAGCCAACCATCAGGATGTTGTCGGGTGTGCCCGACATAAGGAACATGTTTTCCCACTCGTCGGAGGGTGTGTTCATTTCCCGTATGATCTGCTTGCGCAGTACAGGATCACTCATGCGCTCAAGTGAGGCTTCGAAACCGCCTTCCTGCACCCAGGGCGGTACGGTGACGTTGAGCCCGGTCGACCCCGCCGGGTAGGTATAGACATCAGCAGTGATCTCAAGGCCTTCCGCCCTGGCGTCCTCGACCATCTCGACTGCCTTGTCGAACAACGGCCAGTTGGGTTGTCCGGAAGATTTGAAATGATAAATCTCGGCACGAATGTTGGCTTCCCGGGCGATCGTTAGTAGTTCATCGATTGCGGCAATCATGTGGGCACCTTCGTCGCGCATGTGCGAGATGTACATGCCACCGTACTCGGCTGCGACCTTGGAAAGCTCAACCAGTTCGTTGGTCTCAGCAAAAAGGCCGGGCGGGTACATTAACGATGAGGCCACACCCAACGCGCCGCCTTCCATTGCCTCTCTAACAAGCGCACGCATCTGCTCGAGTTCATCGGCCGTTGGCGGCCGGTCTTCGTGTCCAATCACATATTGTCGCGGATTTTCTGCGCCGATGAACGAGGCCACGTTTGGTGAGATTCCTCGCCGTTCGAGAAACTCGAGGTATTCTGCGAGCGTCGTCCATTCAACGTCGTAACGGATATCGGACTGCAGCTCAGTCATCTCCACTTTCATGTCGTCGTTGAGTGGACCCATGGAGAAGCCTTCACCCATAATCTCAAGGGTCACGCCCTGGCGAATGTCGCTTTGCGAGTGACCGTCTTCGATCAGCGATTCGTTCGCCCAGGACATCATGTTCACGAAGCCCGGAGCTACCGCGAGTCCGTGCACATCAATTTCGACTTCTGCTGTCGCGTCACCGATGTCACCAAGCGCAACTATCATGTCACCGTCTATCGCAACGTCGCCAGTGAAGGGTTCACTACCACTACCGTCGTAAATGTTGCCGCCACGCAGGATGACGTCGTGTGAGGTTGGTGGTGTGCAGGCAGCAAGCAGTCCGCAGAGGACTAAGGTACTGACTGCAAGTCGGGCAATTCGCTTGTTTGAGTTCATGGGCCTTATTCTATCGTTTGTGCGAGTATTCAACCAACGGCCAATTCAGGATTTTTTCCGGATGCGATCAGCGATAATGGCCAGCGCCGAAGAACTTTCGCTTTCGATGGCTGACAGAATTGAGTCCGAGTTGACCGAACGGTGATCGACGGCATGACTGGCCTGACAGGTTGCTTGCACCTTTAAAGCAACCGGTGCGAGTGACCGCAAATGGTCGTTTGCGGTCTTTGCGGGTGTTGAAAATCTTGCAAATTCTATGGCTGCTCTCTGTCGATTAGCGGTCGTTCGTCAGGCATAATTTTCAGCGATGTTAAAGGCAGCAAACGGCCAAGAGCAGACTCTAAAAATTAAAGATTTCTAAATTTGATCCAAATCATTAATGCTGTAATCTTTTTCAGATTTGGCCACCCGCTTCGACCCGGTCGGTTTTGATTTGTTACTCAACCACCAAACTTCTAACGCAAAGAAGAGCAGTATGATCTGCAGATTGCTTTCATGTGCCTCGCCAAAACGTCTACCCCAAATTGACATGCCGGCGTTCACCAGAGCTGAGACATTAATGGTATGAACCAATTGTGAAACCAATACGGCCATAGCAACCAGGTTGCTTGGTGTAGGCAGACGCAATGGTTTGATAAAACGTTGCAACGATGGGAACAGGATTAAACCAAATGGGAATGCAACGAAATATAACAAATAACTGACTCGTAGAAGAACGCTCACATCACCGTTTACTGATTGCAACAGTTTCGAGTTGTGCAGGTTGAGTTCACCCTGAAAGTTGATCTCCTTAACCTCCTCCGGTAATGAGATGCCCATCAATCTCTGTCCCCAACTCAACTCCTCAAGCGCGAGTACCAGAGTGCCTATAGCAAGCAGGATGAGCCACAAATTTCTCGGCTTTGTTTTCGAGTATGCAGATATGAGAAATGTAGATGCGAGTATGCAGGCGACAGCCCCGATCATTTCATAGAGCCCATCTTCTACGAGGAGGAATGGTGGGACTGAATGGCCCAATTTTAGAAAAATCGCTGGAATTACACCATAGGTGGCTACCAGTGCCAAAAAACCGAAACTGACCCATTCTCGGGAGCCTTGTAGCATTTCATTGATTCCGTATTATATTTCTAGGGCTGAGGTCAGCATACGTTAGGAAACGCGAATTGTCTTGAATTGATCTCAAAGTTTGGTGAGTTTTTACGAACATGAGGCCGACATTAGCTTGGAACACCATCAACCGGCCGAGTTTGTTGGTTTTGAATTGCGGCTAATTCACCAGCCGCCACATGGGAACATTTTACACTGACAATCCACACGCGACCATCTGGCAACCCGCTGAAGGAACCTGTGAAACTAATGTTGAAAAAGATGGAATCCGAATCCCACCAAGTTCCGCTGTTGGCCGTTTGCAGTCCTTCAAATTATTGAAATTCATCCCTGTTGAACGACTGCTTTCAAGCGCATAGCAGCTATCCACTCCATCAGTGAAGTTCTGTTCTCGGCCAACAGCAGTCGTCAATCATTTCTCGACACTGGCACTTGACTCTGACCCATTTATTCTCACGCCCAATTATTGTTGTGTCAGTGCATTTATGGCAGCAAGGGATCCAGACAGATCGTCGCTGATGCCTTGCATTTGATAATCGATCACCCCTTGGCGATCGAGAACCGTAATCATATTTGAGTGGGCAATATCGTTGTTGACATCCATTGGCTTGTAACGCACGCCAAACAAGGCCGCCAACTCCAATACATCGTCGGCATTGCCATGAAGCAGGCGCCAACGTGTTTGGGCCAGGTTATTTTTATTCATATAAGCGTTTAGAATATCTGGTGTGTCGCGGTCCGGGTCGAGGGAGATTAACAAAAAATTCAGCTGTTGTTTTTGCTCCCCGGATAATTTCTTATCAATCCGCTTGAGAGTGCTTAAAATTACCGGGCAACTGTGTTCGCAATATGTGTATATAAATGCAACAACCTGAATTTTGCCAACCAGGTCAGCTAACTCCAGAGTTGTGTTGTTTTGATCGCGCCAATGGCTGGGTAACTGGTACACAGAATCATCGGATAATAGTCCGCCTGCATGTGAGAGCGGTATCACCGGAAAAAAGAACAAACTAAATATGAAGATTATGGACTTGAGCATAGTTGGTAACCTATTCATCGGCATTTTTGGCGCAGCGAAACCCCAGCGATGCCAGAGTGTAATTGGCCTGTAAACTACTGCGAAAAGCATAGCGCATAAACGCCGCATAATCGCTGGGATCCACAGAGGCCGCCGCCCCGGCTCCACAATACAACTCCTGTTCCAGCTGCGAGTCGCCACGGGATTCTCCGGTACTCAAAATATTATTGTAGTCATTCACCCACTCCCACACTACGCCATGCAGGCCGTAGACGCCCCAGTAATTCACCGGGGTTTGCTGCACGTCTGTCAGCGCCTCAGATGCGGGTTTGGCGTACCAGTCAAGTATTAGTTTTTGCTGTTCGCTGTCGCCGCGGCCATTGGCTTTTGTGGAGCTTGCCTGGCCTGCATATTCCCACTCATCAGTTGTGGGCAGACGTTTACCCTGCGCTTTGCAGTAGGCGCGAGAGGCAAACCATGACACATTTGTGACAGGCTGCTGAGAATTTTCTAACGAGTTGTCGCCAAGCTGGGCAAGGTAGTTCTGGTCGGCAAAAATAGGCTTAACAACATTTTTGCTCCAAGCAGGATTGTCGGCAACAAAGGCCGTGAATTGTTCGTTTGTAACCGGGTATTTATCGATTAAAAAAGTGCTTACTGCGATATTTTGTGGTGCATCATTGGCTTTAAACAACGGTGTATACGAGCCCGCTGTTATTTTAGCCATGTCGCTATCTGCGCTTGCTTGTACTGCAATCAACCCAAGCGCGACAACGCCCCAAAACCGTATAGACACGTTTAGTTAACCGGCTAGTGTCCGGAACGTTTTGCAGCCACTTGCTGCGTGGTAATCTCGCCGCCATTGTTATTCCAGCTATTGAGAACATAAGTGAGCACGTTGGCCATTTTTTCATTGCTCAATCGTACTGCTGGCATGACACCGTTATATTCAACACCGCTCACCGTTACCGGGCCGGACAAACCGTTTAACAGCACATCGATAGCCCGCTGCGGGTCACTCAATAAATAATCTGATCCGCCAAGGGGAGGAAACGCCCCTGCTATGCCCTGGCCAGAATTTTGATGGCAGGCAGCGCAGTTTTGCTCGTAGACACGCTCGCCGAATAAAATGCGCTGCTCCTTGTTGGCGGCAACCGAGGCTTCGGACGGAGCACTTTTTATAGTTTGAATACCACCGCCTTCAGGTAAATACACTGCCTCTTGCTGCTTACCAGAATAGACAATGGCGTTTTCTGCACCAGTTACGGTCAGCATGCCGAGCGCGCCCTTGTTAAAGGCACGAAAGATTGAGTGGTCAACAATAATGAATGTGCCGGGCACTTCAACGCGGAATTCGACAATCGCAGACCCACCCGCAGGAACCAGGGTGGTCTGTACATTGTGATTAACAAGACTGCCGCCTTCGACATGCACATTGTCAAAAATCTCGCCAATCACATGGAAGGAAGACACCAGGTTAGGCCCGCCATTGCCAACATATAAGCGAATATTTTCACCCACATTGGCAGTTATGGCGTTATCGCCAACCATTGCTCCAACCGAGCCATTAAAAACTACATAATCTGGAATTTCATTAAGCGCTTTTTCCATGTCAAAAGGTTGCAAGCCTTCCTCGCCGTAGCCGCCGCGAGTATAAAACTCGCTTTGCATCACATAATATTCTTTATCAACGGCTGGCAACCCTTCTTCAGGCTCAACTAAAATCAAACCGTACATACCGTTAGCAATATGCATGCCCACCGGCGCAGTTGCGCAGTGGTAGACATACAGCCCGGGATTAATAGCCTTAAATGAAAACTGCGACGAATGCCCAGGGGCCGTGAACGAAGAGGTTGCGCCACCACCAGGGCCCGTTACGGCGTGCAAGTCAATATTGTGTGGCATTTTGCTGGTCGGGTGATTATTGAGATGAAATTCAATCTCGTCCCCTTCACGCACACGGATAAAGTTGCCGGGTACAACCCCGCCAAAAGACCAGAACGTGTATTCCACCCCATCAGACAAGCGCCCCACTTTTTCAACGGTCTCCAGATTAACTACCACCCTGGCCGGGTGCTTTCGGGTAATGGGTGGTGGTACCTGCGGTGCAACGGTAAGCAGCGCTATTTCTTCAGGAAGCGCAGCTGACTTTTCTTCATCGCAAAATGTCGTCGAAGCCAGTGATAACAACGCCACACCCAAAACAATCTTTTCAGTTAAAGTTTTCATTACAATCCCGATCACCTGGTGAATTAGCCCGCCATTTAAGCAGCTTGATAAAACAATATAAAGATAAAATTACTTTTTAACTTTTAGTTACCCCCAAGTTCGTTATCAACGATATGGAGTTTCAGATTGAGCTTTGCGACGTGTTGACACAAAAATTGGGAATTAGCGTGGCCATGGATCGGGAGCTTTTTTATACCACTGAGAGTCCGCTTCTCTAATCGGGCCTTGATGTCAAGTTCCCATTGTCTATGGCATATTAATGGTCGCGTCTTGGCGTGGGTCGCGCTTGACATCAAGGTTGTTCGTTACTGACCGACTGCTATTGGCCGACTGCCGCTATTCATTTCATTGAAATTCGCACCTTATGAATGGCGGCTTTGCGCTGAAAAGCGGAAGGTCGCATTCAGCTATTGTGTATAGCCGGAAACGGCCAGAAGCGGACACGCAACAATTCAGCACTACTCCATGATCCACAGGTCGCCTTCGACCCGTTCGCGTGTGAACAGCAGCGTGCGGCCGTCGCGGGAAAGGTGGGTGTAGTCGATGCGGTCGCCGGGTTCGAACAGCTTGATCGGCTCGCCGCCCGCCATAGGCTGCACCCACTTGATGTGGTGATCGGAGAGGTAGAGGAAAGCAGTGCCGTCGGGTGACCACAGGCCGTGCGCGTCCTGGGTTGGAAGTTCGGTCAGGCGTTTGGTTTCCTCGCCATCCGGGCTTACCGCCCAGATCTCCCGGTCGCCGCTGACCATGGAGGTGAACTGGATCCACTCACCGTCCGGTGACCAGCGCGCGGTGTGGCCGGTGACACCGATGTCGGTCAGCACGTGCTGGTCGCTGCCGTCTGCGGCCATCACCCAAACCTCGCTCCGGCCGCCTCGGTCACTGACGAAGGCTAGTTGGCTACCGTCCGGGGACCAATAGGGGTTGATATCATCGGCCGGCGAGTCGGTGATTTGCACGGGTGCGCCACCCGTCGAGGCGATCACCCAGATGTCGTTGTTGCCGGTCTGGTTGGAGAAATATGCCAGCGTGCGTTCATCAGGCGACCATACCGGTTGTAGTTTCTGTCCCGGTCCGTCGGTCAGGCGTACCGGAGCGGTGGCGCTGGGCTCCAGCTTCCACACGTCGTCCTCGCCTTCGCGGTCGCTGACAAAAGCCAGGCGCTTGCCATCGGCCGTCAGGGCCGGGGCGTAGTCGTTCCAAATCGTGTCGAATACAGGTTCCGGCCCTGTCGTCAGCGTCCAGGATTCCGTGTCGACACCCACCCGCCAGGTGTTGAACAGGCGTTGCTGGCTGACATACGCCAGCTTGCCTTCACCCGAGACTGCCGGATCGATGTCTTCGCCGGCGCCAAGCGTCAGTTGCACGGCTTCGCCTGCAAGTTCGCCAGAGTCTGATTCGATGTCCAATTGCCACAGGTTGATGGCTCCGCCCCGGTCGGAGGCGAACACAATGCTGTTCTCATCCGCCCATGCGGGTGTGAAGTTACGGCCCTGGCCGGCAGTTATGACCTTGCCAGGCCCGCCGCCGGCCGGCACCAGCCACAACTCACTGGCCCTGGATTGGCTGCCTTCCTGGCGCTCGAAAATAATCCACCTGCCATCCGGCGACCATGACGGGCGGGTATGTGCGGCGAGGTCAGATTCGTCTTCGCTAATGGCCTGCCGGTCCGCGCCGGTGACATCAGCAGTCCAAATACGACGGGGACCACCAAAACTGGCGTCGAAAGCGAAGCGCACGCCATCGGGTGACCAAGCGGGATTAAAAGCACCCTCCAGGACCAGCGATGGTTCACCGCCAAAGGCCGGTACTCTCCAAATGCCGCCGCCCAGGGAATATCCGAAGAACACACTTCGATCGAGTCCGTCACCTTTGCTGCGCGAGGAGACGAACAGCACATGCCGCCCATCCGGTGACCAGGCGGGCTGAGTGTCGTCAGCGGGGTCATGGGTCAGTTGCCGGGCCTCGCCATCGAGATCACGGATCCACAGGTCCTCATTGCCAGCGCGTTGGGACACGAAAACGATGCTGCGACTATCGGGTGACCAGGCTGGTGCGCCGTCATAACCCCGGCTGCCGGTTAGGCGGCGGGTCGATAGGTTGGCGAAGCGGTTTTGTGCGGTAACTACTTGCGGGGCGCCGGCATCTTCGGGTTTGATCTCGAAATCATAGATCGCCAGGAACAGTCCAGCGGCCACGAAAATGACAGCCAGGATCAGTAATTCAGGGCCGGAAACGCGCTGCTCGCCTTTCTCTCCGTGATACCACGCCACCACCACCAGCGCCAAGAAGCCGAAAATCAGTATCCAGACCAGAGCCTGTAGTAGCCAGTCGGGTAAATAAAA
>PVMK01156192.1_pt1 | contig 10813 bp, 11 predicted proteins | sample 1853481 | NCBI WGS metagenome assembly PVMK01 (sample SAMN08533507, study PRJNA380276) | Marine sediment metagenome, whole genome shotgun sequencing project. | reverse complement strand
AGGTAGTATTTATCACTGACGGTGCAGTAGGTAACGAGACCCAATTACTGCAAATGGTCGCAGAGGATCTTGGTGAAAGCCGCATGTTCACGGTGGCCATTGGTTATGCACCGAATAGCTGGTTTATGCGCAAGGCTGCTGAAATCGGCCGGGGAAGTTATGTCCATATTGGCAAACCGGAAGAGGTGGAGAAACAGATGTCCGCACTCTGGAGCCGCATTCAGCTGCCTGCCCTGATCGATATCTGTGTCGATTGGGGTGGCTCCGCCGAGTTTTACCCTGAAATCATCCCGGACCTGTATGCCGGCGAACCCCTGTGGTTACTCGCCCGTTTGGCGTCTGAGCCTACCTTGATTGGCCTGTGTGGCAATCTCAATGGCTCAGATTGGGAATTGACTGTCAACGGCTGGGACGCTGCTGCCAGTGGCCCCGGCGGAGATAACCTGGCAAAGCTGTGGGCACGTAAGAAAATTGAAGCCCTTGAAGACAGCCTGATGTTTGGTGCAGACCCCGAATTGACTCAGCTGGAAATCACCGGTTTGGCGCTTGATTATGGTCTGTTAACCCGTCACACAAGCCTGGTTGCAGTTGACAAAACCCCGCGACGTGACAGGAACGAGTTGCTGGCGCAATCAGATGTTCCCGGCTTATTGCCAGCCGGAAGCTCCGCACAGCTCGCGAGCTTCCCTGCAACTGCTACCGGGTGGGTCTCGCAATTACTACTTTCCCTGTTGGTGCTGCTGTTGGCCACTTCGATGCTGGTATTTAGCGGCAGTAGATTGCCAATGACGAAATCCGCTGCAAAATCTTAGCGAGTCCCTGCTCACTCCATGAGCCTCCTCACTTTGCTAAGACGTCATTGGATATTGGCGGCGGTGGGCTTCACCGCCGCCATTTTTCTGTTTGACTCGCTTTGGATTCCCGTAAAAGCAGAACTTGCCCAGCACTTGCTGGAACGGTCCTGGTTGCGCACACTGGCGGGTGAACCCGATGCGAAACCCTGGCCGTGGGCTGATACCCGCGCTGTCGCAATACTTGAAGTACCCCGCCTGGGTCTGCGGGAGATCGTACTGGAGGGTAGCTCAGGTCGTAATCTTGCCTTCGGCCCGACCCTGGTCAATACAAGCCAACTTGATGAATCCGCAGACCGAATCCTCAGCGGTCATCGTGATACGCATTTCAGTTTTTTGAAAGAACTACAAACCGGCGACCTGCTGCGCCTGCACACAACAACACAAACGCGGGACTACCGCGTTAGCTGGCTGGAGGCCGTTGATAGCCGCCAGCAACAACTGGTAATAGATAAAAACATCGAGAGACTGACACTACTAACCTGCTACCCCTTCGATGCCGCAACAAGCGGTGGCCCGTTAAGGTGGGTAGTAACTGCAATACCGGAATCCTGAACCCGTCATCCCGAACCCCGTCATCCCGGGCTTGACCCGGGATCCATTTTTTCTTTACTTAGGTAAAGAGCAAGAAGGTGGACCCCGGATCAAGTCCGGGGCGACGTGTGCTTTTCCCGGGGTGACGTGTGTTATGTCCGGGGTTACGTGAACTTTTCCCGTTCCCGTTTACCCTCCGATACTCTTTCGCATTTTGGCAATAGTCTCGGCGTAGTCATCGGTACCAAAAATTGCCGAACCGGATACAAATGTATCAACACCGGCCTCGGCGAGACTGCCAATATTTTTCACGGTAACACCACCATCGATCTCCAGGCGGATATCACGACCGCTTGCATCAATCATATTCCTCACCTGGCCGATTTTATCCATCACATAAGGGATAAAACTCTGGCCGCCAAAACCCGGATTAACCGACATCAACAAAATCATGTCCAGTTGCTCGAGGGTCCAGTCCAGAACATTGAGCGGTGTGGTCGGGTTGAACACCAGGCCTGCTTGACAGCCACTCTCTTTGATCAGGCTAATGGTACGGTCCACATGGATGGTCGCTTCAGGATGGAAGGTGATCATGCTTGCACCTGCATCGGCAAATTGTACGATCAAGTCATCTACCGGTTGCACCATCAGGTGAACATCAATGGGTACAGTAATGCCGTAGTTTCGCAGCGCTTTGCAGACATTCGGACCAATTGTGAGGACAGGCACGAAATGATTGTCCATCACATCAAAATGAACCCAGTCTGCGCCGCCATCAAGAACTGCCTGGGTATCTTCGCCCAGACGGGCAAAGTCGGCAGAGAGGATTGAGGGTGAAATAACGCTGCTCTGTTTCATGAAAATCTCCAGTGTACTTATATTTAATATATTACCTTATACTAATATATTACTTAATTCCCCTTGATGCCTTTATTTTGTCATACGCGGCATTGATCTCCCGCACTCTTTTTTTCGACATTTCCATCATTTCTTCCGGCAAACCCTGCGAAACCAGTTTATCAGGGTGGTATTGCGAAACCAGTTTGCGGTAAGCGCGCTTTATTTCCTGCTTGCTGGCTTCGGACTTTATCCCCAATGAGGCATAGGATTGCTGCAAGGATTCGCCTCTGCGCGGGGCCTGCTGGCGGTTACCATATGCGGGTCCACCACCCTGTCGAGCCCGCAACATGGCAGAAAACACATTGGCAGGTATATGCAGTACGGTGCAGGAGTGCATCAGGATGGCCTGTTCTGCCTGGGTCAGCGTGCCATCGGCCATCGCGGCTTCAAGTAATAATTCGACAAACATGATTCGCAGTTCATGACGAAGCATGGAATGTCTCGCGAATTCGCGCAGCGTAGCGTCAAGATTAAAGTCCCGTTCCTTACCCTGCTGGAAAAAACCAATCGCCCGTTGGCGTTCTTCCTCAGTCAGTTGCAAGCGCCGCATCAGTTGTTCGGCGGCGACTATTTCGGCCTTTGTAACCCGCCCGTCTGCCTTGTTGATATGTCCGAGGGTGGAGAACATTGCGCCGAAGAACGCATCCCGGGTACGGTGGGCACCGCCAAGTCCCGACAGGAACCGGTCCACCATGTGACCAATGAAAACACCAAGTACCGCGCCGACCAAGCCACCCCGCATCAAGCCGATGATGCCGCCAATCAGTTTCCCCCACCAGTGGCCGGGTATTTTAAAACCGGTATTATTCGCCAAACTGAATTTCCTTGTTCAAACTGGTTTACTGTCAACTTTATAACGTAAGATCAGCAAGTATATAATTGCCATTCCACCCGTCACAGTAAATAAAGGAAAAAAAGTGCCTGATTCCCACTCGATGGCCTATTCCACCGACATGCTCGACTCCCTGCTGCTGATCCACCAGGGCAAAGTGCGCGACAGTTTCGCCCTTGATGAAGACCATATGCTGATCGTGGCCTCCGACCGTCTGTCCGCTTTTGACGTGGTTCTACCCGATCCGGTACCCGGCAAAGGCGCACTGTTGACACAAATTTCAAATTTCTGGTTTGAGAAAACCCGCGATATCATCGATAACCACCTGACCGGCGTCTCCGTCAGCGATGTCTTCGCTGACCCTGATCTGGTCGCCCTGCTTGAAGATCGGGCCGTTATCGTGCGCAGGCTTCAACCCTTACCCGTCGAGGCTATCGTACGTGGCTATCTGATTGGCTCCGGCTGGAAAGATTATCAGCAAACCGGCGCAGTCTGCGGCATCAAACTGCCTGCAGGTTTGCAACAGGCGGATAAATTACCGGAGGTGTTGTTCACACCTTCAACCAAGGCTGCCGCTGGCGACCATGATGAAAACGTTGCTTTTGAAACCATCATCAAATTAATTGGTAAAGACCTGGCCTGCCAGATCAGGGACACCAGTATCAAAATATATGAGTTTGCCGCCCGCCATGCACTGGAGCGCGGCATCATCATCGCTGATACCAAGTTTGAATTCGGACTGGATGGTGACGGTAAGTTATACCTGATGGACGAGGTGCTAACGCCGGATTCTTCACGTTTCTGGCCACAGGAGAGCTGGAAACCCGGCAGCAGCCCACCCAGCTATGACAAACAGTTTGTACGTGATTACCTCGAAACACTGGATTGGAATAAACAGGCACCCGGCCCGAAACTGCCGTCTGCCATCATTGAAGCCACCGTGCAAAAATACGCGGATGCCTGCCATATTCTGACCGATAGCACCGATGTCTAGCATTCCCCGCACAATCTGAAAGAAAATACAGGTTTTTCAGGTCTGAACTAGAATCAATGAGTGATTCTTAGTTTACATTTGCGGAAAAGGTTCAGCCATGATGTGTTTCTCGGCCAAAAATAAGACTAAATCCAGTCTGCTATATTCCAAACTACTTTTCGTGATTGGAGTTTTTTTATCACCCTTAAGCGTTATGGCAGCAACACATGAGGTCATGGTGCTGGACCCTCGCTCGTTTAGCCCGAACAACCTGACAATTGAAGTTGGCGACACTGTCCGGTGGGTCAACGCAGCCGGTGGAAACAGACATGATGTTACCGCCGATGATTTCAGCTTCCAGTCAGAAACATCTTCAGGCTTTACCTTTGAAATGACCTTCAATTCAATAGCGGAAATTCTTTACCATTGCACCGTTCACAGCCGCCCCGCCAGCTCGGGGGGTACATTGCAAAACGGTCGCATCAATGTTATTGCAGCCGCGATCTCAACCGATGTCAGCATCGAGTCGGTGAATGCGGTCGATGGCGCCTATGAAGCAGGTGAAGATTTCAGGGTTAAGGCCACATTAAAAAACAAGGGTGATGCATCTTCCGGCTTGTTCAATATTAATTTCTATGCATCAACGGATGGTGACATTACCACTGACGACACCCTGCTGAGTACCATGGAGATCAATGATCTCTCAGCAGGTGAAAGCGAAAATATTGATGAAAGCATTGATCTGCCTGCAGGCCTGGCGGTCGGGGACTATTTTATCGGTGCCATTATTGACCTCGATGACAACGACTCAAGCAACAACACGAATGTGGATGAAACGCCCATTTTTGTGTTCACCGAGTTCACCATGAACGCCGGTCTGAATGATGCCTGGTTTAACCCGGCGACCTCCGGTCAGGGTCTCTTTATCACGGTATTTCCAGAACTGGGCTTTGTCAGCCTTGCCTGGTTCACCTATGACACGGAGCTACCACCGATGGACGCTACTGCAAACCTTGGCGACCCCGGTCACCGGTGGTTTACCGCTCTTGGTTCAATCGATGGTGACGGGTCCGAGATGGAAATCACCATAACATCAGGTGGCTTATTTGACACGCCACCCGGCGATGATTTGGCAAGGAGAGATGACGGCACCCTTACACTGAAGTTCAACAACTGTAATGAAGGTACCGCAAGCTACAACATACCATCAATTAATGCGCAAGGTGAGGTGCCCATTGAGCGCGTAGCAATTGATAATGTGGCATTGTGTAATGCGCTGCTGAGGCAATCCCAGCTACCTTAATAATTCAATACTACCGATAAATCAGGGCCTTTCAGCAGGCCCTGTCTATGTGGGGGTTTCATTCTTCCAGCGAAGCCTCGTAAGCTTCTGCATCCTTCAAACCTTCCAGTTCTTCGGTATCAATCAGTTGAAGTTCAAATAACCAGCCATCGTTATAAGGGTCGGAATTGATAATTGCCGGGTCCGCATCGAGATCTTCATTGATCGCAATAACTGTGCCCGATACCGGTGTATAGATATCTGAAGCGGCTTTGACCGATTCGACAACAGCGCAGGCATCACCCTGGCCAAGTTCATCGCCTACAGCAGGTAACTCCACATATACCAGGTCACCCAGCGCCGCCTGGGCATGATCACTGATACCGATACGTGCATTGCCGTGTTCATCGGCATCGACCCATTCATGGGATTCTGTGTATTTCAGATGAGATGGGATATTACTCATGATTTTCTGCCCTTTTGTACTGGTTGTTAATGGAATTCTAGCTGCTAAACGATACCCTCGCAAACTGACCCGTCACGAGCGAACGGCGGTCTTACAATACTACAGTCCAGCAGTTTGCCACGGATATCAACCTGGCAGCTTTGAATTGCATCTTTTGGTAAACGCGCGAATGCAATGGCCTTTTGCAAAGTAGGAGAAAAACTTCCGCTGGTAGTCACACCTTCCCCTGCATCGGTGACAATGCGTTGATTAGGGCGCAATACCCGCGGCCCTGCAATACCAGGCCCACCAATTTGCGCTCAATACCGTCAGCCTTTTGCTTCAAAAGTGCATCTTTGCCTATGAAAGCACGCTCATCCTTCAATGCCACGGTCCAGCCTAATCCCTGATTCGAGCGGTGTCAGACTCTCGTCCATATCCTGGCAGTAAAGATTCATACCTGCTTCAAGACGCAGCGTATCGCGCGCACCCAGGCCGCAAGGCGCAACGTCGGCAGCGAGCAACTGATTCCAGAGCAAAATACCTGGTTCAGCATGCATGGAAATTTCAAATCCGTCTTCACCTGTATAACCGGTACGTGCGATAAACAGGTCTCCGATTTGCCCGGCACTGAATGGTTTCAGTTCAGCTGCTTTTGCTGCATCGTCTTGCGGCAACCGGGCCATAACAGCTTCACGGGCAGCGGGGCCCTGAACAGCAATCATGGCAAGTTCGGGGCGTTCCTCAACCTCAACATCAAAGGCCCGCGCCTGTGATGTTATCCATGCCATGTCCTTGTCATGAGTGGCCGCATTGACGACAACCCTGAAAAAGTTCTCGTTTAAAAAATAAGTTATAAGGTCATCAATTACGCCGCCTTGCTCATTCAGCATACAACTGTAAAAAGCCCGGCCCGGAGAATTCAGCTTGGCAACATCATTGGCCAGCAGGTAGCTGAGAAAGTGCCGGGCATGGGCACCCCTGATGTCCACGACTGTCATATGCGAGACATCAAACATACCTGCGGCCTGGCGTACTTTATGATGCTCCTCAATCTGGGAACCATAGTTGATCGGCAGTTCCCAGCCACCAAAATCGACCATACGGGCGCCGGCGGCGATGTGGGCATCATATAAAGGGGTATGTCGTGGCATTGCTTTATCTCCTGAAACGATCAACTAATATAACGGCCAGTGTAATATTTTCAACTGATGTCCGGTCTGCATATTAGACACCAATACCCCGGAGAGGGGATGATTACTGATACAAAATGGCGATTGTTCCTGCTGTTGCTGTGGACAGGTCTTAGTCTGCAGGCACTTGCTGCCCAACCGGGAGATCCGGCACCGGCTCTTGAATTACCGCAATTGAATGGTGAAAAAGAAATTCGTCTGACCGATTTTAAGGGCAAAATCGTTTATGTGGATTTCTGGGCCTCCTGGTGCGGACCCTGCCGCCAGTCGCTGCCTCTGTATGAAGCCCTGAAAAAACGCATCCCAGCTGACCGTTTTCAAATATTGGCAGTCAACCTTGATGAAGAGCGCAAGGACGCTGAAAATTTCCTCAAACACCACCCCGTCAGCTACACGGTATTGTTTGATCCAACCGGCAGCAGCGCCAGGGACTGGTCCGTTTTGGCCATGCCATCATCCTACCTGGTAGATTCGCACGGCAGGCTTGCCTATATTTATATTGGGTTTGAAGCTTCTCACATCAGGAAAATTGAACATGACATCAATACGCTTTTGGAGGGTTTGCCAAATTATATTCCTGGCACTCACAATGTTGGCGTTGACGGCCTGCGCTGAAGTCCAGCCCTGGGAACGCGGCCGGTTGGCCAAACCCCAAATGGCACTGGATGCGGATTCGTTGTTATCCGGCATTGATGCACACACCTATAACAGCAAGGAAGCCGCCTCTGGTGGCATCGGTCCTGCAGGTGGCGGCTGTGGCTGTAATTAAGCGGCGATTATCCCTTACAGCACACTCATTACTGGTTTCCAGCCTCAGTTTACCCGGTTTCACCGAACTGCTGGCCGCCGACGACGACCCGAACGAGCTTCAATACCGCTATACGCTTTATGACGAAGAACCCTTGCCCAACGAAGTTCTGGCAGACGGCGATGCGGACCGTTACAGGATCAAATCCCATCAATTCAGTTTCAAAAGAGAATTAAACGAACAATTCACATTGACCATCGAAGGCATCCACGAGTCCATGAGTGGCTCATCCCCCTGGTATGTCATCCCCGATCCGGAACGTGGACCACTGCAAATCATGAGCGGTGCCACGATCAGCGAAACACGCAATGAAATCAAGCTCGCCCTGGGCATCAGTAAAAACGACATTAAACATTCTATGCAGGCAGGGTACTCCACGGAAAATGATTATGACGCACTATTCGCGTCCTATACCGGGCAGTATGAACAAAACAACAAACACACAACACTTTTGTGGGGCGTGAGTTATTCAGATGACCGCTTGTCACCGACAGATGCGTTCTTGTTCGGACGTGTCGATCACGCTGAAAGAAACAGCGTCTCGGCCTCATTTGGGCTGACCCGCGTGATCAACCGCAACGCCCTGATACAAAGTGGCTTACAGGTCACACACCAGGATGGCTACCTGTCCGATCCTTATAAGGAAATGTGGATTAACGGTTTCATTGTTTTCGACCAACGCCCGGACACCCGCACGGCTTTTTCCTGGAGCACCCGTTTCCGCCAGTATTTTATTGGCAGCAATGCTGCACTGCATGCTGATTACCGTTACTACAACGATGATTGGGGGGTAACAGCCCATACGCTGGATATGTCCTGGAACCAACCACTTGGCGAGCATTTTGAACTGGCACCCTCTATTCGCTATCACAGCCAACGGGCTGCAGATTTTTATATCCCGGCCGTGACCAACGGGCGACAACCAAGTTACTGGAGCAGTGACTACCGGCTCGCCACTTACGGCGCCTTACGCTACCGCCTCTCAGCCACTTGGCGCGCTGAAATCTGGTCTGTTGCCCTGAATGCTGATATTTATAACAGCAAGGAATCACTGGCCTTATCAGGCCCCCATTTTGATACACCGGCCCTGGTTGACTTCTGGCGTATCAGCCTGGGCTGGCAAGTGCATTGGGATTGAACCTTGGCATGAAACAATACCGCCATCAATTCCTCTCCATGGGATGTCCATGTGAGATCGGCGTGTTCAGCGCCGACCCTGAAACCGCGCAGCTGGCTATAACTGATGCTGAAAATGAAGTCCGCCGCCTGGACCGAAAATACTCACATTTTCGCAACGACAATTTTAATAGCCGGTTACAGGTTTCCGCTCAACAACCCGGCGGTGTGAATGTTGATACCGAAACCTCGGCACTGCTGGACTACGCCGCAACACAATTCAAACTCAGCAAGGGAATGTTTGATATTACGGCCGGCCGCCTGGCGCGCTTATGGCACCAACGTAAGCACTTGCCTTCACCTGTCAATCTGAACGAAGCCTTGCAAACCACCGGATGGACAAAACTCCAGTGGCAGGATCAACACCTGACCATGCCCACAGGAATGCAGCTTGAGTTAGGCGGCCTGGTTAAAGAATACGCCGCCGACCGGGCAGCACTGTTACTAAAGCGCAAAAATATGCACTCTGCTTTTGTTGAACTGGGCGGTGATATACACGTGACCGGGCCTCGCCCGGATGGTAAGCCATGGCATATGGGCATCACGAAGCCGGACTACCAACATTCAAATAAGAACAAGGCAATTGCAAATATTCAAATCGCCACTGGTGGTCTGGCCACCAGTGGCGATTATGAACGTTCAAGCCTGATCAATGGCAAACACTATGGACATATTATTGATCCAAAAACCGGCTGGCCTGTTAACAGTTTCCAAAGCGTGTCTGTCGCCGCACCGAGTTGCCTGCTGGCTGGCTCCATCAGCACGTTGGCCATGCTGATGGGGCAGGAACCTGGCCTGAAAAATTTGCAAAACAGTGGTCTTGCCTGGCTGGCTCAAACCCCGGATGGCGTAATCCACACTAATGCAGGTGAAACAACAGATCCTGAGTCAGCTTTTATCGCTCATCATGCGGTCAACGGAGAACCGGCCGGCACCGTCCATCATCAAAGCGAAGGCCGCTGCCGCCATCAATAAGGCCCACTGATATCCACCATTGGCAGTAAAACCATTCGACCAATGCACCATGAATATCGCGACGAGCATGGCAATCACCTGGGTCGCTGCTGCAAAGCGGGTCATGAAACCGACGATCAGCATGGCACCACCAACGTTTCCGAGGACGCGACCAGAACTCGCATTGAGCATGGGTAGCGGCACGCCCATGCCTCCCAGCCAGGCCGCTGTTCCTTCAAGACCCCCACCACCCATGAAACCAAACTTGGGTAAACCATGGGCAATAAATATTGCGCCCGTGACCAAACGTAAACCGAGCAGGCCCCAACTATCAGTGGTTGACATCAGTTTCTTCAGCATCGTTTTTATTCTCCTGTGTTTTATTGTTTATTTGCGTGACTTGTTATGCGACAGGCAATCACCGACCCGTCGTGCTGTCGTGATATATTGATTGTTTTTACGGCAAAATGGAAATGGTCACAGAATATGGGCAACCGGCTTTCTAAAATTTATACACGCACAGGGGACGATGGAACGACCGGACTGGGTGATGGTTCACGGGTGGACAAGGACAGCCTGCGGGTGGAAACCTTTGGCACCGTAGATGAATTGAATAGTGTCATCGGCCTGGTATTAGCCAGCGGGATTAGTGACGCTGCACGCGATTGTCTGACCCGGACACAACACGAGTTATTCGACCTGGGCGGAGAATTGTGCATGCCGGGATACACCTTGATAGCCGAAATTTGTGTCGATCAACTGGAAGCAGACCTCGATTTTTTCAATGAAGACCTGCCGCCTTTGAAGGATTTCATATTACCGGGTGGATCAGAACCTGCTGCGCGTTGCCACCTTGCACGCACCG
>PVMK01119513.1_pt1 | contig 10813 bp, 10 predicted proteins | sample 1853481 | NCBI WGS metagenome assembly PVMK01 (sample SAMN08533507, study PRJNA380276) | Marine sediment metagenome, whole genome shotgun sequencing project. | reverse complement strand
ATTGTCGAGGCCGTCAGGGCTGCTGCCGCCGCTTGACGACGAACGTGCGGTAAGTCCATTTTTGGACGATGCCATTGCGTCGCGAAGGCCGCACGCGGCTTGCGTGCTCTTAACGCAAGGTTAACCCGCCCGCATCGCCGCCCGTCTGTGCTGCATTGAGACGGCAGTTAAGGCTCCCTTAAGTCTTGTGACTGATAGTCAGCATAAGAACGTTACGGGTTCGCATTCCCATGCCGCGCAAATTCGCGGCGGGACGACCCAAGCCGCCGAGCGTTTATCGCGGCTCTCGTGTTTTTCAGTTCGATTCTCTGGTTCGCTTAAGCGTCTGGCAGACGCGTATCGGTCGAAGCCTCCTAACGGGCAGCGGCTGGTATCCCCATCAAGGTGGGCTGCCGAAGCAGACATGGAACGATCGGGTGAGGCTTAGCGTCGCCCGCCTCCAATCGAGGGATTGATACATGAGACGCATGTTTTCGAGCTTAGCACTTGCTCTCACACTCAACGCCGGAATAGCCGCGCCTGCATGGGCCGGCGGCGATTGGGGCTATGGTCGTGATGTCAATCCTTACAGTGTCGCGACACCGGTTCCGGCCCCCGTTCCGGTTCCTGTCTACGACGCCCAATGGTATTTCCGCATCGACGTCGGCGCCGGCATGGGCGGAGATCCCAGCGTATCCGCAACGGGCGCTCCCTTCGGCATAGGCCCTCCGGCCGCAAACTCCGGACCGTTCGGCTTCGATGCAAACTGGCTCAGTACGAATTACGATGCGATGTTCACGGCTACTGGGGGTATTGGCTACATATGGGGACCGCATTTGCGCACCGACTTTACTGTCGATCTGCGCTCCCTTGGCGATGTCACATATAACGGAAGCGAGCTTTATTCGACCAGTGCCAACGATCATCTAGTGACGGTTTTCGACAAAACGGAGATGAATTCCGTCCCGCTTCTTATCAACGGCTACTACGATTTCTTCGCCGGTAAATCCCTTCGCCCCTATCTTGGCGCTGGGATCGGCTTTTCCGTAAATCGGCTCCACCGCAACCACACGTCTACGGATTTCGACTGCAGCGGTGGTGTCTCACCCTGTACGCCGGGAAATGGTCTCACCACAACCGCCAATGAATCAAACTACAATATTAGTCTTGCCGCCGCGGCCATGGTGGGTCTCACTTATGATTGGTCAAGTTACACGGCCATCGATCTCAACTATCGCTACATGTACATCGGCGGCAGCGATGCCAACCTCAGGATAAATGGCGTCAATACTTCGGTTAAGATTGGCGATATCAACGAGCATCAGGTCCGCGTCGGATTGCGCTTCAACGTCCACTGAAAATCCTTTGCAGCGCCAGGTCGCCGGGCGGGCTTCGGCCCGCCTCTCTGCATTTTTTTGCAAGTCATTTGACGCAGCGCGCATGAACGCCTAGACCGCCGAAGCCGCCGCGCAGTTGACGCCGCGGGCTATCCGTACGGCGAGAAATGAAGCCAAATCCCAAGCCTGAACAACGCCCGCTCAACCCGAATTTTTCTAGCGGGCCGTGCGCCAAGCGTCCCGGGTGGACGCTGGATGTTCTCAACTCGGCTCTTGTCGGCCGCGCACACCGCGCGCGCGAAAGTAAGCAGCGGCTGAAGCTCGTCCTGGATAAGACCCACCGGATCCTGGAGCTCCCGGCAGACTATCGTGTTGCCATCGTACCGGGGTCCGATACCGGCGCATTCGAGATGGCGTTGTGGACCATGTTGGGCGCACGTGGTGTTGACGTTCTCTCCTGGGACGCATTCGGAAAACTTTGGGTGCACGACATCGTGCGGCACCTCAGAATCGAAGATACGCGGGTGCTGGAAGCGGACTACGGCCGCCTTCCCGATCTGAGCGTCGTCGACTTCGATCGCGACGTTGTCTTCGCCTGGAATGGCACCACCTCGGGCGTGCGTGTGCCGAACGGCGAATGGATTCGTGACGACCGGCGCGGCCTGACGTTCGTCGACGCAACGTCCGCCGTCTTCGCGCAAGACATCGACTGGGCCAAGGTCGATGTCGCCACCTTCTCCTGGCAGAAGGTTTTCGGGGGTGAAGCCGCGCACGGCATGATCATCCTGTCCCCGCGGGCCGTAGAGCGTCTGGAAAGCCATGTGCCGCCATGGCCGGTGCCAAAAGTATTCCGCCTTACCAAGGCTTACCGGTTGATCGAGGGGCTCTTCAAAGGTGAGACGATCAACACACCTTCGATGCTGTGCGTGGAGGATTATCTGGATGCGCTGCGCTGGGGCGAAGGGATAGGGGGCCTCGCCGCGCTGCAAGCCCGAGCCAACGCGAACGCGGCGGTAATCTTCGACTGGATCGAAGATAGTCCTTGGATTGCCAACCTGGCCGTCGATCCCGCCACGAGATCCAATACATCGGTATGCCTGCGCATAGACCATCCCGCTGTCACCTCCCGTGGGGCCGCTTGGGAGGACAAGGTTTGCAAGCAAATTGCCGCACTTCTTAATGAGGAGGGTGTGGCCAAGGACATCGGCGCATACCGTGCCGCGCCGCCCGGCCTTAGAATCTGGTGTGGATCGACCGTGGAGCGATCTGATTTAGATCGGCTCACGCCTTGGCTCGACTGGGCCTTTACACATGCTGTCACGCTTCTGAACAAAACCGCTTGATACGGTGGCGCACGGGGTCCCGGCGCATCCGGCACGTCGTCATAATTCAGACGCGATACGTCCCCACTCGTGGGGAAAACGATTTGGGGAAAAGAATGCGAATAGCAATTACGATTGTTGGCCTTTGGGCGGTACTTCTGACGTCGTCAGTGACGGCTGCGGAGGTTGCTACAACCTCACGTATCGATGCTGTGACGGCCTACTTGTCCGGCGCTCAAGTGGTGCGCAGTGCCCGGATCATGTTGGAGGAGGGCGAGCACACCATCGTCTTCAATGATCTGCCCGCTGAAGCCGTTCCCGGCTCCATTCGTGTCGACGGCAAGGCAACGGCCAAGCTCGACATCCGATCTGTGGATGCGCGCCGCCTTTACATTCCACGTGCCGACCAGTCCTTACTGCATGCAGAACGCAAACGCCTCGAAGACGAGATCGAGAAGCTGCGCGATGAGCGTGGATTGGCGCAAGGCCAACAAGACGCTGCACAAACACAAAAGACTCTCCTCGGCAATCTTGCTCAGATGCCCGGCCGCCCGCTTGAAGGCAAAGAGTCTATGCTGCCGGTGCCGCAGACGGACTGGGCCCAAGTCCTTGCCCTCATTGGTACGGGCATGACGCAAGCGCAGCGTAGCGCGCTCGAAGCTGAAGTCACCAAGCGCGAACTTGACCGTAAGATCGAGGAGCTGGAGAAGAAGCTTTCTGAGGTTGCGCCAGCACGGGTCCAGCAGACCGAGGTCAAGGTGTTTGTCACCGCCGCGGCACCTCTCGAGGCGGAACTGACCGTGCGCTATCAGGTGCGTAATGCGAGCTGGCGGCCGCGATATGATGCGCGTCTTGATACCGGCTCTAAGACGGCTGCGCCCCGTCTCGACCTGACGCGGCGTGCTGAGATCAGGCAGAGCACCGGAGAAAGCTGGGACAATATCACTCTGCGGTTGTCGACCACGCGCCCCGCCGCCCATGCAGCCGCGCCTGAACTGCATACAGTGACCGTCGACTTCGAGCCCGAGCTGAAGCCGGGCTTGGCAGCAGCGCCCCCGGCGCCCGCAGATCGCATGACACGAGCCCTCGGGAAAGTCGCACGCGAGGAAGCCGAAGCCGATGCCTCGAGGCCCATGGCCATGCCCAACGTTGTGCCGGCAAATGCAGCCGTCGCGGCAGCCCCGTTCCAAGCGGTGTTCGCCGTTCCAGGCCGGCTAACAATTCCGGCGACGGGCGAAGCCAAGCGCGTGCAACTGCAAGAAAACAACATCGAGCCGACCCTGACCGTCCGCACGGTGCCGAAAGTCGATCCCAAGGCCTATCTCTACGTAAAGTTCATTCTTCCCAAGGGGGCACCATTGTTGCCGGGCGCCGTGTCTCTGTTCCGGGACGGCGCCTTCGTTGGCACCGGCAGGCTTCCCGTCCTGGCGCCTGGCGAGGAGCATGAGCTTGGCTTCGGCGCCGACGACCAGGTGCGCGTGCGCTACGCCATCGTCGGGCAGACCCGTGGTGAAACCGGCCTCATCTCATCGTCGCGCACCGACAGCCGTAAATTCCGCATCACGGTAAAGAACCAGCATGAGCGCGCCGTGGAGCTCGTCGTGCTCGATCAAATTCCCATCTCGCTGAACGAGGAGATCAAGGTCACCCTCCTCGGGCCTACGAAGCCGACAAAGCGCAACGTCGACGACAAGCGTGGCGTCATCGCTTTTGAATCGAAGCTGGAGTCCGAGCAGGAGCGGGTCATCGAATTTGGCTATCGTGTCACGTGGCCTGGCAAACGCCCCATCATCTATGGGCGCTGAGCTCTAGAGCAAGATCGTTTCACTTGGACGCAATTAGCGCTTTCAAGTGAAGCGTTCAGGCTCTAGAGCGAGCATACGGGCAATAAGCAAATCTACGTCTTCCGCCTGAAGCGACGGCCTTGGTTGCTGTCGCCAAAGGCGCGATATTAGGGCCCGGCAGGCCGGTGGGGCTTGGTTTGCGCGAATCTGCGCTATAACCAGCCATGGCCCCGGCCGCTTTGCCGGGGCCAAGTCATGAGATGGGCTCAATATGGCGAACGTTACAGTTGTCGGCGCCCAGTGGGGCGACGAAGGAAAAGGCAAGATCGTTGATTGGCTATCGGAGCGTGCCGACATCGTCGTGCGCTTCCAGGGTGGTCACAATGCCGGCCATACCCTCGTCATCGGCGACAACACCTATAAGCTGTCGCTGCTACCCTCCGGCGTCGTGCGCCCTGGCAAGCTAGGGGTCATCGGCAATGGCGTCGTCGTCGATCCCTGGGCATTGACCCAGGAGATCGAGCAACTGAAGAGTCAAGGTGTTGCCGTTAGCCGCGAGAATTTGCGTATCGCGGAGAACGCGACGCTAATCCTGCCTGCGCATCGCGAGCTCGACGTTCTCAGGGAGGCGGCGGCGGGTACGGGAAAGATAGGCACCACGGGGCGCGGCATCGGTCCCGCATACGAAGACAAGGTCGGCCGTCGCGCCATTCGCGTTCAGGATTTGCGCAACCTCGACACTCTGGGTCCCAAAGTCGATCGCATCCTCGTGCACCACAACGCGCTGCGCCGTGGCTTGGGTCAGCCGGAGCTGTCCAAAGAGAAGCTGATGGCCGAGCTGGCCGAGATCGCGCCAAAGATCCTGCCCTTCATGGATGTAACTTGGGATCTCCTTGATCGCGCGCGGCGCTCAGGCAAGCGCATCCTATTTGAAGGTGCGCAAGGGGCGTTGCTGGATATCGATCACGGCACCTATCCCTTTGTCACCTCGTCCAACACGATTGCTGCCCAAGCCGCCACTGGCTCAGGCCTGGGCCCCCGCGCAATTGGCAATGTGCTGGGCATCGCCAAGGCTTATACGACGCGCGTGGGTTCGGGCCCCTTCCCAACGGAGCTTGACGATGAAATCGGCAATCGTCTGGGCGAGCGCGGCCACGAGTTTGGCACGGTGACTGGGCGCAAACGCCGCTGCGGCTGGTTCGACGCCACACTCGTGCGCCAAACCATCAAGGTTGCCGGCATCGACGGCATTGCTCTGACCAAGCTCGACGTTCTCGATGGCTTCGACGAGATCAAGGTTGGCGTCGGCTACAAGCTCAACGGCGAGGATTTTGACCGGTTTCCGGCGGGCCAGAACGCGCAGGCGCGCATCGAGCCGGTATACAAAACACTGGAAGGGTGGTCGCAGTCGACGCGCGGCGCGCGCAGTTGGGCCGACCTCCCGGCCCAGGCCGTCAAGTACGTGCGCTACATCGAGGAGTTGATCGAGTGCCCGGTGACGCTGCTCTCCACGTCGCCTGAGCGCGATGACACCATTCTCATGAAAGACCCGTTCTCTGATTGAGGCAAAGCACGCGTCCGTGCAAATTTACGTCGATGCCGACGCCTGCCCCGTCAAAGACGAGGTCGTACGCGTGGCCGAGCGCCACGGGCTTGCCGTCCACATGGTATCTAATGCTTGGATGCGTATTGCCGACAGCCCGCTCATCAATCGCGTTGTCGTCGAGGACGGTCCCGACGTAGCGGACGACTGGATCGCCGCGCAAATCGGTTCCGGCGACATCGCGGTTACGGCGGATATTCCGCTCGCGGCACGCTGCATAAAGGCCGGCGCGAAGGTCATTGGCCCTACCGGCAAGCCCTTCACCGAGAGCAGCATCGGCATGGCGCTGGCCGTGCGCGATTTGATGGCGGACTTGCGTGAGACAGGGCAGGTGCACAACACCAACTCTGCGTTCACCCGCCAGGACCGCTCACGCTTCCTGCAAGCACTGGAACAGGCGATCCAGGATGTCCGCCGCGCCCGTTGAACCGGGCCACAGGTCCGCTTCGGCCTACTCAAACAACCGCAGCGCATTGCCTGAAAGCAGCCCACCAGAAATATCAATGTCTGCAAAGCTCGCCTGGCCGGCCACGTAGTCCGACGAGATGTTGATCTGTGGCATCAATGTGGAAAGGTCTTTAATGGAGGCCCCATAGACGAGGCGCGGGATCCCGCACCAAAGGATCGCCCCCATCGACATCGCGCAGGGCTCGGCCGTCGCATAGATCGTTGTATCCTTGAAGGTCTCGGGTTCATGCCCCTTCAAGAAGTCGCGAATTGCAACCATAACGGCGTGTGCGGTTGGATCGCTGTTGCGCTTCGTGCTGTCGCGGCCGAGTGCCAGCACCTTTTCCTGGCGTACGATCACCGCCCCAAAGGGACGGTCTCCCGTCTTCGCTTGTTCTAAAGCAAAGTTCATGAACTCGCTGTCCCGGTTTCCGACGGGGGTCGGCTGCGCACGCGCGTTCGCAGCCTGAGCGAAAGTGGCGGCAACGAGCACTGCGCCACCCCCGGTCAGCAAAGTTCGTCTATGCATCGTGATACCTCCCGCACGCGCCATTCAATATGGCATTCTTACATGAGCATACGACGAGCATATGTTCGGGTCATCACAGACGTTTGCCTACAATCGCGCCCTGAAAAGTGGCGAGCTTTCCCGGGATTAGCTCGACAGCAAGCAGGCGTGTCGGCGCCACGGGCCCCGGCAACGTGATCTGGCCCGGCGGCACGGGGGCAAAACCGAAACGCCCATAGTAGGATTCGTCACCAACGAGCACGACCAGCGGCAACCCGGCAGTCTTCACATCCTCAAGGGCCTCGCGCACGAGTTTCTGCGCATATCCCTTTCCCGCGAATTCAGGATCGACGGCAAGCGGGCCCAAGAGCAATGCCCCTTCAGCTCCGCCGATCGTCACGTGCGTAAAGCGCACAGAAGCGATCATGCGCTCTTTCAGGCATGCCACCCGGCAGAAGCGTGAGATTGGCGCTGTGCCTTCGCGTACGCGGTAGGCTGCGCGCGTAAAGCGCCCGGGTCCGAAGACCTTGGCATGCAATTGAGAGACGCGGGGCAGGTCGGCCGGCATTACGGGCCGATATACGATGTTGGGCGGCATTCTTGGATCTTCGATAAGGTTTCGAGATAGCGCCACGCTAACAGGTGGGCGGCGTGACGGGTGGGTCAAACGCAAACGGTGCGGACGGGGCGTCGGCCTCGTCGCGGCGCATATTCACGATCTCGAAATCTCCTCATCATGGGGCGCGGATTTAGCACGGGCTCACGGCGCGGTCTACGTCTCTCACCACATGCCGCCGCGCGGTTCTCCGTCAAGAACTTCGAGGATGCGCCGGTGCGTGCCCGCACTGAGGTCAGGCGGCAGCACATCCCGCCTAAAGAAGGCCTGTTCGGCGATCTCGTGGTTCGGGCGTGGGGAGTGCGGCTGCTCCCAGTGCCGTACCACGTAGAGCGCAACGTGATCACTGGGAAAGACGCGAAAATTCGCATAAAGCCCGAAGAGGTCCACCGGCCCGGTCAGGATGATGCCGGTCTCCTCCTTTAGCTCACGCGCCAAAGCCTGCTCGGTCGTTTCGTGGCGCTCCACCCCGCCGCCAGGAAAATGCCAGCCGGACCGATAGGTATGCCGGACCAGCAGGATGCTCCTATCCTCGCCGAGGACGAGCCCTTGGGCGCCGAGTGTCAGCCCGCGCGAAATACGCCAGTAGCGCTGCAGAGCTTTGTTGACCAGCGAGTTAAAGAACAAGCGACCTCCGTTTTTCTTCCGCGACTTTTTGGCCGCGTTGCAATCGTCTTGGCAAGAGCGTCGCGTTTGCAGCGCCATGCTAGAGTTAAGGCGCAAATTTTGGCCCAAGGGACCCATGAGCGAAACCATAACGCTAGCGCACTTGTCAGACGTGCACCTTTCCCCGGTGCGCGGCTTGCCTCTGCGTTATCTCAATGTCAAGCGGGGGCTTGGTTACCTCAACTGGCGACGCAGCCGCCGCCGCGTGCACCAGCGCCCCAGCCTGGATCTCGTGGTCGCCGACCTTAAGGCGCACCAGCCCGATCACATCGCGGTTACCGGCGATCTCATCAATCTTGGCCTGCCGGCCGAGTACGCAGCGGCCTTATCTTGGCTGGAAGGCCTTGGCCGGCCTGACGGTTTGTTGGACGTGACGGGGACCACTGAGATCTACACGGTTCTGCGCGGCGATCCGGGCGTGGCACGTTGGGCCAGTTACATGGGCGCCGACGCGTGGGGTGCACGATTCGCAGAAGGGGGCCGCGATGGTTTTCCTTTTGTGCGCCGTTTGGGCCCAGCAGCGCTTATCGGCCTCAACTCCGCGGTCAAAACACCACCGTTCATAGCCGCGGCCAACTCGGCGAGGCGCAGATTGCCGCGCTCGCGCGCATTCTCGACCGTCTTGGCCAGGAGGACGTGGCACGCGTCGTACTGATCCATCATCCGCCGCTGACCGCTCAAGCGCCGCGTCGCAGAGCGTTGCGTGATGCCGCCCAACTGGAGCGCGTCTTGGCCAAGTATGGTGCTGAGCTCGTGCTGCACGGGCACAACCATTGCGATGGCCACATCGATTTGGCATCGCGGCGCGGGAGCATCCCTATCATTGGAACTGCCTCGGGATCTGCGGGCCTGGTGCACAGGCACGAGCCTCTTGGCCGCTACAACCTCTTGTCCATCGTGCAAGACGAAGACGGCGTGCGCATCGAATGCCTCACCCGCGGGCTCGACCCGACAGGAACCTTCATGGAGCAAATCGATCGCAAGGTGTTAAGCGGCGCCCAAGTCTCCACAATTGCGAATGACGGCCCTCTAGTTGGGGACCGTTAGGTCGCTTGCCGATGCGTGTAGGTGTGCCGTTGGCGCGCTTTCTTGTCGCAGCGGAGTCAGGCATCGGCCTTGATCCCGCACAGGGGCTAACGCTCTTTGTGCGCATGTCCGCATCGCGTTGCGTGACAATTGTCGCGTTGGACCATTTGTCGCTCACGTCACGTCGTTGCACCGCGTGCCGCTCTTGAATGACGGCACCGCGCTTGCCGAAGGGTTGCCGCAATCTGTTCTCGTGCCGGAACGTCTTGCCAAGGCCTATGGCTTTCGCACAACGGTCGTGCAGATAGACGACTGGCTAGGTGTTTTCCCCGTCGAGCCAATTGCATGACACTATATACGGCTACGGTTTCGTATCCCGCGCAGAGCGTGGGGTAGGCGGGTCAACAGAGGGTTAGGGGCACACGTGCGGTTCCTTCGGCGAAACATTCGCATCAATCTAGCACTCCAAGGGGGTGGCGCGCATGGCGCCTTCACCTGGGGTGTGCTCGATCGTTTACTCGAGGACGAGCATCTTCATATCAGTTGGGTCAGCGCGACGAGCGCCGGCGCGGTCAATGCCGTCGCGCTCGCCGCGGGCTTGAGCGAAGGTGGTCGCAGCACGGCACGGCGTAAGCTGCGCCATGTGTGGGAGGCGGTGCACAAGGCGGCTGTGCCGGACCTATTGCGGCTCAATCCGTTCCTTTACGGCCTAACCAACTCGCCACACCTAGCGAAGGTGGCGAGCCTATGGTCGCCCTATGAGTTCAACCCGTTGGGTTTCGACCCGCTGCGCCGCCTGCTCGCAGAGACGCTGGATTTCGATCGGCTGCGCACCGATTCACCCATTGAGCTTCTGATCGCGGCGACTGAGGTTGCAACCGGCCGCGCCAAGATTTTCCGGCGTGACGAGATCACGCTGGAAGCCGTGCTGGCATCGGCCTGTCTGCCCACGCTGCACCACGCGGTCCAGATTGACGGTGTCGCCTATTGGGACGGTGGCTTCTCCGCCAATCCGGATATCAAGACACTGGCGACGGAGAGCCCGGCCGGGGACACGCTCATCATTCAGCTCAATCCGCTTGTCCGGCACGAGCTGCCCCGGGGCGTGCGCGAGATTTCCATGCACGCCAACCAGCTCACCTTCAACGCGCCGCTGATGCGTGACATTGAGCTAATCGAGGCCGTGCGCGAATGCTCCAAAAGGTGGTTGGGCCGCCCTCGCGGCCCCTTAGGCCGGCTTGCGAGGCACCGCTTCCACCTGATCGAAGCGGGCCGTTACACGGGTACGCTCAGCCCCGAGAGCGCGATGAAGCCTGATTGGCGGTTGTTTAACTTTCTTCACAGCGCCGGCCGCGACGAGGCGGAGAAATGGCTCAGCCTTCATCGCGCCAGCGTGGGGCGCAAATCGAGCGTCGATCTGAAGGCGCATTTCCTCACGCGAAGCGACGGTGACGGCGATGTTCCCGCCTCGGAGGAATTGACCGGCCATGCCGAGCGAAAGCGCGCGGTCAATTCATCCGATACC
>PVMK01135849.1_pt1 | contig 10814 bp, 14 predicted proteins | sample 1853481 | NCBI WGS metagenome assembly PVMK01 (sample SAMN08533507, study PRJNA380276) | Marine sediment metagenome, whole genome shotgun sequencing project. | reverse complement strand
TTTCTCTTTACAGTCTTTCTTTTGATAGTTTTTAATTCGTTTAGTGTTTCCTGAATTTCTTTAATTTGTGCAATCATATTTGCTCTGAATGAATCATCGCTTATTTCTGCTGACATTTCTTGTCATTCCAATTTTTTTGTATGATTTAAGACTTTTTGACTTGTGCTTTGAGTAAACTAACTAAATTATTATTGCTAATTTTTTTTAAGCACAAAATTGCTGATTTTGTGTTCTATACTTTATAGAAAAAATGTATATCTGCAAAACTTTTTTTAATTTCATCTTTACGTGATTCAACCATTTTTGTCATTTCCGTTAAATCTTCATTTGGAGGAAGTTTACCGTATTTTGCAATATAATATCCAAGAGTTATTCCCATTACTACGCCAGCTTTGTGACCATACTTGAAATCTTCTTCAGATCTAAATTTCCAATGTTCCTGATCACATTCATGTGTCTGAATTCCATGAGGTATGAGACATTCATCAATCAACGAACTTATTTTATCTTTGAATTCATTTTCTAATGTCATACTTTACACCTCATCATCTCAAATAAAAAGCCAAAGGAATTTTTACACATGTAGCATTATCCTTACCATATATACCACTGTACCAATTGCCACTGTTGCAATCATGTATGGCATTCCTTTTATGATGAAATCTTTGAACATCATACGATATCCGTGCCTTTCCATAACTGCAATGGCTACAAGATTTGCACTAGCACCAATTAAAGTTCCATTTCCTCCAAAATCTGCGCCTAATGCTAATGCATACCATAAAGGATTGTAATCGAAAGTCTCTAACTCACTTGCTATGTTTGGGTCTAGTGAAATGTTTTCAATAATTGGAATCATTGTGGCAGTATAGGGAATATTATCCACAAATGCTGAAGCAAATGCGGATGACCATATAATCATGACTGCTGTTGCTTCAAAATTACCACCGGTTGCAGTAACTATTTGATGAGCGAAGAGTTCCAGCGCTCCTGTTAATTCAACACCTGATACAATAATGAACAATCCTGCGAAAAACATCAAGGTAGTCCATTCTACATGAACAAATGCTTTTCCTGGATGAATTTTTGTAATTACCAAAAGAATTGCAGCTCCTGCCAATGCAATAATTGAAACCTCAATATCTAAAGCTCCATGGAACATAAATGCAATAACTACTCCAAAAAGAACTATTGCACTTTTTTTGAGTAGTACAGGATCTTTGATTTCTTTTCTTTCATCAATTTGCATAAGTTTCTCAACATTCTCGGGCTTTTGTTTAAGATCTTTTCTAAACAAGAGTTTGAGAACAACTAAAGATGCTAAAAATGTGATAATAACTTCTGGAGTCATGTGGTATGCAAAACTCATAAAATCAAGATTTGCAGCAGATGCAATCATAATGTTGGGAGGATCACCAATTAGAGTAGATGCACCACCAATGTTTGACGCAAAAATTTCTGCAAGAATGATGGATATTGGATTTATGTTCAGAACTCTTGCAACAGAAATAGTTACAGGAACCATAAGAAGAACCATCGTAACATTATCCAAAAATGCAGAACCTACTGCTGTAATAACTGACAACAATAACAAAAGCTTCCAGACATTTCCCTTGGACAGTTTTGCTGCCTTAATTCCTATATACTGAAAAACCCCTGTCTCTCCAAGAATTCCAACAATTATCATCATTCCCAAAAGTAATCCAATTGTGTTGAAGTCAATGGATCCTATTACAAAGTCAACACTATCATGTGCAGGAATTAGACCCGTGTAAATTAGAACAATAATAATGATGAGTGCGCCAATCATCGCAAGTGCTGTTCTGTGAATTACTTCTGTAACTAAAACCACGTAGATTCCCCTCACAACAGACATGGTTAACGCCATTGCAACTGTAAACTCTAACCCAATCATTTGGGGTAATGTAAACATCATAACTACTACCACGACAAGTGTGATTCCAATTATTGGCATAATTTTCTGCAATCTAATTAACCGATTTTGATTGAGATTGAGGCTATTTATGCTATTTTTTTAGAGTTTACAAAGACGCCTTTCTTTTTACTAATGTGACCAATTTCATATGTGATTATTTTATGTTTTTTGAAGATTTTTCTAATTTTTTTAACTTCATTTTTTGGTGAGATCACACAAAAACCAATTCCCATGTTAAATGTCTTGTACATTTCTTCCTGCTTTACTCCTTGTTCTTCAATCAGGCCCATAATTGGTGGAATTTTTGGTAAGGAATCAATCTCATATCCAATATTTTTTAGTCGTAGTAGTTTTGTAAATGAACCTCCTGTGATATGTGCTAAACCATTAACTTTGCATTTTTGATTTGCTTCTAAAACTGGTTTTACATAAATTTCTGTAGGGGTAAGTAATACATTTCCTAAAACTCCTACTCCTTTGATTTTATCTTTTAGAGAATATTTTGTTAATAATGCTTTTCTTGCAAGTGAATAACCATTTGAATGGATTCCAGAACTTTTTACACCAATGATGGTGTCCCCTACTTTTATTTTGTTTCCTAAAACCATTTCTTTTTTTGAAACTAATCCTAAAACCATTCCAGCTAAATCAAATGAAAACCCTTTACCTGAAATTAAATCTGGCATAATTGCAGTTTCTCCTCCAACAATTGGAACTGCTGCTTTTTTTGCACCTTTTACTAATCCTTCTACAATTTTTTTAAATAATTTTACATCGTTTTTGTTTGCAGCAATATAATCAACAAATGAAATTGGTGTTGCACCAATACAGATTATATCATTGACATTCATTGCAATACAATCAATTCCTATTGTATCATATTTTTTCATCATGTTTGCAATTACTACTTTAGTCCCAACTCCATCTGTATGTGTAGCTAATAATTTACCACCTGGAATCTCTACAATTCCTGCATAATGCCCAAATCCATGTGTTATCTTTGCTTTTTTCTGAAGCTTGTGAGTTGATGTAATTAGTTTGCCAATTGCTGCCTGGCTTTGTTTAATTTTAGAAATGTCTACACCTGCTTTTTTGTAGGTTAGAACCATAGTTTGATGCGTATATGCTGTGAATAAAAGAATTTGCTTGTAGTTTCGATCACATGTACATTCCGGATGTCTCTTCTCTGTGTTCTACATACTTTTGAGATAATTCACTGAATTCTGAACTAATTCTTTCTTTGTCTTCTTGAAGCTCTGTTGTGTCTATGTCCATTTCATAGAATCGATTTAATGCCTCAATTAGAGTCGCTGCTGCAGTAGAATCCGGTGATGTTTTGTTTGCTTTTGCTAATAGTGTTAGACCTTGAATTTCTCTTACTAGACATTCGTTTAGTATACCGCCCGGAATACCTGTGATGAATCCTTGAGGAATCATACTGATATCTTTGTCTGCCATTGTTCTAATTAGATCTTCTTCAGCTGCACAGTATGCTTTGTTATCATGTTCATCACTTGCAACTCCATCTAAGATTACAATTTCTTTTGATCCTTTTTCTTCTGCCCAATCTAATATCGATGATACCAAACAGTAGAGCCCTTCCATCTTCAATGTAATCTCACAAATTATTGCACAAATTGTTCCTTTTTGATTTGCATAAAATCTAAAAGGATGACGTAATCTGCCTTTCATGAACACTGTTGATGGTGGAAGATACTTTGATCTCATCACTCCAATCTCCTCCATTTCTAATTTCTCAATAATATGATTAATTGCAACAGGACCTACAAGACCTGCTCCAACAAAGCCTGCAAAAATTATTGGGTTCTTTAATTCTACTTTCTTAATCTCAAAGACCTCAGCTTCAGGAAATTCTTTTTTCACAGTTTACGTCGATTTGTTATGTCTAATTACTATACTAACTAAGAATTTTGTACGCTTTTGGTGAGATGGTTTTTAGTAATGATAACATTCAATCCGATAGTTTCAAGTTAAAAAATAAACTTCATGTCTATTCTTTGTTGAAATTTTTTATCATTGGTTTTATTTTCAAAATTATTTTAAAAAAATCTTCATTAGGCTCAATACTTGCCACAAACAAGTTACTATTGTCAATTGGAATGCTAATTAAAGAAACTTTGTCATATTCTAAAACTGAAGATTTCTCAAAACCAAGTTCATGAGACAGATTTTGAGATTTTTCCCATTCCCACATTGAATAATGAATCGACATTTTTAATTCATCAGGGGACAAATACTGTTCCACTCCCTGCTGCTCAACATTATTAATTAGAACTCCTTTCGTATTTACGACTCCTGTAAACCTTATTTTTGGATCTAATTCCAGAATATTTTTACAAAGTTTTTCATAATCCATTGAAAATTGTTAATCAACTGATTATTAAAATCTAATTGATCAAAATGAAATATAGTCTAGTGAAATTATTTTTCTAATTTTTCAATTTCCAAAATTATGCCATAATAATCTGTATATGAAATATTAGTAATTCTAAGATTAAATTTTTGTAAAACTTTCTCTATTAATGCAAATTCTATTGTGTGTTGATTTGTTTTTATTTTGGTTTGTCCGTCTACTAGTAATTTTTCCCAATCAGGGTGTTCATCTTTTAAAAAATCAAAAATTTCATCATACCATTCTATTTTATTTTCATTCAAATTCATTTTTTCATATCAAATTGAATTTTAAATCTTGTGGCAAGATTTTCATTTTAGGCATAGATAAAAATGAGTAACTAGAATTTACATTATGGCTCACAGACCAGATACTCAAAGGGGGTTACCTGTTAAGACTAAACTGATTCTCATTGCAATAATGTTTGTTGTTGTTACTTTAGTTTTTGAGTATGGATTTGACTCTTCAGATGAATCAGAAAAACAAGTTGAGTTTGATGAACAAAATCAATTGAAGATTGATAAAAATGCTGAATTAGAAGAAGAAATGCATATTTCACTTCTTCCCTAGTGTCTACATATTTCATGTATAGGATAAAGCCTAGTTTTTTCTTATTTTACTAATTGATGCACCAAGAATTTTCTTTCTGCTAATTTCAAGTATCTTGAAAATTACATCAGAAATATTCTCTGTCTTGTTTCCTAAAATTCTGATGACTATGCCCAGATTCATCTGGAAGAATGGATGTACCAACTGAAATTGAATCTGTCTTTTTAATTCCTTCATTTATTGAATTTTCTAGTTCAATTACCATTTCCTTTCTAGTCAAGATGTAAACTGTTCCAACTATGTTGTATTTGCCTAATATTCCAAAATTTTTTAATTTTTGTTTTTTTGGCTCAATTTTTGTATTTTCTAAAAATCTTATTTTTTTGTCTTGGTTCTTACAGTGTGTTCTCAGATAACAAATGTCATATTCAAAAGATTCATCCATGGCTACTCTTCCAGGAGTTAAAATTTCTGAATATACCAAAGTTGCATTATCGTGAATATTTAGATTAACTTTTTGATAATACCTGGAATTCTTGTTTGGAATTATTTGATCAGGGATGTATTCAAAATAACAATTCTCATCAACTGTGATGTTTACAATTTGTGATGCAAAATTTGAATTCATACTATAGATACTAGTTGCGCCTTGAGTTGTCATATGGGCAATGGCCTTATTTTTTAATGACACATCCGTTCTGTATCTGTCTCCTTGTAGAATTCCTCCTGATGGAGTAATGACATAAAGATATGCCATTTCAGGAAGTGAGTTTTCAGGATATAGCGCTCGTTGAAATTGTAACGGAACTTGAGAAAATTGTTTTGTAACAACTGTCTTACCATTACTGTCTTTTTGAAGTTCCAAATCAAGAATACCTACTTTTCCTGATTTTCCAACTTCCAATTGTTTTATTTTAGAATCATATGTCTGAATTTCTTTTGGTATGTCATCTGGTGTATAGTATTCTAGTTTATTCAATTATCACACCTTTTGTGTAAGTTCTGATTTTGGTGCAGTATCAAACAAAACATCATGAATAATGTGCTCAGTTATCTTCATTACGCCTTCATCTGTTTTACAATTGATAAATTCAAATGGTTTTTCATTTCTAATCTTTTTTGCGTCTCTTTTCATGATATCAAGATCTGCTCCAACCATCATGGCAAGATCAATCTTGTTAATTACTAAAAGATCACAACTCTCAATTCCTAATCCTCCCTTTCTTGGATACTTGTCTCCTCCTGCAACATCAACTATGTAAATAACATAATCTGCAAGAATGGGACTGAATGTAGTTGTAATGTTGTCTCCGCCACTTTCAATAATTATAAGGTCAAGATCAGGATGTTCTGATTCTATTTCTTCAATTACTGCAAGATTCATGGAAGGATCTTCTCTGATTGCAGTATGTGGGCATCCACCTGTTGCAAGCCCAATCACTAAATTTTCTGGAAGTAGTCCTCTCTTCGTAGCTAAATTATCTCTCATTCTGTCAGCATCTTCTTTTGAAATCACATCGTTTGAGATTATACTAACACTGTATCCTTTTTCAGCTAACATTGGCACTATGCGTTCAATTAACATGCTTTTTCCTGAACCTACAGGCCCTCCAATACCAATTCTTGCGATGTGAGTCATGATGAAAAATCTGATTTTTATGTAATAAACATTTTAGAATCCATTTTTTCATGGGACATCTGGATTATGTCTACTTGAGGGGCAAATTGCCACATTTCAAAAAGTGATTCGTTTGAATATTCTTTGATAGTTTGGCTGATAACTGGTTTGATATTATGAATTATTTTCTGTCCTTCAAAATGATGAATTAATCCTAATCGTAATGCTGCACCTACAACACCTACAGTAAAACCATACAATAACATCGTCATACATTTTTCTTTTTTAATTTTTAATGCATTACAACAAATTGCAAATGCCACCGGAAATATTCCGTGTATCTTATTTTTTGTTATATTGTTTTTATATTGATTTAAAATTTCATCATCTTTTACAAATTCTGAAACACATTTGACTAATTGAACACCAGATCTTACTGATGCATTACGGATTTCTTTAATTGATTTTGTGGCAAAAGCAATAGTGTCTGCTTCAATCACTTTTTCAAAATCACATTTGTTTGCACTATCAAATGCATTTGCAAGTGCAACACAATCTGATGGTCCTATCTGCTGAGTGATATTGATTCTGATAATTTCTATCAAGTCAGTCATTCCTTGAATTTTTTTTTCTGTGAAAAGATATTCTAATCCGTTTGAAGTAGCAAAAATACCTGTAGGGAAAAACGAGTCAGATAACTGCATTACCCCTAACTCTTGTTCTATCTCATCAGTGTTCATGTACATCTGCACCTAATTGAGGGTAAAATATTTGCTCTTCTACTGTTATGTCAATATGATTAATTATGCTTTGAAACAATTTTGTGAACACTTCCTTTTCTGAATCTGCCTGAATTGGAAATGAAATTTCATCTCCTTGAATGGATATGGGCCTGTGTCTGTTTCCAATTATATGTCCTAAAAGCACCATTACATCTGCCATCTTTTTATTTTTTAGTTTAACTGTGATTACTTTTTCTGGTAATTGCTCTACAACAATTTTTGCATCTCCATTTTTGATGATATCTCCGTTGCGAAGTTTTACTCCTGGGTCTAAATTCAAACCAACATCAGTTCCACGATCCGTCTTTCTTCTCAAAATTCTTTTTTCTAATTCTATTCGTGAAATCTTGAGCTTTTCAAAATTTTCATTTTTCAAATCATCAAATTCTTTATCATGAAAAATATTTCCTATGGGTGAATTTACTTTTAACACAAGTAACTTTGTTTTTTGGCAAAGTTATACTTTGTTAGATTCTTTTAACATTTTAATGATTAAATACTCTGATACACTATCCAATTCAATGATGCTTACTCCTAGAGAATTAGAAAAGCTAAATGTTTTTGTTACATCAGAACTTGCTCGTAGAAGAAAAAATCGCGGTCTGAAACTTAACCATCCTGAGGCTGTATCAATTCTTGCTGATCATATCTTAGAAGGTGCAAGGGATGGAAGAAATGTTCCAGAACTTATGAGCTCTGGAAGAAATGTTTTGTCAAAAGATGATGTGTTGCCTGGAGTTGCAGAACTAATTACTTCTATTCAAGTCGAAGCAACTTTTGAAGATGGAACTAAACTTGTAACACTTCACGACCCTATTGTGTGAGAACTATGATTCCTGGTGAATATATTCCATCCAATGAATCCATCATTGCTAACGTAGGAAAATCAACTACAACTGTTAGTGTTAGAAATACTGGAGATAGACCAATACAGGTAGGATCACATACACATTTTTTTGAAGTAAACAAAGCTCTTGAATTTCAGAGGAAACAATCTTACGGATGTCATCTAAATATTCCCTGCTGGAACATCAGTAAGATTTGAACCAGGTGACACAAAAGAAATTGAATTGACAGAATTTGGTGGGAAGAAAATTGTTTATGGATTTAGTGGTTTGGTAAATGGAAATCTAGATGAAAAGAAAGAAGAAGCATTCAAAAAAGCTATTGAAAAAGGATTCAAAGGGATGACACAATGACTCTGAACATTCCAAGAAAAACATACGTTGATTTGTTTGGACCTACTGTGGGTGACCGAATCCGTCTAGCAGACACTGATTTAATTATTGAAATTGAAAAAGACTTGATCAAATATGGTGATGAGGCTGTATTTGGTGGAGGCAAGAGCATACGAGATGGACAAGCGCAAGCAAGTGGTGTGTCTAGAGCAGAATCACTTGATCTTGTAATTACTAATGCGATTGTAATGGACCCAATTTTAGGAATTATCAAAGCAGACATTGGAGTAAAAGATGGAAAAATTGTTGGAATAGGAAATGCTGGCAACCCTGACATCATGGATGATATTGATATGGTGATATCTTCAAACACTGAGATAATTGCAGGCGAGCATACAATTTGTACTCCTGGAACAGTTGATTCACATATTCATTTTATTTCTCCTCAACAAGCAATACATGCAATCTGTAATGGTACTACTACAATGATTGGTGGTGGAACTGGTCCAGCAGATGGAACAAAAGCAACAACATGTACTCCTGGTAAATGGAATATTCATAGAATGATTGAATCAATTGATGAATTACCACTAAACTTTGGATTTCTTGCAAAAGGAAATGACTCTCGTGAATCTGCATTACTTGAACAAATTGAAGCAGGAGCTTGTGGACTAAAACTACATGAAGATTGGGGTACAACTCCTGCTACGATTGATTCTGCTTTGAGGGTTGCCGACAAAACTGATACTCAAGTTGCAATCCATACTGATACTCTAAATGAATGTGGATTTGTTGATGACACAATTGAAGCAATTGCAGGAAGAACAATTCATACTTATCATACTGAAGGTGCTGGAGGTGGACATGCTCCAGATATTATGAAAATTGCAGGTGAAGAAAATATACTTCCTTCATCTACAAATCCTACAAGACCATTTACAGTAAACACACTAGCAGAACATCTTGACATGATGATGGTTTGCCATCATCTTAACTCATCAGTACCTGAAGATGTTTCCTTTGCAATGTCTAGAATTAGGGGTGAGACTATTGCAGCAGAGGATGTACTACATGATATTGGTGTGTTGAGTATGATGTCTTCTGATAGTCAAGCTATGGGAAGAGTGGGAGAAGTTACAACCAGAAATTGGCAGACTGCTGATAAAATGAAAAAAATGACTGGTGCATTACCTGAAGACAATGCTCAAAATGATAATTTTAGAGTAAAGCGATATCTTGCTAAAATTACAATTAATCCTGCAATAACTCACGGTGTTTCAGATTATGTGGGCTCATTGCAGCCTGGACGATTAGCTGATATTGTAATTTGGTCCCCTGCATTTTTTGGAGTCAAACCAAAAATGATCATAAAAGGCGGTTTTATCGCATATTCACTAATGGGTGATCCTAATGCATCCATTCCTACTACTGAACCTGTCATGTATCGTCCTATGTTTGGAGCCCTTGGCCAAACAAAATATTCCACTTCTGTAACATTCACATCTCAGCTGGCACTAGACAAGGGTATTGAATCAGAAATCAATTCAAAAAAGAAATTGGTTCCTGTGAAAAATTGCCGTTCTATTGGAAAAAAAGACATGTTGTATAATGATCTTACTCCAAACATTGAGGTAAATCCTGAAACATATGAAGTTAAAGTTGATGGGAAAATTGCAACAACAGATCCTGCTGATAAAGTTTCTATGTCGAGACTATACAATTTATTTTAAAAATTTTTAAACTATATGTTTAGTCTAAAGAAAATAATTTATTATCTAATCCAATTGTAATTATAATATTAATTCCAATTATGAAAGTTATGCTAGCTATTGTATATCTTAGATATTTAGTAATAGAATTAACTTTTGATAATAAAATAAATGGCAATCCCATAACGCCACTAGCAACAGTCATACCAATTATACTGCCGATGCCAAATAAAATTAAAAAATAAATCATCATATCAAAACCGTTCATTGTAGATGCAAATAATGCAACAAGACTACCACTACCTGCAATACCGTGAACACAACCAATTAGATATGCTTTGTGACCATGTTTGTGATTTTCATTATGGTCATGAGAATGTGTGTGAGACATTCCGTCTGAATGTTTGTGAGGATGAATATGTTTTTGTTTAAAGATACTTTTGTTTGTAAATGTAAAAATTGCTAAAGTAATCAACATTAAACCAACAAGCACTTCTGCACTAATAAAAAAATCATCAGGTATGTTTAATGATAAACCTGCAATCAATAGTCCAATTAGAATGATGCTGGATGTATGTCCCATTCCCCAAAGTGCTCCTCTTAAAGAAGAGATAATGGTGAGATTTCGC
>PVMK01121165.1_pt1 | contig 10814 bp, 12 predicted proteins | sample 1853481 | NCBI WGS metagenome assembly PVMK01 (sample SAMN08533507, study PRJNA380276) | Marine sediment metagenome, whole genome shotgun sequencing project. | reverse complement strand
CTTTCCGGTCCGGTTTTTGCAAAAAAACAATCTGTATGCATACAATGAAATGCTTTATGCAAATTACAGCACCCATTTAATGTAAGGGCAGCGCTGCCTATATACGGAGGACGTATGCTGGAAAAAATATACGGCAAATACTGGCAAACGGTGATCGACACCATGCTGGAAGGCTTGATGCTGGTTGACCCTGACGGCAAGATTATTTTTGTCAACAGGGCGTTTGAACAGCTTTCAGGCTACTCCAAGGAGGAAGTGGAGGGCGAGACCTGCGAGATCCTTGGCTGCGAGACCTGTTTTGGCCCAAGGGCCGAAGGCAAGGATAAATATTGCGCCTTGTTCAAGGATGGCAAGGTTCGGCGCCGCAAATGCATTTTACAGAAAAAAGACGGCAGCGAACTCCATGTCCTTAAAAATGCTGCTGTTATCAGAGATGAACAGGGAAAAGTGGTTGGCGGCGTTGAGAACCTCACCGATTTATCCCCCATCCTTGAAAAAGAAGCTGTCATTTCCCAGTTAAAAAAAGAGTTGAGCAGCGAAGACAGCTTCCACGGCATGCTCGGCAAATCATCAATTATGAAAAAGGTCTTTGACCTGATCTCCAGTGCTGCACCTTCGGAAGCACCGGTGGTCATTTACGGAGACTCCGGCACCGGCAAGGAACTTGTTGCCGCGGCTATCCATCAACTGGGTTCCCGCCGTGAAGGCCCCTTTATAAAAGTTAACTGTGCCGCCTTAAACGAGAATTTGCTGGAGAGCGAGCTGTTCGGCCATGTCAAAGGCGCTTTTACCGGCGCTGACCGTACCCGGGTCGGTCGTTTCGAGGCAGCCAACCACGGCGACATCTTCCTGGATGAAATAGGCGACCTGCCGCTTGCCACCCAAACAAAGCTGTTGAGGGTTTTACAGGAAAAGGAATTTGAAAGGGTGGGAGACAACCGTCCCATCAAAACAGATGTGCGCTTCCTGGCTGCCACCAACAAGGACCTTCTCAGGCTTATGGAAGAAGGGCTGTTCAGAGAGGATCTCTACTACAGGATCAGCGTCATACCTATTAATCTTCCTCCTTTGCGGGAACGGTTGGCGGATATCCCCCTGCTTACTGACACCTTCATTCACCGCATGTCCTTGAAAACAGATAAATCCATCACCGGCATCGACAAGGAGGCCCTTGATATTTTCATGCGCTATCACTGGCCGGGCAATATCCGGGAGCTGATCAATGTAATTGAGTATGCCTTTGTTTTATGTCCGGACGGCGAAATCAGCACAGCCCATTTGCCCGCCCAGTTTTCCGGCAAACAGCAGCCCCAACCCACCAAGGGGCCTGGGACACCGGTACCGCACCAGACCGGTGATACCCGGCAGGAGCTGATCAGGGTTCTGCAGGACACAGGCGGCAATAAATCTGAAGCCGCCCGCCGCTTGGGGGTCAGCCGTGTCACCCTGTGGAAATGGATCAAAAAACACGGTATCCAGATTGACAAGCAGGTACGGGAGCAGATGGATAGTTAAGGCAACCCCGGTGATTTTCGGACAGGCGGAGGTTGCTGTTTTTGTTGGAGCGCTGCATTAAGATTTAAGCGGGCCTGCCTGTATTTAGGTTTCTGCCTTAATGCTTCTTTAAAATGATAAATGGCCAGATCAATTCTTCCCTGACTCATTAACAGTATGCCATAGTTATTATGTCCGCGAGCATCTCCCGGATGTCGCTGCAATAACTCTTGAAGCTGTGCTTCAGCCTCTGTCTGGTTGCCCTGCATTGCCAGGACATATGCCAGGTTTAATCGATACACGTTTATATTGGGATTCAGGTTTACAGCAGCCGCAAACTGGCTGACCGCCTCATCAAGTTTCTTCTGCTGCAGCAAAACATTGCCGAGATTGTAATGGATCTGGTCTGCATTTCCGGGGTTCAGGCCTAAAGCCTTATTGTAATAAATTGCCGCCTCGGCAAATTCACGGTTCCGTTCCAGAGCATTGGCCAGGATAGCATGCGCCCTTGGTTTGTTAGGAGACTTAGCCACCGAGTCACGGCGCAAGGTAACCTCATCCTGCCACACCATGTTTCTCTGGTATGTCCATACTGAAAATAAAAGTATCACTGTTCCTGCCACTGCAACCTGCAGCCAGGTTTTTCTCAACCAGCGGCTGCCTATAACAACAATACCGAGCACTGCCATCATGGAGGGCAGGTAGGTGCGATGCTCAAAGATAATTTCTATGCCGTAAACAGAGGATTCTATAACCAAATTACCTAAAAACCAGAGGATGCAGAACGACACAAGCCGTTGTTTTCTGGCCAGCATAACTGCCGACAGAAAAAGGCTGGCCAGCACGGCTATCGATAGGCTCGTTGTCAGGGGAGTGACCAGGGAAGTGGAAAGCATAAAATCATGGTCCAGGTTGAGCCTGCCCGGATAAGGCAAAAAAAGCAGGCCGACATAGAACAGCACCACCCGAAATTCAGTCAGCACTCTCTCATACATTGTAAAGTCCCGTATCCCGTAACTTGCCGTAATCGCATCTACTGGATGGGCTCCCAGGTATAAAACAGCCACGAAGACCAGAACAAGCCCCACCCCTGCTATGGGGAGCAGCCTCTTTCTCAGCCAGGCCCCATCTAAATTCTGCAGAAAAAACCATTCATACAGCAGGATAAAGAACGGCAGGGTTGCCGCATTCTCTTTCGAACCCAGGGCAAGAACTGCGGCGCCAAAAGCGCTTCCGAAAAGGAAAAACTTCCAGCCGCGGTGCGCGGCCAGCCTGGCTTTTACATACAACAACAGGGCCAGGATATAAAACATGGCAGCCAGGCTGTTCATCCGCTGGATAATATAGGTGACTGACTGGATATGCAGGGGATGGACAATCCAGATCAAGGCTGCTACATAGGGAAGCCATACCGATGTACCGAACTGCAACCGTTGATTAGGCAGGAGAGGGTGCCTGGAACAAAAAATAGAGAAGGACCCCGGTTAAATATGGATCAGGATATTGACCAGGTGATAGCCTGGCAGTGCGTACTCATGGAAATAGTAATTCAGGGCAAGGCTCACATTGGCCACCGGCCGGGTGTGGATCGGGCTGTCAAAGGCCGCTTTTTTCAGGGACGCCCAGCTCAGGCTGGTCATCCGTATTTGCGGATTGGCCTCAATATGGCGCCAATCATCAAACATGATCGGGCTGTCAAGGGTATTTGAGTAGAGAATGGCGGTTGCCAATGCCAGGCTCAGGATGATGAACAGTTCCCGCAGGCAGGGAAAGGATATTTCAGGATTCCGGCTGCTGCGGCAAGGAATGTCCGGCTGTTTTTTCATTATCTGGATTTTTTTTCAGCTGGTCTCATAAAAGGACAATAATTACGCCTGCAGGACATCGTGGACTACCTTGCTCAAATCCTGGATCTTATAGGGTTTGGGTACCACGCCGCTGAATCCGAATTTGGCATAATCCGCCATTATCGGGTCATTGGCATAGCCGCTGGATACTATTATTTTTGCCGCAGGGTCAAATGCCAATATGTTCTGAGCTGCCTCTCTACCTCCCACCCCTCCTGGAACTGTCAGATCAAGTATAACACCATCAAACCGTTTTTCTTCATCCAGCGCCTGCTGGTACATTATAACTGCTTCGGCGCCATCATTGGCCAATGCTACCGTGTACCCGGCATGGGAGAGTAAACCGGCAGCGGTCTCTCTGACCTCTTCATTATCATCCATGAGAAGAATTCTGCCCTCTCCCAAATAGGTAATGGCTTCGTCTTTCCGGGGCGCCACAGCTTCCCTATCCGCTGCCGGCAGGTAAACAAGAAAAGTTGCGCCTTTGCCAGGTGTTGACTCTACTGTGATATAACCCCGGTGATTCTTGACAATAGAAAAGGCTGTGGCAAGTCCCAGGCCGCTGCCCCCGGTTTACTGGTGAAGAACGGATCAAAAATCCTGGGCAGATCCTGCTGATTTATACCAACTCCCTGGTCATTCACAGAGATCCTTATATAGTTGCCGGCTCTAAGCTGCAGTGAATTCTTTTTGTCGAGAACAATATTTTCGGCGCTTATATTGACTATGCCGCCCTCAGGCATGGCCTGATCCGCATTAATAACCAGGTTATGAATAACCTGGCCGAGCTGTCCGGAATCGACATCAACCGGCCACAGATCTTCCTGGAATTCATAGCCGCAATTAACATTGGCACCGCGCAGCGCAAAACTGCAGGAATCTTGTAATATATCATTGATATACATTACTTTTTTTACAGGGGCGCCGCCTTTGGAAAAGGTCAGCAGCTGCTGGGTCAGATCCTTGGCCCGCAGGGATGCCTTTTCTGCTGCCGTCAGTTTTTCAACAACTTTTTCATCCGTCCCTGCATAAATCTTGGCCAACGAGATATTTCCCAAAAGAGCTGTCAACAAGTTATTGAAATCATGGGCAATTCCTCCTGCCAGCAAACCGATGGATTCCAGCTTCTGGGCCCGCAGGACCTCTTCAGTCATTTTCTTGCGCGCCGTAATATCGCGAACAGCCTCGACACCCCCATAGACATGACCATCCTGGTCAATGAGCGGCGAGGCGGTGATCTCAACATAGAGTAAACCCTTGTCCGTCGGGGCAGTCCTTTCCGCCTTATGAACCTTGCCGTCAAAAAATGAGGCGACAAGCGGACACCCTTCGCATGGCTCGTCTTTGTTCTCATAAGCCTTGAAGCAGAATTCACCGACGTGGTCGCCAATGAGCTGCTTGTGCTTATCATTCTGATAGAGGACTTTTAAATCCGTATCCTGGATACTGATCCCGTCACCGATAGCGGCAATAACTGCATTGGATTTACTCTGTTCGGTTTCTGCTCTGTACAGGGCCTTTTTCAGGGCATCCTCATCTTCCTGCCGTTTATCCAGGTTGAGCTTGGCAATCATGGAATACAAAAAAAAACAGAAAAAGGGGGGTAAAGGCGACCTCAAGATACTCCTCATACCGGTCAAAAAAGATAGTAAACCCGGTATGCTCCATGATATTGGTAATCCCTACAAAAAAGTAAATGCCCGTTAATAAAAAGAGCAGGTATCTGGCTTGATGAAAGATATTCTCTTTTTTGATCCGCGGCACAAAAAAGAAAGCCACCCCGAATCCGAGGGTGGAAAGGCTGTCCAAAAGAACGATAAGGTTCATTGCCGCCTTACTCCTTCAGCTCTTTAATGTTGTTATAGGACAAGACAATGCAGCCGGCGGCGAATGCAAAACCGGCAAAGGCGTAGGAAAAATGTTCAATGATATTGAATGCGTCTCCCCAGAATAATCCCTCGACAACGGTAAAAAACCTGGCAGAGCAGACAAAAATGAACCCCCAAAAGAACATCCGGAAGCCGGGAATTTCTCTTTTTCTGGTCTCGTAGAGCACGATGACCAGTGAAACAACGCCGAGCATGAGATTGAAAATCTCACCTTCCTGAAACATTTTCCCCTCCCTTTCCTGTTTAACAGCAACTTTAAAAAATTAAACAGAACTCATCCGAACCTATATAACCATTTATTATTTCTAAAATAAACTGAAAAAAATTGAATATCACTGTACATATGCCATCCTGGTCACTTGACAGCAGCAGATTTCCTGTTTTAATCCTTCCAGGTTTGTTTTGTTTGCCTCATATTAATTTAGCAATCTAACTGAAAAGCATGCGAGCCGTAATCCAACTTGTCAGTAAAGCGTCGGTCAGAGTCGGGGAAAACCAGGTATCGAAAATCGGGCCGGGCCTGTTGGTCCTCCTGGGAGTACATAAAAACGACACTGAAAAAGATGCAGCCACGTTGGCCGATAAAATTGCCAAGCTGCGGGTCTTTCCCGACCAGGACAAACTCATGAACCTTTCTATCCTCGATGTCGGCGGCGACATGCTGGTCGTCTCGCAGTTTACCCTGTATGGCGACTGCCGCAAAGGACGGCGGCCTTCCTATTCCAGCGCCGCACCACCCGAGCTTGCCAAGCGGCTTTATGAACTGTTCATGGAAGAAACAAGAAAAACTGGCATCACAGTGGCTGCCGGGGAATTCCAGGCGATGATGGATGTTGAACTCATAAACCAGGGGCCGGTCACCCTGCTCCTGGACTCTACAAAACTCTTTTAATAATGGAACTTCCGGCTGTCAGCTTTTTTGAGTCACAGACAGTTTCTCCACAACTTTCCGGTAATAGGTTTCCTGGTTTTCAAGTGACGTGGAATCCCCCCGCATTGCATCGAGCTTCATAACCAGATAGTTGAGCTTCTTGATCTGTTTGACCCGGGTATGTTCATCTTCGGTGGCTGCAATCAGGTCTTCCAGTTGCTGAATTTCCTTCTTGGCTTCGATTTCGGGCGGTACGTATCCAGCGTTTTTTAACATCTTATAAGCTATCCGCAAATCATCCGGAATCATGCTGTCGTTACTTGGCGGCAGGGGCCTGTTGCGCCACTCCTCAATGTTGAAGAGCCCTTCCTCGATCGCCTCCCTGATCTTCCGTTCAGCTATTATCCTGATTGCTTCTATCATAATTGATTCTTCCTGGAGTTATTATGTACCACCATTCTCCAATTGTCAGAATGCAGTTCCAGTCTTACTGTATACCTTAGATACAAATGATAATTTATAATATAGTATTAAACAAGTTGGGTATACTCAGCTTTGTCGGCATCAGAAAAAGCACGATGCGGACAGGTGTCTCGCACGTAACTAGCTGATGTTATTAGGCCCTGCTGATGACTACGAGACTTTTTACGAATGTATCAAGTTTCAGGATACCTGGCTAAATCATCAATCGGTTGGTCTTTATTATTATGGGTATGAAATTTAAAATCTCTGTACTTATCGCTGTTATTTGCTGCCTGGCAACGGCTGTTCTTTATGCTGAAACGATTTACAGTTGGACCGATGAAAACGGGGTCCGGCATATGACCAATATCCCTCCTTCTGAAGCCTCTGGCAAGGTAGAGATAATAGAACTAAAACCAGTACCCCCGCAGACTTTTACTCCTCCCCCTCTCCAGAAAAAAGCTATTGCCACAAGCGATGAAACACCAATTACCATCTATAGGGATCATATCATTGTGCCAACCACGCTCATCCATAACAACACCACCATTGAAGCAAAGCTGCTCCTTGATACAGGATCCACCAATATTGCCCTGCATAAGGAAGTCGCAGAGAAGCTTTCCTTAAAAGACCCAGGAAAAGGTTATATTCAGGTGGCCGGCGGCAAGATAATCGAAGCGGATGTTGTTAGATTTGACTCTGTCACCGTTGGTCCTAAAACCCAAAAAAACCTGTATGGAGGCATCATCGAACACAAGGGAAAAAGTGTGCCGTATGACGGCCTGCTCGGCATGAATTTTCTGAAAAACTTTGAGTACATCATTGACTTTGATAATAAAGTTATCCGCTGGAATCCTGAATAAATCATTTATTATAGTATTTTCAAATGGTTCAACAGGCAGTTTTTTGATAATACTTTGCACAAGGGAATCAGTTCGGTTATTATCCTGACCTTTATCCAAATAGGAGTAACTACCTACTTTTTTTCATAAAAAGGAGAATAAATTTTGCGAATTGCAGTAGTAAAAAATATCCTCGATGCCAACAGCAGGATTGCCCGGGAGAACAGAGAACTTTTCGCCAGTAACGGATTAGCGGTGATCAACCTGATGAGTTCACCGGGGGCTGGCAAGACCACCCTGCTGGAACAGATGGGCAACCACTTTCAGGGCAAACTTTCAATCGGCGTTATTGAGGGAGACATCCAGACAACCCTGGATGCCGAACGGGTGGCGGCAGCCGGGCTGCAGGCCGTGCAGATCGAAACGGACGGGGCCTGCCACCTGGATGCCAACATGATCCGGAATAGCCTGGAAAACCTTGACCTGGGCAGCCTTGATCTGCTGGTTGTGGAAAATGTCGGTAACCTGGTATGTCCTGCAGAGTTCGATGTCGGCGAAGACCACAAGGTAATGATGCTCAGTGTGACCGAGGGCGAAGATAAACCCTATAAATATCCCTTAATGTTCAAAGAATCCAGGGTCCTGTTGATCAGCAAGATTGACCTGCTGCCGCACCTGCGCTGTAATGTTGAAAAAATAAAAGAAGCGGCCAGGTCCATCAACCCGGACCTGCAGATCTTTGAAATATCCTCATACACCGGCCAGGGCCTTGATGACTGGCACAACTGGATACAGGAACAGGTAAAGGGATAATGATCCGGGCCCGGATAGACGTCAGCGGCGTTATCCAGGGGGTCGGTTTCAGGCCCTTTATTTACCGGCTTGCCAATGAACTGGGATTAAAGGGCTATGTTGCCAACACGGCTGCCGGAGTCACCATCGAAGTTGACGGGACTGACCAGCAGCTCAATCAATTTATTGAAACTATTAGCAATGACAAACCACCCCTGGCAGTAATCGCCGATATCACGGTTGCCAAAAAAACCTGCGATGATGCGCCGATTGCCGGCGGTTTTGATATCCGGGAAAGCATCATCTCGGGCACTAAGGTCGGCCCGGTCACTCCGGACACGGATGTCTGCGCCAACTGCCTGGCGGAACTCTCTGACCCTGCTGATCGCCGTTATCATTACCCCTTTATAAATTGTACGGACTGCGGCCCGCGCTATACCCTGATTTTCAAGACCCCCTATGACAGGCCGCAGACCGCCATGCAACAATTCCCCATGTGCGAAAAGTGCCGGGCCGAATACAGCGACCCCGGGGACCGCCGTTTCCACGCCCAGGCTACCTGCTGCCCGGTCTGCGGTCCAATGGTCAGCCTGGCCGACAATAAAGGAAATCCAGTGGGAGAAACAGATCCCATCAAAAAGACCGCTGAACTCTTAGCAGCTGGGAATATTGTCGCAATAAAGGGATTGGGAGGTTTTCACCTGGCAGTTAACGCAACGGATTCCGTCGCCGTCGCCAGGCTGAGAGAACGAAAAGGGCGCCCGGACAAGCCACTGGCCGTCATGGCACCCGACCTTGGCAAAGTTAGCAGTTTTGCACAGTTCGGCAGCCCAGCAGAAAAACTTTTAACCGACAGCAGGAAACCCATTACCCTGCTTGATAAAAGAATCCCCTTCCCGCTGGCAGACAATGTTGCACCGGCAAACCGTTTTATCGGGGTAATGCTGCCCTACACGCCGATCCATCACCTGCTTTTTCACTCCCATGATTTTGACGCCCTGGTGATGACCAGCGGCAACCTTTCCGGCTCACCGATTGTCAAGGATAACGACGAGGCCTTTGCAAAACTTGGAGGGATTGCCGATTACTTTCTTCTGCATGACCGAGTGATAGTCACCCAGACCGATGATTCCGTCATCCGCCTGGCCGGCCGGCAAGTCTCCCTCTACAGACGGGCCCGCTCCTTTGTGCCCACCGCCATCAGTCTCACAAAAGACGCCGGCCGGACCCTGTCGCTAGGTGCCATCATTAAAAACACTGTCTGTCTGACCAATGGGCATGAAGCATTTGTCTGCCAGCATATCGGCGACCTGGACAACCTGGATACCCAGCGTCACCAGGAAACCATCATCGATCATTTCAGGTCGCTGCTCCGCATTGAACCTGACCTCCTGGTCCACGACCTGCACCCTGACTACCCTGGCAGCCGCTATGCCCGTTCCCAGCAACAGCTGCCAACCATAGGGGTACAGCACCACCATGCCCATGCGGTCAGCTGCATGGTGGAACACGGACTTGCAGGACCGGTCATTGGACTCACCCTGGACGGCAACGGCTATGGCCCGGATAACACTGTCTGGGGCGGCGAAGTGCTTCTTGCCACCCATGACTCCTTTGAACGTCTTGCCCATCTTTCCACCGTAGCCATGCCGGGTGGCGATGCAGCTATCCGGGAACCATGGCGCATGGCGGTCAGCCATCTTTTAAACACCTATGGCCCGAAATATGATGCACTGGACCTGCAGCTTCTGCGTGACAGGGTTGACACTCTCCCGGTCATGGAGCAGATGATCACCGGAAAAATAAACTCGCCGCTCACCTCAAGCTGTGGCCGCCTCTTTGATACTGTCGCGGCATTGCTCGGCTTGCGCCAGGTGGTGAGCTTCGAGGGACAGGCTGCCGCTGAACTGGAAATGCTGCTTGATCCGGCTGCCGGGGATGACGCATGCTATCCATTTGAAATAACGCATAGCAGGGACAAACCATGGCAATTGCAGACAGCTCCCCTGATCCGTGGTTTAGTTGAGGACATACTTGCCGGCACCCCTGCACAGCTGGTCAGCAAAAGGTTCCACAATACCCTGACAGCTTTGTTCACCAGGGTTTGCCAGGACGTGAGAGATGAAAAAAACCTCAACCGGATAGTGCTGTCCGGCGGTGTTTTCCAGAACCTGAATCTCCTGCAGCAGCTGCAGGAAAGCCTTGCAAGGCAATCATTTGAAGTCTTTTCACACCAGCAGGTGCCGGCCAATGACGGGGGATTGTCCCTGGGCCAGGCAGTAGCAGGCCGGGCAATGTATGAGAAGATAGGCTAAAGGCGCAAGGCTAAAGGTTAAAGGGAAAAGACTCAACATAAAAAACTTTTATGTTGAAGTAATGGAGTAATGGCATGTTGAGAAAAAGTAAGAATTTACTGAAAGTCCAAAGTAGATAACTTTATGCTTTCAGTCAGAGCCTGGTAACCAAATACAGTGCCATATTTTAGTCATTAATGAGGTTTTCATTTTTTAAACCTTTTACTTTTAGCCTTTAACCTTTTTTTTATAACTTTAGGCACTTTAGGCACTTATAATTTTAGGCACTTCACACTTTAGGCACTTCACACTTTAGGCACTTA